>MDTA01060060.1_pt1 | contig 13269 bp, 10 predicted proteins | sample 811151 | NCBI WGS metagenome assembly MDTA01 (sample SAMN05326648, study PRJNA326480) | marine metagenome | isolation source: seawater | place: Indian Ocean: South | collected 2010 | reverse complement strand
GCAGGGATGCTATCCTCCGGAACGACGGTGGTCGGCCAGTCGCTGAGGGTTTGCGGAAGGCTGTCAATGCTAGCGGTGTAGGTCCCACGAGGCAGGGCGGAGATATCGGCGATGACTGGAAGGGATTCCGTGGTTACCCTGCCGAAGACGGTATAGCCACCGTTAGACCGGGGTCCATCAAGGTTGAGGTTGTCGATGGTATTGAAGTAGACTTGGCTGGACCCACTGTCGGGGGCGCCGGTCTTGGCCATGGCGAGAGTCCCATTGAGGTTAGAGAGGGCGGGTTCATCCACCACGGACGGATCTGTGACAATGCGGGTGAAGTTCTCTTCCGCATCCAATTTCATGAGTCCTGCCTGCACGACTGCGACTCCGGAGGTGGCGGTGATCGCGGAGCGGTGAAAGATGGCACCATCATAGTCACCCCGGTTGATATAGTTCAGGAGATTTTCGACGTGAGCGGGACAGGCCTCGGGGTAAAGAATAGAGTCGATGGTTCCGAGATTGGTCTGGAAGCGGATTGCGGTGGAGGTGTCTGGGTCGTGAAAGTGAGGAGCAAGGTCGTAACGAATGGGCGCGACAGGAGGGCTGAGGAAGAGGAGGCTTGGAAGGGGAGAGAGTGCCTCAGGGCCGGCAGTAGCGGGCTTGACCCGCAGGGTGATGAAGGTGGTGGCCACAGTATTGCCGTCGGTCGCCGAAATCATCGGCCGGTAGATTCCCGGTGCGAGGGGGCTGCCCGAGAATGTCCCACTACTTGCATCAAACACGAAGCCGTCAGGGAGGTCTGACACCTCGAAACTCGAGGCGTTTCCCTCTCCTTCGAGGGTGTAGACCGTCAGGAGCGGGCTGGTGAGTGGGGTTCCAACAGTTCCGCCGATAAATCTCCCAGCTTCGATCGCGAATCCCGAGGGCAGAGTGACATCGGGCGACTCAGTCCAGCCGGAGTCCTCTTCGGGCCTCAGCGCTCGGACCCGGAAACTCAAGGTGCTCCCCGGACTGCCTCCGCGGAGTGACAGCAGGGTGCTGTTCGCCGGTGAGACTACGACTGTGAACCAGTCTTCTCCTTCGGGCCGAACTTGCAGTTCGTATCCGGTCTCGTCATCACAGTTATCGATCCAGGCGACCTCGATGGAGGTCGAAGCCAGGAAAGGAGTGGCGACCCTGACATTCGTGGGCTCGTCCCCGGCCCAAAGAAAGCTCGCCATGATAAGGTAGATGGCGATGACCTTCGGGATAGACAACACATGTTTCACGAGGCCCAGCAAATGCGAGGGGCGACCGTATGGCAATACCGGTTTCTGGTAACCGTAGTGATGGAGCAAGCCTTCGATAACGATTTCAGTTGCCAGAAGGAGGTGTCGTGAAGACGGTGGAAGAGTCCGATTTGGGACAATCAACTTCTGTATTTACCTCTCATGGCTCAACAAAAGAGAACAGGTGGTCTTGCACTCTTTGATCTCGACCAGACCTTGATCGCTTGGGACACCCAGCTTCTTTTCTGCAACTGGGTGCTGCGGAAGGAGCCTGTGCGCAGGCTCTACCTCGTTGTCTTTGTTCCCTTTCTCGTCCTTTCGAGAGTGCTTGGATCCGAGGGGATGAAGAGAATCTTCCTGTCCTTTCTCTGGAGAATGCCACGTCAGCAACTTGAAGAACTGGTAGAGGAATTTGTGGCTTACCATGTGCCGCGGTCGTTTTATTCATCAATGCTGGAGGTGCTTGCAGAAGAGCGTGCGAAGGGGCGCCGGTTGGTTCTGGTCTCGGCGAGTCCTGAGTTTTATGCTCGGCCTCTTGGAGAGGCGCTGGGGTTTGATGCGAGTTACGGGACGAGAGTTGAGTTTGAAAGCACGATGCCGCTTTTCCCTGATTTTATTGGGGGCAACAACAAGCGGGAGGTAAAAGTATCACGGCTCCTCGAGGAGGGAGAAGTCCTCGAAAAGGGGATCCAACAGAATAGCAGTGGCTTCTCGGACAGCACGGTGGATCTGCCCATGCTGGAACTGTGTGAGGAGGTCACTGTTGTGAATCCGGGAGAGGCTCTGAGGAAGATTGCGGAGAGCCGTGGATGGAAAGCCGTATGCCCCAGTCGGCCGTTCTCCAACCGGCGAGCGATGGCTCTCCGGTGTCTTAAGCAGATATGTGGACTGGACGCAGGGAGTGCTGGATAATGAGGTTCCTTTTCCTTTCCGAGGGAGCAATTAGTTGATAAGCTTCTCCTTGCGGAAAAACATTGCGGTTCCATGAGACGAAAACGAGAAAGAATTACCGAGCGTCGGTCGGCGCTCAGCGAAACGGCAACCTGCCGCATGGTCTCGCTTACTCTCAGTGGACCTGCGGTTTTTTTGTGCACTTGAAGAGCCCTTAAACGCTCCGCTTGCCCTAACTAAAAAACAAGAGACACACGTCAAACCATGATCAAAAATACACTGCCGCGTCTCGCGGTAGCAGCAATAGCTGGCCTTCTCATCGCCTGTGGAGGAAATGAAAAGGAATCTGCAGAAAATGAGGCAGCTGTGAAGGTACTTCGCTTCTCAGCGATCCCGGATGAAGATACAACCGCGCAGAAGGAGAGGTTTCAACCGGTAGCAGATTATCTCTCCAAGGCTCTCGGAATCGACGTGGAGTTTGTCCCGTCGATCAATTACGGAGCTTCGGTGGAGAAATTTGAAAACAACGATGTTCAGCTGGCCTGGTTTGGTGGAGTCACTGGAGTGCAGGCCATGTCCCGAGTGCGGGGTGCCCGTGCGCTCGTCGCTGGTCAGAAGGATCTCGCCTTTAAATCCTACTTTATCGCCAATGCCTCGACTGGACTGGAAGCCTCGGAAGACTTTCCGACTGCCATTGCTGACCTGAAATTTACCTATGGCAGTTCCAGTTCAACCTCGGGGTGTATCATGCCGAGCCATTTCATCATCGAGAACACCGGGAAGACTCCTATGGAGTTCTTCAAGGAAAAGCCTGGATTCTCCGGAGCGCATGACAAGACTGCAATGCTGGTGCAGGATGGATCCTTCCAAGCTGGCGCGTTGAGCTTTGGCACCTACGAAAAGTTGGTAGCAGCTGGGAAGGTAGACCCGGAAAAGTGTGTGAAAATATGGGAAACACCGACGTATGCCGATTACAACATGACCGCTCATCCGGATCTGGAGAATGCCTTCGGTGAGGGATTTCTGGACAAACTGCAGCAAGCGCTGGTGGATTGTCAGGACGAGGCGGCTCTCAAGGCACTGGGTCGGGAAAAATTGGTGAAGGTCAACAATGAGACTTTCGCAGGCATCGCGGCCGTGATGGAAAAGGTCTCGTTCGACTGAGTCGACGAGGGTAAAGATCCGAGGATGATGGAGACGGTGTTCGAGCTTTCCCAGGCTCGCAAGAGCTTTGGGGCAGTGCATGCACTCTCGAGCATCGATCTCCAGATCGCCAGGGGCGAGCGAGTGGCCCTAATTGGGGCCTCCGGAAGCGGTAAGACGACGCTTCTTCGCCTGTTTGGAGCGCAGCTCGCACCGGACCGTGGGGAGGTCCGGGTGCTGGGCTGCAATCCCCTCGTTCTCGGGGAACGAAAGCTCAGAGAGTTACGGTCGCGATTGGGCTATCTCCCCCAGGATCTGGGCCTTGTGCCCAATTTGCGAGTTCTTCAGAATGTTGTCGCAGGGCGATGCGGGCGAAGGTCAATTCTGGGAAGCCTGCGTGATTTAATCCTGCCGGCGGTAGGAGTCCGCCGGCGCATTTATGAGCTTCTGGAGCGGGTCGGAATTGCGGAAAAAATGTATGACCGAGCGGATACACTCTCCGGCGGGCAGCAACAGCGGGTGGCGGTGGCGAGGGCACTTTTCCAGGAGCCGGCGGTTATTCTGGCAGACGAGCCCGTTTCCGCAGTTGACCCGGCCCGTGCCCGGGATGTCCTTGAGCTCCTGACTCGTCTGAGTGAAGAGGAAGGCCTGACTCTTCTGGTATCCATGCACCAACTGGATCTCGCACGGGAATTTTTTCCGCGCCTTGTGGGACTCAAGCATGGAAACGTTCATTTCGATGGGAAACCCTCTGAGTTGGGGAGTGAAGGCCTCTCGGCTCTCTTTGAGCTCGGAGACAAGGCGGTGGTCTCGTGAAAGTGCCAGGCACATTCTGGCTTGGAAAGCGCCTGGCGGTAGTGGCGTTGCTTGGTGTGCTCCTGGTTTCCGGATGGGTTCTGGGACCCCGGATTATCCAGCTGAGTGAAGGTGCGGATCCCTTTGCTGAGGCAGGACGTTTCTTCGGAGCAGCTCTTTCGCCCTCTCTTGCCGATGAGAATCCTTCCCTTCCCCAGGATGCTCGTCCGTTCCTCCTCCGCTTGGGAGAGAGCCTGCTTCGTACTTTCCGTTATGCACTAATCGCGATCAGTCTCGCGGTGCCTTCGGGACTGGTGCTGGGGTTTCTTGCCTCGTCCGCATGGTGGCCCGGAGGAATGCGGTATGGGAAGGCCCCCGTAGGGAGGACTATAATGCGAGGTATGCTTCGCCTGCTCCGGTGGGGTTGCCGCTTTCTCATTACCCTGGGACGATCGATTCATGAGCTGGTCTGGGCGCTGTTTTTTCTCTCGGCCCTTGGAGATGCCCCTATCGCGGCGTGCAGTGCGCTGGCGCTGCCCTTCGCGGGAACACTTGGCAAGGTCTTCTCCGAATTAATCGATGAGCAATCCCAGGGTTCCCGTTCCACGCTCATGGCTACGGGAGCCTCTCCGGTGCAGGCCTTTTTGAGTGCGCTTCTGCCTTCTGCATTACCAGAGATGCTTACTTACACCGTCTATCGGTTCGAATGCGCTCTGCGTTCGTCCGCGGTCCTTGGCTTCATTGGTGTCGAAACCATCGGGCTGGGAATTCGCCAGTCTTATGAGAGCCTCTATTATGGAGAGGTATGGACCCAGCTCTATGCCCTAGTGATCGTGGTGGTGGGAGTTGATACCTTGGGTGCCCGCCTTCGAGATAGGTTGAACCGGGGCGCGACTCGAAAGGCGGTGCCGGAACTCAGCAAGTTGGAATCGGGGAGGTCCGAAGCGCGTTTGCGGCGAACAGCGCCGCGCGACTGGATAGTGCGGGGAGGGCTCCTCGCGGGTATGATGCTGGTTTTAATCTCATGGACCAATGGGAGAGAGCTCGGAATAAATATGGCTGCGGAGCAACGGGATGCGCGGATAGGTCGGTTTCTTACCAAGCTGACCCCGGCACCAGCCCGCCCTGAGAATTCTACGGCATCCGGAAGCGAGCGGATAGAGGCCTTGGAGGGGAAGGGGAAGGCAGTAAAGGATTGGGCGGTGGATCTATGGTCACGAAACGGAGCAGAGGCACTGCTTAATACCGTGGCGATTGCCAGCTCAGCGATAGTTCTTGCAGCTATGGGAGCTGCTTTGCTTCTCCCTGCAGGAAGTCGGGCGCTCGCCCGGGGCGAGCCATTCGGTGTTCTTGGGGCCGCTTCCCGATGGGTTCATTGGTGGTGGAGTGGAGTCGGTTTTTTGACCCGGAGCCTTTTTATTCTCGCCCGGGCGGTGCCGGAATATGTCTACGCCTTTCTCCTCGTTGGTCTACTTGGGCCAAGCGCGTGGCCTCTCGTGTTCGCCCTGGCGCTCCATAATCTCGGCATTCTGGGTCGATTGTGGGGAGAGGTGATGGAGAATCAGAGGCCAGAGGTTCCGAGGCATTGGATCCAAAGTGGTGCGGGGCGAGTCCAATCCTATTGCGGAAGCCTGGCTCCGTTGTCCTTCAACCGCTTTCTCCTCTTTTTCTTTTATCGATGGGAGACTTGTATCCGGGAGGCAACGATCCTCGGGATGCTGGGCATCTCATCACTTGGCTACTATGTCTCAATCGCACATAACTGGCTTCGTTACGACGAGATGCTGTTTTATGTTCTCCTTGGAGTTGCGGTTGTGTTTGCAGGAGACGTTCTCTCAGATTGGATGCGGCGTAAATTACGCGGGGAGATTGCGAGCTCCTGAAGTGCATGTCGTCGGATCCATGCGTTCTTTGATCTGGCTGATCGCCCACGCCGCGTGTTCGGCAATGAGGGGGTCCTCTGTTTCCACGGCAGCCTCTAAGGCGGGGAGATCTCCAGAATCACCAACGTTCCCGAGGACGACACAAACGTTACGAAGAAAGCGATTTCTCTTGATACGCTTAATTGGTGATTTCCTGAAGAGACTGCGAAATTGCTCGTCTGTGAGCGCTAGGAAATCACGAAGCTGATGTTCGAATACTTCCGTTCGTGCATGGAAACGAATATCACGACTGGCTTTTGCAAAACGGTTCCACGGGCAGACTGCGAGGCAGTCATCGCATCCGTAGAGACGGTTCCCGATGAGAGGACGGAGTTCCTCGGGGATGGAGCCCTTGTGTTCAATGGTGAGGTAGGAAATGCACCTTGGCGCGTCCACGTGGTGAGGGCGAGTGATGGCATTTGTGGGGCACGTGTCGATACAGGCGATACACTTCCCACAGTAATTCTGGGTCGGCGTATCGGGCTCAAGTGGAAGAGTGGTGATTAATTCGGCAAGAAAAAACCACGCCCCCAACCGGCGGTGGATTTGAACACAGGATTTCCCATTCCATCCCAGTCCGGACTCGGTTGCCATATCTCGTTCAAGAACCGGACCGGTATCCACGTAGTAACGCTGGGTGCCGCCAAGCTCCTTCATTGCAAGGTCGAGATCTCTGAGCTTTTCCTCGATGATGTCGTGGTAGTCCTCATTCCAGGAATAGCGGGCGATCTGATAGGCTGGATTAGGGTCGGCCGGTCCCGGGTAGTAGTTAAGGGCAAGGCAGACAACAGCTTGCGCACCGGGAAGAATATTGCGGGGGTCGGTTCGGCGCTCGGGATCGCGCTCAAGCCATTTCATGTCACCGGCCTTACCCTCCGCCGCCCAGCGCAGAAACTCATCGGCATGCCTCGCCCTGCGGGCAGGCGCAACCCGGCAATCGTCAAAGCCGAGCTTGGTGGCAATGAACTTTACGTTACGCTTGGCGATGACGGAATCCACGGAGATAGGACGTGACAGGGAACGGGCCGTTCTTCAACCAGAGAAAAAGTAGCGAGCCGATTCAACGATTCCGGTAGTAATTTCCGGGAAGGTGAGATCATCAGTTTCAATCTCCTGATGTGCGGTATCCCGGTAGAAGTCCACTCGCCTCTCGAGCAAACGGCGGATTGTTTCCTCCGGATCGTCGGTATTAAGAAGTGGCCTCTCGCGGTTCTTGGCAGTGCGCCGCAGGATTTCCTCCGGGGACACCACGAGCCAGACGACAAAGCCCATTTTTTTCAGGATGTTGCGGTTGGCTGGGCGTTCGACAATGCCGCCGCCGGTGGCGACAATCCGGTGGGTTGGGCCAGATTGTTCCAGTTCGGTAAGCACAGCAGTCTCACGGTCCCTGAACTCCTCCTCACCATTCTCTTCGAAAATCGCAGGAATCGGCTTACCTGCCTGCTCGACGACCAGAGAGTCGGTATCTACCACCGGGTATCCCAGTGCGGTGGAGAGATCACGGGCAATAGAGGATTTTCCTGACCCCATGAACCCAATCAGAATTATGTTTTCGCTGGGAAATGTCTCTCCTCCGCTCATCAGGACGGTAGTTTAAAGTGAATTTCTAAATTCTAAACCATAACAATTAATTGTTACAGTTTGGCGTGCAGACCCGGGTGGAAATAGCTGACTTTGAAAACTGGAGGGCGGTTGCGGAGGATGCAGCCAAGGTTCTGAGGGCGGGAGAGGTGGTGGCGCTTCCCACCGAGACCGTTTATGGGTTGGGGGCTGATGCTTTTAATGCGGAGGCGGTGGCCAAGGTTTTCGAGGCCAAGGGCCGTCCCTCCTTCGATCCCCTCATTGTGCATATAGCGGGTATTAGGGATCTCCATCGGGTAGCGGTTGTTTCCGAGGAACTGGAGGACGTTGTGCGGCAGTTGGCAAAAGCCTTCTGGCCGGGACCATTGACGATGGTCCTGCCAAAGCATGAGGACATTCCCGATCTTGTGACCAGTGGCCTCCCTACGGTGGCAGTGCGTGTCAGCAAGCACGAGGTCATGCGGCTTCTCACAAAGGACTTAGGTCCTATCGCTGCTCCGAGCGCTAATCGCTTTGGTCGCATCAGCCCTACCTCGGCGAGTGCGGTGTTGGACGAGCTCAAGGGGAGCATTCCCCTCATTGTGGATGGAGGAGCTTGCTCGAACGGATTGGAGAGTACGATCATTGCAGTAGAGGTGGGAGAGAAACGCCCTGTCTTCCGATTGCTTCGGCCCGGTCCGGTAACCCGGGAAGAACTCCAGAAGTTTGGCAAGGTTCTGAGAGCTGGCCGGGGTAAGGGTGATCGGCCAGAGGCTCCGGGTAGCCTCGATTCTCATTACGCCCCGGAGATTCCGGTTCTGCTGCATGATAGCCCGGAGGAATTTGAGCCGGAAGAGGGCAAACGCTACGCTCTTCTGAGTTACAGGGGAGAGGCCAAGGATGGCTATCTCGAACGCCATGACTGGGTCCGGGTGGAGGTCCTCAGCCCCGGCAAGGGGAAATTAGCGGAGGCCGCAGTTCGTTTTTTCCATTCCCTGCGTAGTCTGGATGCTGAGGGGATCGATGCAATCGTGGCTGAGCCTGTCAGCGATGTGGGTCTTGGTTCTGCCATTATGGACCGTTTGCGCCGCGCAGCGTTCCGTTGAAGAGCCTTTGATGTGTCCCTCGATGAGGCATTGAATGTTCGGAATGAATAAGGCATTCTGAAGGCGGATGTTGCGGGCAATGATGACGGTGTCCGGGCTCACCTTGGTGAGCCGAATTCTTGGGTTCCTGAGGGACGTTCTGATCGCCAGGTTCGTGGGAACCGGGCCGGTGGCAGATGCCTTCGTGGCAGCCTTTCGCTTTCCTAACATGTTTCGCCGAATTTTCGGCGAGGGTGCCTATAATGCGGCCTTTGTTCCACTCTTCGGTCGAAAGTGTGAAGAGCTGGGGAGTGAAGCAGCAGTAGGCTTTGCCCGAAATACCTTTTCAGCACTGGTCTGGGCAGTAGGGATCCTGACCCTAGTTGCGATTCCATGCATGCACTGGATTATGATGGTGGTTGTCCCGGGATTTCTGCCGAAGTTCGAGAAAGACCTTGGGGGAATCGGTCACGGTAAGTCGTTTTATGAGTCCAGGGTCGACGTCAAGGGTGCGCGGGAAATTTACTTTCAAATTACCGGTAAGTCCGAAGCTGCGGTAAGACACTGGTCTGCGAGAACGAGGGTCGAGGACATGCACCTCCTTGACCCCGAGGGTAACAAGCGCAAGCTACTGGTCTCATTGAAAGATGAGGGATTCCCGATAGTCGCCAGTGGACAGAAGGAGATCGCCTCCGAAGGGCTTATCCTTACCCAGCTCAGCCTCAGTGGGGACAAGCACAGCGGGGTAGGGCGTGATGTTGATCCTCGGAAACGCTTTGTTCCAAGAGAGGGCGAAGATGTATTGGAGGTTATTTTTGGAATGGATCCGACGGGATTGGCTCGTATTCAGTTGCCGCAGGATCACGGGATGGAACACTTTGTTGTCCGGGTGATGGTCGGAAAGGTCGACGAGGGTACGGAGATCCGGGAAGCGGTCCTGCGTATTTTCCGGAATCACCCCGAGAATTTTGATCTCACGGTGGCTCTTTCGCGGATCATGTTCTGTTACCTGTTTTTCATGGCTCTTGTCGCGCACTTGAGTGGCGTCTTGAACACCTTCAGGTATTTTGCCGTTCCCGCGGGCGCTCCCATTCTACTGAATCTTGTCATGCTGGGATCTCTGGGATTGGTGTGGTTCATGCGCTGGGAGGGAGATCTTGAGGTAGGGAAGTCCCTCGCTTGGGGAGTTGCGCTGGCTGGATTTTTGCAATTTGTGGTTCTCTGGATTGCGTGTAGCCGGGCTGGGGCTGCGATGGTTCCTCACAAGCCTCTCTGGAATCCGGAACTCAAAAAGCTCCTTTTCCTGATGGGTCCGGGGGTGATTGCCGCCGGAATTCAGCAGGTGAATCTTTTGGTGGGTGGGGTGATTGCGTCTTTTCAGCAGGGAGCCATTTCGACTCTCTATTACGCGGACAGGGTCAATCAGCTGCCTTTGGGAATGATCGGGATTGCTCTTGGAATCGTGCTCTTGCCGGAGGTGACTCGCCGTCTTCGTAGTGGTCGAGAGGCGGAAGCGGCCCACAGTATTCTTCGGGGCATGGAATTGGCCATGCTTCTCACCCTTCCCGCGGCTGCTGCGATGGTGGCTGTTCACGAGCCCCTGATTCAGGGTCTCTTTGCTGGAGAGAAATTCAGTGCGGAGGATGTGGCTAAGACGGGGTGGGCTTTGGCGGGATTCGCGCTGGGGTTGCCCGGTTATGTCTTAATCAAGGTCCTGCAGCCCGCGTACTTTGCACGAGAGGATACAAAGAGGCCCATGATCATGGCTGGCGTGGCAGTGGCAGTGAACATCGGGTGCAGCCTCCTCCTTTTCCGCCTCCTTCTTCCCGGGGGTTACGGGCACGTTGGAATCGCGATCGCAACTGCAGTTTCCGCTTGGGTCAATGTGGTGCTTCTCTGGCGGGGCATGGATGGTTTTGTAAAGATTCCGCGTTCGGAGTGGCAACGTCTTTTGCGGATGGCTCTGGCGAGCCTGCTCATGGGGGCAGTAGTCTACCTTGCAGGCCTTGCGCTTGAGTCGTGGTTGAGTGGAACGTTGTGGCAGAGGATGATTGCGCTCGCTCTGATTGTAGGAACAGGAATAACGGTATACGGCGCCTTGGCCCTGTCGCTCGGTGCTACCTCATTGTCTGCCTTGCGCTCAAGCCTCGTAGCGGACAGGGGGCGGGAGAACTAGTGAAAATCGCGGTTGCGAGAAAGGTCATGAAGCCTAGGTTTCTTGCGTTCAATTAATGAAAGTTCGTGTCTTCAGCAGTGGAATCCTGATCTGTGTGTTGATCTGGACACTTGTAGTGGCTGCTCAGGGCTACTTTCGGGGAATGAGGAGAACGGCGGATAACCTGGGCAATGTTGTCGAGGAAAGCGCATTCAGAGACTGGTCGGGGAAGAAGGAAGAGCCCTTTGGAAAAGAGAGAGAGATTCGGGGCAAGAGAATCGAAGAAGTCGTTTCGGACCTCACTCGGCAGGAGTTCAACCCTGACACCAAGGTTCGTCTCAGCGAACTCAGGAGCCAATTCTATTCCAAATTGTCGACGGGGGAGCGAAAAGTGTTTGTCGCTCGCCTGCTGGAGGGACTGGATACCTATATCATACTTTTTGACAGTCTACCCGCTGAGCGCCGCCGGAAGCTAGTCAAGCGAGCAGTGAAGGCAGCGCGGGAAGAGTTGCCACCCGATCTGCTGGAGAGTTACGAACTCCTGAATGCCGCGGAAGAGCATGAGAGAATTGGACAAACCGGATGGCGTGCTGCAATGGAGGGGAAGGAGCCGGATGAAATCATGGAGTTTCTCCAGTTGATTGAGATTGCGGGAGAGCTGATCCAGCGGATGCGGATCCCACAATGGGAGGGTTCGCGTGGTGACAAGTGATTCTGATCCCGGGGTAATTCTCGAGGCCGCAAATCTCTCCAAGTCGTTTGGGGGAAAGCCGGCTCTACGAGACCTCTCCTTTACAGTCCGGGAGGGAGAGATATTTGGGCTGCTGGGACATAATGGGGCGGGCAAAAGCACGGCCTTGGGAATCTTACTGGGCATGGTGGAGCCCGACCATGGTGAAGCGAAAATTGGAGGACAGTCCGTGCAGCGCAAAAGGGCGAATGCTCTCCGGTATGCTGGCGCAATTTTTGAATCCCCGGCTTTTTATGATTACCTGAGCGGCTGGAATAATCTCAAGGTCCTGATGAGTTATTCCGGAGGGTTTGAGAAAGAGGCCGCTCTTCGAGTTGTGGAGGAAGTGGGCCTCAAGGATCGGATCCATTCCCGGGTTTCGACCTACAGCCACGGCATGCGGCAGCGACTGGCGCTTGCTCAGGCGTTGCTTCCAGAACCTCGCCTTCTGCTACTTGATGAACCTACCGACGGCCTCGATCCGGAGGGAATAAAGTGGTTCCGCGACTTTATTCTTGGACTTCGCGAAACGCGGGGAATCACCGTGCTCTTCAATTCTCACCTTCTTTCAGAGGTGGAGCAGATGTGTGACCGGGTCGCAATCGTTCGGCAGGGAAGAAAGGTTTATGATGGCCGGCTCGGGGGAATCGCGGACGAGCAGGTGACGCTCGAGATCGAGGCGGATCCATCTGCGCAAGCGGCGATGTGTTATCAGAGATTGGGAGGGAAGAAGGAAGAAGGTTCCTCGAGGGTGGTTTTTCCTGAGGGGACCGATCCTGCCGATGTCGCAGGTGAGCTTGTCGGCGCTGGAGTGGCCTTGCGGAAACTTACTCCGGTCCGGCGCTCGCTTGAGGATGTGTATCTCGAGGTGAGCAGCAGGGACGTCGGAGAGGAGGGTGAGGCATGAGTCTTTTTCTCATCCAGGTTCGGAGTGAGTTGAAGAAGCTCTACGCCCGCCGGCGGACCTACATCGGGTATGGGGCATTCCTTATTCTCGAACTGGTGATTCTGTGGGTGTTTCACCTTGATAAGCCAAGGGAGGAAATGGCCAAGATTCTTTCAGATGCGGGTCTGGAGGTTGATCACTATTACTCAGCGTTGACTGTGACCTACTGGATGATCGGCTTTAGCATGGCGATGCTTGGCGCGATCTACCTTGCTCTTGTATCCGGAGATATCGTCGCTAAGGAAAGTGAGGACGGAAATCTCAGGATGGTTCTGGCGCGGCCTATCAGCCGACTCAGAGTCCTTACCATCAAATATGTGGCGGTTCTTGTCTATACCCTCACCTTCGTTTGGTTTGTAGGGATCTCAGGGTACTTGATGTCGGCTATCGCTCTGGGCTGGGATGGAGGCCTTTTCGTGTGGAATTATGAGCTCAAGGTCTTTGCATTCTTCCCCGAGTTGAGTGCGGGCATTGGACGGCTCTGCCTGGCCCTTCTCCTTCTCAGTCTGAGCATGTGCACGCTCTCTTCGATCGGGTTCGCTTTTTCCTGCCTCAAGATTAAGCCTGCGGCTGCCACTATTCTGGCGCTCAGCGTGCTTTTCGTGGATTCGGTCCTTCAGATGCTTCCATTCATGGCCCCATACCGGGAGCATTTACTGACCCACCGGATGAGTAACTGGGTCTTCGCCCTTGAGAACAATATCTCGTGGGCCAAGCTGGCAGAGAGCTATACTGCTCTGGTGGGTCTTGATCTGACTCTGTTTGTTCTTGGGTGGATGGCTTTCAGGG
>MDTA01046285.1_pt1 | contig 13271 bp, 8 predicted proteins | sample 811151 | NCBI WGS metagenome assembly MDTA01 (sample SAMN05326648, study PRJNA326480) | marine metagenome | isolation source: seawater | place: Indian Ocean: South | collected 2010 | reverse complement strand
TTATAACAAAAAGAAGTTTTTATTAAAGAAGAATCAACCCCTGTTGCTTGCGTTAATAGCCCACCTTGCCTACCATATTTGTCAAGATACGAAACGCCTACATCATAAGTTCTATTTGTTTTAACAGAAACACCTGATTTAGGAGTAGGAAGATTAGCAATTCCTAAAGAAATTCTAAAACCTTCATCTCCTAATTCTTTTGTAGACTGATCATATTTAGATAAATAATTACCATATATTATCCTATTTGCTGTAAATTCTTGAGATTTAGCAGATCTTGGCACAGAGTCAAATTGTCTTGTTAACTCTGAATCAGGCATAGCGGCTCCAAAAGCTCTTTTAGATATTATAATACCATTTAAATAACCTAAGCCTCTTTCTTCAGGTTTTATTTCTATAGTTTTTAATACATAAACAGTACTAGATATTGATTCAGTATAAAGAATATCAATAGAAACTACATCTTCAGTTCCTTTTGGGATATTATTTATAGCAATGTTTTCTATAGAATTAACCATAGAAACATTAAATCCTTTCTCATATCTATCGTTTAATGTAGTATCGCTAGGCTGTTCAGATATAAATTGAACTTCAGTAAAAGGTGCATAAGGCCCAAATTCACCGTCATCATATCTATATCTATAACTAATATATGGAAATATTTTTTCAAAAGGTTTTATTTTTTCTGCCATTTATATATTTTTATCTCATACCAGGTGGTATATCTTGAAATGTTTTATATCCTACAATTATTTTTGCAAGAGCGATTTGTTCTAACCCAGCTTGCCCTAAAGAGGAATAACCCTCATTTACATATCTTCTACTCCCGGCTTGCTGTACTAAGCCTTGGTAATATTGTTGAATGTCATTTCTAGCTAATTCTGGAACAATGTATATAACATATTCATATCCTTTAGAATTATTTCCTGCGGTATAAATAACACCTCTTCTATCGCTGTTAGTTCTTGATCTGCCGTGTGTAGGTGCAAAAACTCTCATTTTATTACCTATTCTTATTGCTTCCATATTAGTGCCATATCCACCATAGTGAGCAGTATTTAGCCAAGTGCCTTTAACATAACCAAGATTTTCTAATCCATACGTCCAACCCGTTGTATATTGTATTCCTTTGTCATTTGTCCAATAAAAAGGGTACCAATCTACAGAGCTTTGAACGGCAGAGTCTATAAAAGCACCCGCATCCCATCCGGTTCCAGTTGGCGGTTTATAACCACCAGCATTAGCAAGAGTTTTTGTACTTCCAGTTTCTAATCTAACGCCGTCTCGTACAGTCATTGTTATAGCTTCCGCTCTTGTTTTATGCCAATATATTTCGCTTACTGAAAGAAAAGCTGTTCCGGGATAACGACCCACTCCATTTGCTAAACGCGGATCATGAATAAATAATTCTTCAACTTTATCACCATATTTATATTCTTGAGTTTCCTTATACCTTATAAAAGGTAAAATATAATAAGTATTTCCAACATATTGATTAGGAAAATTTTCAAAAAACGGTATATGAGCAGAAAAATGTCCTTGATGGCCATTAGAAGTCATTGCTGGTTGTCCGTTAGCTATTATGCTAGAAACATTTGAACCTCCCGCCGTATGCGTCGTAACAAAATTACTTACACTAGTCGGTTTTGTATTTGGCGGATGCAATAATAAAAACCCATGCTGATCTATTTGAGGCGGTGCTGACCTAGCTTGAAAACTTGATCCTTCAAATTTAAAAGTAGCCCCTACTCTATTCTTATCTTGTCTAACGGATTGTTCTACAAAAGGATTCAATTCAAATTTAGTATAATCTACAGGTCCTGTTTTAAAAAAAGCTAGTTCAGGAATTGCTTGATTAGCATTAAGGGAATTAGGAATAGATACTAAATCAGAAATAAATTTTTGAGTGCTACCGTTCGATAATTCTACATCAACAAAAGCAGCAGCAAAATAATCTATTTGATCTATAGGGGAAGCTTCTACAGCACTTCTATAAGTTACATGCCCTTTTTTAGGATCTAATACAAAATGTTCAAGCCCATTAGTAAATTGCAAACGGTTTGTTGCGCTAGCCATAGTAGCAGCATTTTGTGATTGATTGCTTATTGGATACGCAAAATGAACAGCAGCTTTAAAATATACTCCGGCAGCAACTATAAGGTTATCATTTGACCTAGGGTTGACTGAGTGCATGACCTTGTGAGAAGTTGGAGTAAGATTTCTTTGTACTCCATTTACAATTGCATACCCTTCAGCATTCCGTAATTGTACTAAAGGTGCAGTAGCAACAGAAGTTGTTGTTCTAGTAGTGGTAAAAGTGCCAATAGAACCATAATGATTTGCATTTATAATACTATTTAAAGTTTCACCGTTATTAGTACTAACATCATTATCAGAGTTGCTTGTTTGTACAGGTTTAACATAAGCTACGTAGTAATATTTAGTGTTAGGCGTTAATCCTGTTGCTGTTGATTCAAACTCAAGATTAGGCACAATAGTAGATCCAACTGCTTGATTTAAATGATTATTTGCAGTAGTAGTACTAGTCGTAGAAGGAAACTTTGTTGCGCCACTAATCCACGCGTCTAAATGAGGGTTTCTTCCGTCATTTAAATTTTCTGGTATTTCAGAATCTATTGTAGAAAGCGCGGGTGGTTGAACAGTTGAAACATAAAACCCTATTTCTGAAACATCTTTTCCTGTATTAGGAAGAGATCCTACTAGTGTTACAGTAGTATTTTTAGGCGATTTATGTTGAATAGTTTTAACCTGTGGCGCTCCAAATATAGGTTTAGGTAAATCACTATCTATATTAGATCTATCTGAATCTATATTAAATACAGGACTATAATGAGTATTGCCATCACTATCGACTATATAAGCAACCGCAGCCCAATCTTCGTTTAAAGGTTTTATATTATTTTTAGATAAATATTTATATTCTTCAGAAGTCATTGCTCTAACTTCTATTGGGGCAGTTGTAGTGTATCTTCCTATTGAAGCATGTCCGCCGTTAGCAGCAAAAGTTAAACCTGAATTATCTACTGAATGACTTTCAACATTATTAATATTTATTACTTCCGAAACAGTAGACCATCTTCCATTTCCACTAGACTCTATTTCATCTTCATTTGCAGGTCTAGAAACATATATACCAATATCTTTTATTGTTTTTCCAGGAGGAAAATCTGTTACATCTATATTATAATTAACATTTATAGGGCTTGTTCCGTTACTATTAATAGTATTAGGTTTTAAATCCCAATTAGAATTAATTATTGTAAAAACAGGTTTTGTTACAATAGGAGGATTAGTAAAGCTAACTAATTCTCCGGTAGTTTCATTTCCGTCGGTAGTTTTTATATATGCTACATATGCAAGAGATTCTTCTGGCTCAACAGTAACATACTGGCGTATGTCTAAAGCATGCAGTCCCCCATTTTCAAAATCACACCCGGTTATAGGAACTTTAAAAACTTTCCCATCTGTAGAAACATTGCTTCCGCCGGAAAATGTTTTATTAGTCAAATCTGCTACAGCAGTTGTTTCATTTTTAGAAAAATAAAATCCCGCCTCATTTACTTCTAAATTAGGATGTAATTGTTCTCTATTTTCTTTATTACCATCAAAAGACATTTCTAATACTAACTTAGAATTAGTGTTTGAAAAGTTAGTATCCCCAGATGCTAAAGAGTTTTGCTTAACAGTTTTTGTTGAAATTTTAGGTTCTGCAACACCGGGCTCTCTATATTTTTTTATTGCTGTAGAAGAAGTTGTTAAACCATCTCCATAAATTCTACCGTTTTTATTTTCTATATATGGAACATAGTAATATGTTTTGCCGGGAACAGGAGCCTCTTTTACATAAATTTCACCTTCTAAAATGCGGTGTTCAGCTTGTATATTATGACCTGAATCTAACAACTCTTGTACTGTTGGGGCTGGATCATTTTCATTTATTGCTCCATAAGAAACTAAAAACCCGGCTCCAGTAATTGGAGAGCCTCCGTTAGTATCATATTTAGCGCAAAATTCATATAAACCGCCACCAATATTTTTTTCTCCTATTGTTACAAGACCTGAAGGTGCTGAAGTAGATGCTGCAGGATCTACAACAATAGTATCTATTACTTCGCTATTAAAATATTTTCCATTTTTTATTTGAGAGTACAGCTGGCCATAAGAAATAAAATATAAAGGCCCAGCAACAATAGAAGCATCATAATAAGGCGAACCAGTATCTGTTCTGTCTATAAAATTTATAGCATAAGCTGTTCCGTCTCCATTATTATTAATTCCGGCTTGTACTTTAGTAACACCTGGAACAGTTTCAGTTATACCCTTGATAAGTTCGTCTTTATTTTCTACAGTTTGAGAATAAACAAAGCCAGCATCCCTCATTCTGCCACCGCCATATTTATAAGTAGCATGTAATTTAATTCTATCTAAAGTATTTAGTTCAATATCAGCTAAAGTTACACCTTCTGAAGGTGAATCTACCGGTTTATTACTTTCATCAAGTATTTCTATAGGTTTTGTAGGTATATCGGTTTCATTAACGTCGTCTCTCGTTATATCTGTTGGTTTAGGTATAACTACTGTTTCAATATTATTCTTAAGCTTTCCTTTACCTTTTATAACAGTTATATCTCTTTCTTGAAATGGTCTTCCATATATGTGTGTAACTCCAGAAGAATGATCAACTTTTACATTTGCAAACTCTCCAGTTGTATCGTCTCCTCTAAATTTTTTTATATTAATTTTTTTAGGCTCTGTAACACCATCTGAATAAAACAACATATCATCTACTATGTTAATTGCTGTAATCAAACGCGTTGGTTCAAATTGTAATATATTACTTGCCATGTTTATATTTCTGTATATTCTACTGTAACAAATCCGTCGGATTGTTTAACACCATTTATTATTTCTAAATTTTCAATAGATATATTATCCTCTATATATATTTTTTTTCCTGAATTAATAGTATCTCCTTTGTTAAAATTTAAAACCAGCTGATATTTATTATGTATTTCGTTTATTTTTATATCAACAGGAACTTCAAAAATAGTTTTTGAGTTTATTTCATTTTCAGGATATAAAATTATTTCTGCCATTATGTAGTGTATGTTATATTAACAGTTGGATTTGTGCCCAATAAAGAAGGTGTTCCCTCAAATATTATGCCAGGAACATTACCAAAAATTGCTGTAGAAGTGTTTTCAACGTAATAATCAAAATCAACTCCTTCTGTTTTACCTGTTACTGTTACAGACAAATTTGAAGGATTAAAAGAGCTAACAAAAGATTGAGCTGTACTTGTAGTAAATGTAGTTGCCGTGTCATTTAATGGTATGCAACAAGCCATTTTTTCACCAGATTGAACCGGCCCTAAAACAAAAGTAGCCGGCCCATGCCCACCACTTGATGTTGCTACATTATATTCAAATGAAGCTATGTTTGCGGAAGCTACATGAACTCCCGTTAAATTTAAACTTAAAGTAGAAGTATGAAATGTTCCACTAGGAGAACCAACATTAACTCTAAAGGTTTTATTATTAAATCCAGAAACACCAGAAACAGTCACTTGGTAACTAGTATCTATTGTAGTCCCATGCATCCTAATGCCTGCAATGCCGGGATTGGCAGTAGCGCTGATGTCAGTAAAGCTAGGTCCAGAAGGTGTAACAGAAAAACTGGGCGAACCGCCTATCGCTCTATTAGCATATTGTCCAGTATTAGATGGTCCGGTAACCATAAAAAATGTTTTATAATCGAGACTTGTGCCAGTTGCTTTATAAAATGTCCCATACCCAACATTTCTAGCATCTACCTCATCAACAGCAAAAGCAGCAACTCCATTTGCAATATTTGGAAATAAAAAATACTCTGATCCACTTACTCTATTAACAGGAGGGGTTGCATCTGTAGTAAAAGTTTTTACATTAGCATTAGTTGTGCCAACTGAGTTTGTAGCAAAAGCAGCATAGCTGGTTAACTTATTAGCAGTTAAACCAGTTATATCTTTAGTAAAATTATTTCTAACATTTGAATTTGTTACAGTAAATCTTGTTATTCCAGTACCTCCGCTTACTAATTCAGATATAGTCAAAGCTGTATTGCTCGCTGGTTTAAACCCATAATAAAATCCTTGAGCGGTTACATTAACACTATCATTTGTTAAAGACCCGGCTAAAGTTGCAGTTGTTGTGCTTTTTTTAATTATATTTTGTGTGACAACACCGGGTGCGGTTATACTAGGCTGAGACGCTGTTACTGTTCCAATAAGCATTTCGCCTGCATTTTTATATGCATTTGGAACAACGACTCTAGCGGTTACATTTCTAGATATAGCAGAGCCTGTAGTGTTGGCACTAAAATCATTAGTGTTAGAATATACTTTTGTATTAGCTAATGTTCTTGCAAGACTAATAGAGCCGTCTTGAGCTACTGTTGCAGAAACTCCAACCTGAGAAAAAGTTAATATAGTTTGCTCTACCTCAGACTTTGAAGTGCTATCTAAAACAATAGGTTTTGTTTGATTTGAAGATGCTGTTAAATCATATTCAAATATACCATCCATTTTATCTCCTGTGACAAAGAAATATATTTTTTCTTCTTCAGGATGTGCAATGCTTCCTATAACTTTAGCATTAGGATTAGAGGATGAACTTAAACCTAAAATATCTTGTCCAGCTAAAAGCTCATTACCTTTTAAATTTTCAATAGCGCCAATATTTCCATCTTCTGAAAAATCTACACTAACGTTAAGTGCGTCTCTATATTCGCCCGGCTTTAATATTTTTTCTTCAATATCTTTATTCATCCGAGCGGCCTGAAACGTTCTTTTGCTTTCTGCCATTTAATTTTAATGTTTAATCCATTTAGCTTTACCTCTTAATACTTGGGCAAGCTCTTTTAAGTTATAATTACTTAATCTTATTTTTGCATTTCTTAGCTTAGCACTAGCTTCTTTTTTATATAAAGCAGCAAGCTGCGCGGCAGCTGGGCGAACCTTAGCTAAGTTATATAACATGTAAGCATACAAAGCGTCTTCTGCTAACTTAGGTATAAATACATTTGCTAAATTACCGTTATCAGCTATACCATCAGATATATAATCAATAACTACTGTATTAGTATTAGAAGCTGAAAAAGACCCATCAAAATAAATTAAACCATCTTTTTCACTTAAAACATAATACCCAGTAGCGCTCATATCTTCTGGATTACCACCAAACCTTTTATTGAAATAAGAAAAATTATCATTATTATAATTTGAATAATAATATTCTTCTGCTGTTTGCGAAGTATTTGCAGGATTGTTTTCGTCCTGGAAACGAGTCATTGTATCCGATAAACTTGCTAATTGTAAATCACCATTGCTATCAAATGTATACTCAAAATTACTATCTTGCAAAGGTGCATCGGGGTTACCCGTATTTTTTTTAGCTAATAAACATTTTTTTATTCCATCTTCCCCTACAAAAGAAACTTGAACTAAAGAAACATAATCTTGTGGTAAAGGAAATGTCTTTGCTGGGCCTAATTCAGCTTCTATACTTTTTTCACTATGCAATATATCATAGCTAAATTCTTGCATACCCCTTTGTGCCCAAAAATCAACCTCATACCTTGGTATTTTTGATAAAGCTTTTTCTTCGCCTACATAAGCAACAATAAAGTTGTTTATAATATCTTCTAGGCTTGTTCTTCTATAATACCCTAATCCTAAAAAGTCTGAAGGTATATTTCCAGTATCTCCTTGATGTTTAGCATAATAACCTCTCTCGTTATAAAGTTTTCTTGTTTCTGCCATTATCTTTCAGATTGAATTATTTGTTGTTCTTTTGCCGTAGCAACTTGTGCTATATCAGCCGCTCTTATAATAACACCTGCATAAGATAATATTTTAATTACTAGCTCAGGGAATTCAGAGCTATGAAGCTCAAAATCTTTATATGCACTTGCAGATGTATTTGCTACAACTTGCCCTGCCGTAGTACCCCCGACCCATTGCGGCTCGGCGGGTTTTCTAATATAATTTATTAATATACTAGATATACCACTTGTTGGATGTATTACCACACCACCTTCATGCCTAACAAACAAAGGATTGTTTATTGTAGGTTTCATAAGTGGAGATCTATTTATATAGTTTAGTTTTTTATTAGTAACTTCTTGTGCAGATATGTTATTTGCACCAACGCTACTTAATCTATAAAAATTAGTTGGATAAGCATAATAACTATTAGTAGTATTACCGGCAGGGGTTGTAAACGACCCGGCTGTTATTGTTTCCTCGTTTTCAAATTCAGCAATTTTTTCTTCTATATTTTTTTTAATATCAGAATAATCTGAGTCATTAGTTATAGCGTAATTTCTTGAAGAAAAATATCCTTCAAAAATTTCACTTTGAGCTTGCAACGCTAGAGTATTAAACTCTCTAGGCACAATATAACCTCTGTTTTCTTTATTAAGGATATTTAAAACTGTTTTATAAACACTATCTATACTTACCATTATTTTTGTTATTTGTTTAGATGGTTATGACTAAACGAATAATCATAACCTATTATTTTATGAAAGTTTTTTCATAATAGCTTTCATAACGTCTACACCGTCATCTGTTTTAAAGAATCGTGCAAACGCTCCATAAGGGTGTTCATCAAAAGGAACAGTCATTATTTTTTTGCCGTTAGTTGCCCACTTAAATACTGTATTATCTTCTGATAATTTTACTATACCAGCTTCAACACAACGATTAGCCAGATTACGAAGTTTAATATCTTCATCTTCTGCAACTTCTATAAATAACTCAGGTTCATTTTTAGCAAATAAATAGCAATCTCTTTTTATTTCTTTTGAAGACATACTAGTTACATCTGAGCCAACCTCAGTCCTTAGTATTGCCTCTAAATGCTCAATATCTAAATCCTGAACAAGCTTCATTGCTTTTAATTCATACTCTATAGCGTCTAAATCATCTACAGCGTCCTGTACGGGATCTAATTCCTCCCATAAGTTATTTTTTTGTGGATGATAAACAGACAAAAGCTGTTGTAATAAAGGCTTATTTCGCGGTACGGATAATACTCCATTTTCAAAAATTATATGATCAAGCCTTGCAAATTGATCTTGCTCATCTCTAAATAATGTATTTTGATTTGACGCATACCTAATTTCTCTATTTATACCTTTATCTTCGTCAAACCAAAGTATACCTCTGCTTTTTATTTTATATGTTAACGGAGACATACCGTTCTTTAAGACGTATGTTCTATCTTTTATTTCCCATTTTTTTTCTAAAACAGGAGGGTTTTTAGTTGTTTTCATAATATAATTTAATAAAATATAAGTAAAGCTGGGGTACCCTAAGATACCCCGCCTTTACATTAATAATTAGTCTTTCAATAAGAAGAAGTTATTTGCTCCTTGAGTAATCAAACATCTTTCAGATAGCATAGAAACTCGCATTTCGTCAGTAGTAGAAGTATAAGCCCCACCTACAGAACCAGTGATCCAAGTTTTCATTTTTCTATCATCAGTTTCAGATGCTCTATATCTAATGTGTAAGAATGGTCTTTTAATATTTTGACCTAATTCTTGATCATAGACAGTTGATGTACCTGCTGGTATAATAACACCTTCAATATCTCCAAATCCGCCTCTAGTAGCAAAATCATTTAAGTATTTCCAATCAGTTTTATAGAAGTCATAAGAACCTCTTCTAAATCCTGCAAAACCTAAATTTAATGCCATTTCTTCTGAGTTATTAAATACTCCATAAGAAGTACCTCCAGACCCATAAGAATTCTTAGAAGCTAATCCATCATCAATAGACAAAGATAATGCACGATCTCCATAAATCATATTTTCTTCAATCGCACCATTTTTATCTAATTGCTTTAAGATAACATCAAAATCAGAAAGATCTGTATCAGAAGAAAGATCTGTAAATACATTACCTCTAGCTTCTAAAGCAGCAAATAAACCTTCAGATCCAGTTACATTTGCAGGAAAGCCTGCTGTTGATGCTGTCTTTTTAACAGCCTCTACCATAGACATTTCTAGATAATCCTCAAATCTTTGTCTTGTTTCATGCTCAGACTTTAAATACCATAAGTATCCAGAAGCACCATTTTCAGAAGTAACTTCAATCCAACCAATCTGAGCAGTGTCAGAACCGTTGATGTTGTAGTTGTCTTTTAAGATAATAGGCTTATTAGTATAACTCATGTATGAAGAGTCAATAGCTCCTGTCATACCGTCAGTGCCTTTTGCAAATTCAGAACCATATACTAATACAGTAGCTGAACCACCGCTAGGGATAGTTAAGCCTGTAAAGTTAGCAGCGGTATAACAGATAGCTTTAAAAGTACCTGTAGTTGAGTTTGCATTAGCACCCGCAGTTGTAACTACTCCTTTTAATACAGCACCTTGAGGTACTTTATTACTATCTTGCCCTTGTACCATAATTGTTTGGCCTACTCTAATAGCGGGCACTTGTGCACTACCGGCGGAAGTCCCGTCAGGGTTAGTACCAAAGGTTATAGTAAAAGGTGTTACACCAGCTGTACCTCCCGTTTCAACAGAACCAACAGCTACATTGTCGTATCTAATATGTAATCTACCTTGCTCTACCCATCTAATTTCATCAGAGGCAGAAGGCATCTCCGCAGACACCATACGTAAAAATGAGCCAATAGATCTATTCCCATAAATTTCAGCTTCTTTTTCGTATACGTCTGGTAAAAATTGTTTTGTAAAATCAAAATCGGTAATATAATTACCTTGGAACAATTGCCCTTTGCTAGGCGAAGGGGTTAAATGTTCTATTCCAGTTGTTAAAGACATTTTTTAAATTTTTATTGTTTAAGTTTAATTCTTAGTTTTGAACTAGAATCTCCTGAAACAACTCTAAATTTTTGACCAGCTTTTGTTTCTATGACACCTTCTTGTCGAGGACTCATATCAATATTTTTAGCTTCTTTTGCATTTTCTGTTAAAGCATCAGCACGGCCTTGCTCATAAAAATGTTGCGCTATTTTATCCGCATTTCTTGCAGCGAATAAGGCTTTGTGATAGCCTGCGACATTGCCAATTTCACCTTTATCATTCATAAATGGTTTGATAAAGTTAGAAATATCAGATTGCATTCGTTTTGTTTCATTAACATTATTTACTTTATATCGGTATTTATTGTCTCCAACCTGGAAATCAAAACCTTTAAAAGTATCGTTAAAAATGTTATCTGTTCTTTCTAAAAAAATCTGGTTAAGTTGTTTATTAGACTCTTGTCCTTGTTGATATTCATTATATGCATTATAAGCATTTACATAATCTTCAGGAATTTCTTTTTGACGGTTTAACTTAAGATCCGTATAATACTTTTCTTTATGATTTGTAAAAAACTTACGTGCATTATGAAGTTCTTCTTTATATGCGCGTTTCTTTGCGCGAATTTCTTTAGGCTCCTCAGTTTCTTCATCATACGTAAAATTGTCATCCATGTATTCTGAAATTTCTTTAGAGTCCCAAGGTTTAGATTGAGAATAATATTGTCTTAATAGCTCACCTTCAGATAAACTTGAAACATCTCTATTCATATTAACATAATCTTCAAGAGATCCTCCAGTATCGTCCATAAATTGAACTAATTTGTCAATACCTTCTGGTAATTTTTGTTCAGGAGCTTTTTCTTTTTGCTCCGGTATTTCGTTTACTTTAGCCGCGTTCGTATCGACTTTAGGCTGCCCAGTCCCCTCCTCAACTTTCTCTTCTTTGATAATTTCGATCGGCGACTCCTCCTGTTTATTCTCTCCGGTAGGTTCTTCAACTTTCTCTTCTTTGTTTTCCTTTTGAACTTCCTCGCTAGTTCCGGGTTCGTCGCGTACAGGAACCTCATCTGTGCTTTGCTTCTGAACGGCATCTAAATTAATTTTTGGTGTTTCATCTGATTCTTTACCTGCTTGTTGAGGGTCTATTTCCCCTTTCTCAACAGCTTTATCAAGAACCGCTTGTTCTGTTTCTTTTTTTGACTTAGGCTCGTTATCAACGGCGCCTTTTACTGTCCACTTTGCCATAATTTAATAATATATAATAGTTTGTAAAAATTATCTTGGTTCAAACCTGCTTAAATCAATACCCCCTAGTACATCATTACCAGAAGATTCAAAACCTTTTTTAGGCTCTGGGTTTGAAGGAGCTTTCTGCATATCTTTTTTTGCATCTAGTTCCATTTCTTTTAGCTTAACATTTAAATCAAACTCATATTGCATAAGTTCTCTTTTAGTTGCAGCTTCTTTTTCTAACTTAGCAAGTTCTAATTGTGATTGCAACTGTGCTAGCTTGCCTTTAGATTCTACTTTAATATTTTCAGCTTGTGCTTTAGCAAGCTCAGCGGCTTGTGCAGCTTGCGCGTTAGCTTGTGATTGAGCAGCAATGTTTCTTTCTGCTTTCATTTGATCCATTGCTTCTTTTTTACCTCTTCTATATTTTAGTAATTGATTAGCTAACTTTATATTTTTTATTTGCCTTATATCAATAACATCTTCTAAAAATATTTGATCTCTTGATAACGCTGCTTGTATATTGTTTTCAACAAGTTGTTTTTCATCCTCATCAGGATCTAATTCTAAAAATATACCAAAGTCATGCAGATGTAGCGTACTCATTTCTTTTAAAGCACCTACACTAAACCTGCCTATACCACCAATCATCGCGTCTCTTTGCGGATGAAATTCTAAAACATCTTTTATTCTTATAGATATTGCCTCAGCTAATGTAGTTGTTATATATAAAGAGCTATGCAATATATGTCTTGTTGCGGTATTTGAATTTGCTGCTGCTAATTTTTGTACACCTACTAAAGCGTAAGGATCTGGATCTGTACCATCTCTTGCTTCATTTAATCCAGTTACATCTCTGAGCATTTGCATATAATAGTTATATGCTTGTATAAGTAACTGACTTTGTTGACCGCCGCCTCCGGGTAACTCTTGAATTGGTACTTTACCACTATTCATATCTCCGTCAACAGTCATTGATCTGCCTATAATAGAACCTGTTTGAAAATATAAATTTAATGCTTCTTGAGGATTGTAGTTAGTACCATTACCTAAATCAACTTCTGCAAGACCGTCAGCATCAACATAAACACCCGAAGGTGTCATTCTTTGTATTACTTGTTGTAATTTTAAATGTGTTAATTGAATTAAGTCAGCGTAGGTTATCATTCTACCTACTAAACTTTCAATTTTACCTTTATA
>MDTA01012639.1_pt1 | contig 13271 bp, 11 predicted proteins | sample 811151 | NCBI WGS metagenome assembly MDTA01 (sample SAMN05326648, study PRJNA326480) | marine metagenome | isolation source: seawater | place: Indian Ocean: South | collected 2010 | reverse complement strand
TGTCGTAACTCGTCTTGCGCCATTAGGCACGGCGTATGACATCGATACTTGAACGATTCTATCGAACCTCCTCGGGGCATTTTTTGATGGGCATTATAATTAGTAGGCTCTTTGTCGAACATCTATGAGAGTAGAATCTCCGTACTCTCCAATCTCTGAACCATCGCCGTGGTGGCTAAAGGGACTAGCTATTTTCATGGGAGTTATTTCTCTTTTCATGGTTTTAGGAACATTTTCCGCGATTGCATCGCCAGTTCTTGTGGATAGGCTGTTACCAGACAATTACGAAGAAATAGAGCCTTATCCAGTGAATGGTTCTGAGGAGGAGAAAGCTGAATGGGAGGAGAATGAAGTATTCTGGGATGAATTGGTGGAGTATTACGATGAGATGATGGGATTAGTAGAACTACAAGGATTACACAGTGCAATCCTAGCATTTGTGGGGCTCTTCAGTACTGTGGTTCTTTGGAAAGGGGACAGGGACCTTGGAATAAAGCTGGTTGGAGCTTGGATAGGGATTAACACCCTGGGTGGCGCTGGACTTTTTTGGATGATGTCTAGGATTGGATTTATACCTGATTTTACTAGTACTAGCCAAGACGTTGAGGTGATTGATTTATCCTTCATAGAAAACCTAACGCTGGTCATAGGAGGAGGTCAAATAATTGTTTGCAATGGGATTTTTCTTGCGATCTTGGCTCTAGTTTCCATGAAGTCCAAGCCAGAGGTTGTACTGAGAGAATAGTCTTCTCGAATGGATAAGCCATTACATTGAAGAGCCCCCCCTATGTATTCATCTTCATGGAACAAGTAGTGAATGGCATCCTGGTTGTCAATACAGAGACGATCCCAGGTAGGGTGATTACCGAAGCAATGGGAGTGGTTAGTGGATCGACAGTGAGGGCAAAAAACGTTGGAAAGGATATCTTTGCTGGATTGAAGAACATTGTGGGGGGAGAGTTGACTCAATACACTGAGCTCCTTCAGGAGTCTCGAAATGAGGCCGTCGGAAGAATGGTGGCGGATGCGATATCAATTGGCGCCACTGCAGTCGTCAACGTCAGATTCGCTACTTCAGCTATTACGTCTGGAGCTGCCGAGCTATTCGCTTACGGGACTGCGGTCAAATACGAATAGGTGTGGAACAATGAAAGTCGCCATTGCCAATTTCAGATTTTTCTGTATATTTTCAATATTGACATTATTGCAATTCTCGATTAATGTGGCTGCTCAGAGTGATTCGGGAGACGGAAGGAGTTTCCCGTTCGTTGTCGTTTTATTACTTCCCTTCATCTTACTAGCTTTGTTTGGGATAATTTGGGCAATTATCTATCCAATAATGTTCCTATGGGGGGCAGTATCCAGCACTGGAAATGTAGAACGGATGCATGAAGATGCGAATCGAAGGAAAATGTCACTTAGACAGAGAAAGGGAAAAGAGATTCTGAATACCATTGATGGGGAATATAGGAGTAATGCCTCCAGTGTCGGACTGGTTCACGCAAACGGTGTCTTTGGACCCAGTCACTGGCATCTAATGATAGGGTTCCTCAACAATCTAATTGGGGGGAGTGTCACTGTTTTCCAGCAGGTAATATCAGCGGGGAGGGCCGAAGTTATGCAGAGATTACGGGATCAAGCCGAGGCTGAAGGGTGGGATGAGGTAATTAACGTCAGAATAGATACTGCTAACATGACTCCTCAATCGTCCAACAGTAAGAATACTGTCAGAGGAGTGGAGATTTTCGCATACGGGACCGGGATTAAGTACGAGTGAGGGTTGATATCTACTTACTCATACGGAGACTCCTCGACACGTCCCCTCTGCGGGATACGGAGTGGGGATCATATGCAAGGACACATGACCAAGATAGAGCCCAGAATCGCGGCAAAACTCTCCAAGCAGAAATACCAGCTGGTAGGCGAGCATGGTGGTGTCAAAGTATGCCATTGGACGAAGCAGAGTCTAATTGCTGATCGTTCATGCTACAAGGGCACATTCTACGGAATAGAAAGTCATGGATGTATGCAGATGGCACCAAATGTGGATACATGTAACCTTGGATGCACCTACTGCTGGAGAGAGCCTCACTCCGACTCGCTCAACAAGATTGATGATGATCCATATGAGTTGTATCTAGAGTCTGTGAAAGCTCACAGAAGGCTCCTGACGGGTTTTGGTGGAAATCCGAAGGCTGACAGAGAGAAGTTTCTTGATGCTCAGAATCCCAAGCACGTTGCCATCTCTCTAAACGGTGAGCCTACGCTATATTCAAGATTAGGTGAATTCTTGGAGGTTTGTCACAATCATGGTACTTCCACTTTCCTAGTGACCAACGGGAGTCTCCCGAAGGTAATTGAGAAACTGGACCCATTGCCCACTCAACTCTATGTTTCAGTAGATGCCCCTAACAAGGAGATATTCGACAGGCTATGTAAGCCTAAATTTGACCAAGGGGCCTTTCACAAGCTTGAACAAACTCTGGAATTATTGCCCAGTCTGGACACGAGAACGGTTTGTAGGCACACGCTAATCAAACACGAGTCGATGGGATATCACGAAGACTACGCTAGATTGGATAATATTGCTGATCCTGATTTCATTGAGGCGAAGGGTTATGTCAATGTGGGAAATAGTAGAAACAATCTTTCAATTGAGAATATGCCGACTCATCAAGAGATTCTAGAATTTTCTGAAAAGCTGGCACCCATGGTTGGGCGGGAGGTTCTTTCAGACAGAAGGGAGAGCAGGGTCACTCTCATAGGAAAGGAGATGATTCCGGTGGAGCTACCCATTGCCAAAAAGGAGCTGCCCAAGGATCTCGGGATAGCCAAGCCACAGAGGTTCCTACTTCCTCAGGTTTGAATCATGGGTCTACTGGATCCACATTCAGGACATAGCTGATCTGTTGAGTCTGAGTAGTCATGATTACAAGCAGGACAGGTTGGTGCTAATACTCTCTTTGTCTTGTTTGATACCTCTATTTTCTCATCCTCAACCCTCTCCAGTCTCAGGGAATCTCTATCCGCGTCAGGGACATCGAATCTACCCGGTCCACCTAGCTTTAGAAGGAGGTCTGGAGGTAGTGTTATTGTCCCGGTCTCATCTATAATCAGCTCCCTGGTATCTGAGAGATCTGCCATATCAAAATCGGTTCCATGTTGTGCTACGAACCTTCCGTCTCTAAGCTCTAAGGACCTCTCACAGAAATATGCTACATCCCTGTTGTGAGTCACCAGCAAGAATGCCACATTCTCTTCCTCGTGTAGCTTCTCGAATAGCTCTAGCACCTCTCTGCTAGTTATAGGATCCAATGCACCGGTGGGCTCATCAGCCAGAATTAGCTTTGGATTGGTTATTAGTGCCCTGGCTATGGCTACTCGTTGTTGCTCCCCTCCAGAAAGTTGCTCAGGCATTCCCATCCACCTGTCTCCCATGGCTAATTTCTCTAGTAGCTCCATTGCCTTGGCTCTAGCTGGACCTGGCATCACTCCCTGGTGCCTGAGGGGTTGTGCAACATTATCTAAGGCATTTAGATCCGGAAGTAAATTTGAGTCTTGGAAGATGAAAGAAACTGTTTCTTGGCGTAGTTTTACCAGTTCGTTACCAGTCATCCTGATCATCTCCCTGCCCCCTAAGGAAACAGAACCAGATGATGGTTTCATTAGCCCCCCTAGACACTTCAGAAGAGTGGACTTTCCTGATCCTGAGGGGCCTATTACAGCTACGGCCTCGCCCTCCTTGATTCTGACATTGAGACCTCTCAAGGCGACAACATTCCCCTCTAGACTCAGACTCTCATAGATATGGTACATATTTTTGGCTTCCAGAATTACCAAGCTTTCGTCCATTCTATTACTCCCCCTTCAGAACTATGGCAAGATCGGACTTCAGCGCCCTCCTTGTCGTGAAAAGTAATGCTATCACAACAGCGACTAGTACGGAAGCGTTGACGAATATCAGCTCAGTCCATGGCCAGACCAAATCTCTGTCTATCGGAGCACTTTGACCTAGGAAAATCTGGAAGATGTATCCAAAGACTCCGAAGAACCCATTGAAGGCCTCGGATATTGCAAGGCCGAGTACTACTCCTAGTCCCATACTAACTAGCAAAATGGCCATGATTTCAAACAAAACAAGCCTCATTACCTGTTGTGGACTGGCCCCTATTGCCTGAAGGATAGCTAATTCTTTCTTCCTCTGCGATAGGACCAGTGAGAGGAATACGAAGGCTGATGCAATTGATGCTAGCGAGGCTACCACAAATTGTAGGCTCAGAAGACCGGGGGTCCCGAAAATTAGTCCTCCTGTCCTCTCGTTGGCCTCATGGTTAGTTCCCCAGTTACTTGATGATGCCACTCCAACACCATTGGATACCTCGACACCCAGTGTCTTCAATGCATCCTTACATTCTTTCTGGGTTTCATCACAAAGTTCGAAGAACCATCGATTGGATGTGTAAGACTCTACTGCGTTTTGGCCTAGAAGTTCTTTGTAGGTAGCCTCTCCAATGACTATTGCCTGATTTGCTTCGGAGGATTGTAGTCCTGGAACCCATCTGTGCCCACCCAGGTAGGTAATTTCTGCCCCAGTAACAGTAGTAGTGATGATTGGATTCATCTCGCTATCCAAACCACCGAAACTGTATGATGTGTACTCAATGGTTATGTTGGATCCTTTATCATTTTTAGAGATGTCAAGTTGACTTCTGGCAGAGGAGCCAGCGGTAAACCCGAAGGATGCCCATCCATCTGATACCACGTCAATGTCATCCCCTGGGATAGTCTGCTCGTCCCATTGGAGGGCATTCTCATGCCCGTCGAATAGAATCCATGTCCTCAGTAGAGAGCCTTCCCCTTTTTGATTGGTGAATATGTCTCCCACTGAGGTCACATAGTCTATTGAGTCGATCTCGGACTCGCCTGCTCTCTGGATTGCCAGGGTCACTTCGTCCATTGCTCGTTGCTGGGAAACTGGCTCTTCAAACTGAACCTGCAGGTCTGCACCTGTCTGAGCCGAGGTTGTCCTCTCATCTACTAATGTCCCAGTGTATCCCTGTACAGCAGCGACTGTTACTATTGACAGTGTTAGTAGAAGAATTATTGCCAACCTATTCACTGACTCGCTTGATCCTGAACCCTTCAGTCCCCTCTTGATGTCAGTCAGAATCGGGCTCCAGCCGAACAGAGTAGTGAAAATCCTTGGTCCGGCCGCACCGATCCTTCCCAATACCAGTGCCCCCCCTATCCATAGGAAGAATGGACCGAAGAGGAATAACAGTCCGTCTACAATGAAGTTTGAGCTTATCCCATCATCGCCAATTGGTCCTAAGCCCCCATTGCTTTCTATCCAGCTCTCGAGGAATGAGAGGATTCCAACAAAGAATATTATCAGATGTAGCCATAGTCTTGACTTCTTTCTTGTGGCGACTCTCCTGACCCCCTCGTCTATTTCTATACTGAGGAAATCTTTGGTCCTGGAGTTGCCGAACAACAGGGTAAGACCCACGGTTACCGTGAATATCAGGAGTGTTACGAGGCCGCTCAGGGTTGGAACGACTCTGAAGTCACTTCTCTCGAATGCCATGAATCCGACAGCATCCAGAACTACCGGAACCGAGGCCATTGCTAGGAGGTAGCCTGTAAACCACCCAATGACACCAACCACTGCCAGTTCGCTGAGTATCATAGAGGTCAAGGTAGACTCGGAACCTCCTATGACCCTATGAATCGAAATCTCCCTTCTCCTCTGTTCCAACGACAGGATCAGACCATAAATGAGGACTGAGAACGAGAGGACTACTATCGGTATCATGAGTATGTAATCGAACACGCTGATTATCCCAAGGAAAATATCCAGGAAAAGAATCGTCCCCGATATCAAATCATTGTACTCAATCATTATGTCATTTCCTACTGTGTAGTTTACCTCCTCGATATCTCCTTTCAGGCCGTCTAGCCAATCTGTGGCGGCTTTAGTGGAAGACGCGGGGAGCTCGTTTCTATCTATGGCGATACCGAGATAACCGTGATCATTGTTCATCAGAGTAAGCTTCTGATCCTCAGTGAGTACCGAATCTGATACCATTATTGGGTTGAAAAGTAAAGTGGGATTTCCCGCCCCTCCTTCTTGGTATACTGCGGCAACCTTAAGGTCATAAACGGTCATATTCACCTGACAGTAAAGGTATCCAGATTCTTGATTGAAGTACTCCTCTCCAGGACAATCTTCGAAACCTGTGGCAATAGATGCGAATCCTAGATAATCATAAGTGTAGGTGAAAGTAAGAGTGTCTATAGTATCGTTCACTCCAACCCCTGCCTTGCTAGCAATCTGTGAAGGGAGGATTATCGAACGATTAGCAGACGCTTCCTCGGCGGAGCTCGGCCACGAACCATATATCACCCGATTTGCATGACGTTCACCCAGATCTCCATCCCATATCCCCTCCCCATAGAATCTGATAGTCCTCTTGTCGTTGATTGGCGGTCCTGAGTCGTATGCCTCTGGGTATTCCCAACTGACATTAGTCCAGTCCCCGGTTATTCCTGTTGCACCAACTGCATTGAGTGGTTGTGGAATTATGCCTCCCTCGTCAAAGAACCCGCTGACCCTAACTCCCTGTCTCCCGAACACCAGACCACAATCAGAAATCTCCTCCATCTCTATCAACTCAGAGCAAACAGACTCCCAGAGGGTTGAGTCGTTCGTCCTACCCTCTGAATCAGCACCAGGATCATCTGCAAAGTCCACCTTACCGTCAAATATCTCCTCTTGGAGGGAGAACTGCAGGAATGCGCCACTCAGGCCTGCCGAGTAAGCTAGGACCGTTGTGATTACGAGTGAAGCCAGGAATACTCCTGCGAAAACTGCCAGAACCCTCTCTCTGCCAATCCAAGCGCTTCTCAAAGACATGGACAAATTGTCTGGGATAGCAGAAATAATCTCGGCCATAGAGGCCTCTATGGGAGCATTTGTGGGTACAGCGCCGTACTTGTTCTTATTGGATTCGCCCTCTAAAAAAAGGAAAAATCCAATCACTAGAAGACCTAAAACCGTAGGAGTTAGAAGTAGCCACCACCCTGTTCTTCCAATATCATGTAATCGACGTACAGTAGCACTCGTGAAACTGTAGAAGAAGACAAGTTGCAATAAGACTACTAGATACGACGCTGGGACAAATAATAGTGTATCTAATAATCCAATTCCTACTACAGATGATATACTACTAATTCCCATAGTGAAGAAAATATCCACGAGAACAAGAGCTGGCATCATCAGCACATAGAATAGAAAAAAGCTCCAAAATTCAGATCTTGATGCCCTACCATTCATGTCTACGGTCTTGACCAAGCAAGTCTTTATCGCCCCGTCATAGGTCATTGACCTATTCGGCCTGTGACTTTCCTGATAGTAGAGATCCATCAGGGATTACCCCCTACTCCCCATGCAGAGCGTATATCAGAAGCGGCGGTTACTCCATCCCTCAGAAGAAGCATCCTATCTGCCTTGGACGCGAGGTTGGGGTCATGAGTAACCATTAGTACGGAAATTCCGTAGTCCTCACAGAGTTCCTTGAACAGATCGAGTATGCCCTCAGCGCTCTTAACATCAAGATTCCCAGTCGGCTCATCGGCTAGAATTAGCGGTCTCGAGCCAGAAATTGCCCTAGCTATGGCCACTCTCTGCCTTTGTCCGCCAGAGAGCTGGTCAGGGATGAAGTTCATTCTATCTGACAAACCCACCTTCCTAAGGGCATCCATTGCCTGATTCTCCGCTTTGGCAGACGGTACACCAGCGAGCTCTAGCGCGAAAATAACATTGTCTAAGGCGGACAACCTATCCACGAGATGGAAGTCCTGGAATATCCACCCCACACCTTTCCTCCTGACATCCACGACTTTACTCGGGGGGTAAGTACCATACTCGAAGTCAGTAAGAGAAATGGATCCTGAGTCAGCCTCTAAAAGTCCACCTATGATATTCAGAAGAGTAGACTTGCCACATCCGGAGGGCCCCATTAAAGCTACAAGCTCCCCTGACTCTATCTTGAGGTCTATGCCCTTCAGGACCTCAAGTCTGCTCCTGCCAGAGCCAAAGCCCTTCTTTAGCCCATTGACCTCCAGCATGGTCTAACGAGAATTGATGAGTTTATAATCAGTAGTTGTCCATGAACCAAGCTATTTCAGGCGGTCATTTATTCAGTGCTTCACTGTAAGCTTCAGCGAGTGAGATACCTTGAGATTTTGGACTTAGGAGGATCTCTATGTGATTCATCAATTCCTCCGAAGGATGTCTGGGAACACCTCCCGACGCCCTCCACTCAGAGTGGATTCGGACTATCTCATCCACCCAATCCTGAGTTGCAGTAGCGGGAAAGAGGCAATGGCTGGGAATTATTTCATTATGTGCCGGAAGATCTGACGCTATCACTGGGCAGCCGGCAGCCATTGCCTCGGCCGGGGGGTATCCGAATCCTTCACTAGCACTAGGAAAAAGTAGGACCTCAGCACTCTGTAGTGCGGCCAGTAATTGATCATCAGTAAACTTAACCTCGCTTCCAATATTAATGACATTGATATCTTTTGAAACCTCATCGGGTAATGAAGAAATAACCTTTCTAGCGAAATTTAGCCTTTTTCTCTCTTCATTACTTCCGAGGGTTATTACTAACATCTTGGATTCACTATCGATGTCCCCCAGAAGCTCTCGCGGTTTGGGATTTGAGAACGGACTCCAATATTCTGTGTCTATCTGGTGCCTTACAAGAGCCGTTCTCTTTCCAGGAAACATTCTCCTGACGTCCATTAGAGTACTTTCAGAGATACAAATTATCATATCCGCCCTTTCTAAGCCATTCCTCAACATCTTCAGGTCTATTCTTCTGAAGAGACCTGGGTTTTGATCTCCGACTGATACTGTCACGTCTCCCCCAATAATCTTCCTTGGACTTATATGAAAGAGATCATGAACTGTGACTATTACTGGTACCGCACAGTTCTTAGGGACCAGATGGGCCTGTTCCTGATCAGTAATATGGATTATATCAGCAGGCGTGGATTCAGATAATTTTGTCACTAGCTTAGGATGAGTGTACCATCTCTTTACTGCTCTTTGAACAAGTCCAGTTACTTGTTCATGCTCGATGGTTCCGACTTTTGACCACTGAGGAACAAGCGCTTTTTCCAGTAATGACTCGATCGCCTGATGAGCTCTTCCTAAGCCCGAGTTCTCATCAAGGCGCCCCCCTCTGACTAGCAGAACTCTGCTCACCATGGCCACACCAAGGCGTATCGGACTTAAACGAGGACGGAGGATGGGGGTTCATGGCGCGTAATGGCGAGGGAGTCGGTAGGGTCCGGGCTAGATTACTCGTTGCCAAGGGTAGCTTCTCTGCAATGGGAGGAGCTGAAAGGGATATTATCAGGAACCTTCCCGCCCTATCAAAGAAATTCGAGGTTTCTGTCGCCACTCTCGATAGTGCTCAACAGCTCGACTCGATATGTGATGAATGTGGTATTAAACTAATGAAGCCAGACAATTATTGGAAGCCTCCCCAAGACCCCGTATCTAGGATATTGGATAAAGAATTCACCAGTTCTTTGGAGAGTTGGAAGTCAGTTGGAGGACTGGTAGAGAGTCTAGAAAATTTTGACTACGTTCACCTAACCAGTGGTGATGGGAGTCTATCAATGTTGGAAATCATTCCTGATGGAATTTCTTTGCATTTACACCTTCTTGAACCGCATCGAGGACTTCATGAGGATGTCTTGCATCGAATGATAGATGGAACTCCTAGACGTAATCTTAGTTTGACTAGGGCGGCTTTGGCTATGGCTAGAAGAAAGGACCTGTCCAGGATAAGGATGCTCTCATCCAGAGATAGGACTGCAATCAGTGGAAATTCAAAGTTCACATCCTCGAGAATCGGTGAAGTATATGGAATTCCATCAGGAGTGTTACCTCCTAGCTTAGACCCCGAAGAGTTTCCCACAGAGTCTCCAATTTCAGAGGCCTCGACCCTAATTAGGATTAAGGAACCGTATGTAGTGACTATCGGAAGGGCGAGTTGGGTGAAAGGAACTTGGGAGACTGTTTCCATGCTGGCAGGTAGTGGCTTATCCCTTGCATTGGTAGGGGGAGGAGAAGAGGAGTCTATTGGTTCATTGATTGAATACGCGAAGTCGAGTAAGGTGGAAATTTGGGTAGCTCCAAGGCTTGATTCGTCCGAGCTTTGTGGTCTGATCAGAGGGGCGGTCGCGGTGGTCAGTATGGCCCATTCAGAACCCTTCGGGCTTACTCCAATTGAGGCTCAATCTCTAGGTACTCCGGCTCTTTTCGTAGATGAGGGCGGATTTAGAGAGACGATTACTGATGGGATTTCAGGGAGGCTCCTACCTAGAGATGACTACTCAGCATGGCACGTGGCTCTTGAACAAGCAAAAGACATTAACAATCGCTCCTCGTGGTCAGAGAATGGAAGACTCAGCATATCGAAGATGGGGCTAAATCCTGAGGTTTTTTCCACTAGACTAGAGGAGATCTTCCTGAATTTAAAATAGAGCTATTCTAATCTAGCAATCTTTGGTAGAGTGAATCTAAACACCAGTACTGAGGATATTATTCCCAGGATTAACAGAGATGAGGATGCCCAAAGTGGAAGAATCGCAGCCGTTTCAGTAGGTAGCCAGAAAGGGAAGACATCGAACAGTGACTCACCTCTGACCAGTTTTCCTCCGATTGATGATGCCATGGAAGTCATCAGAAATGCAAAACCTGCTGTAGTGGACTGAAGAATCGCCAGAGGCCTCTCTTCCCACAATCCCGGACCCATCCTTATCCTCCCGATAACGAAAGCGCTCCAGAAGCCCAGAGCAAGACCACTGTAAACGAACTTATTGTACAGAAGGGCACTTTCTGCTTGGCCATCGGCAGCTATATTCCCACTTAGAATGGCTATCGGAAGGAAAATTAGAGCCAACACGGAACCTGCTAGGGATGCTCTGTCCATCGTAACCATCAGAGATTCATTATTGATCTCTGAGGAGGGGAGTATTCGAGACATTGAGCAACCTATAGCGCATAGAGTGGCAAGAACCATGGAGCCAACTACAATCTCAGCCATGGCGGTATGGAATGTTGCAGCACCTACCATCACTAGTTACCCCCGTTATAATCTGGGTCTTCTAACCATTCCTGTGTATCTGGATTCCACATCCAACCAGGATTCTCCTCAGACCTGATCATCTCAGATGAGGTCACTATCTGAGTCTGGTCCATATCGTCTTTCTGATTAGGATATAGCCGAGCTTGCAGGGTGACTAAAAATGAAATTATCAATAATGCGAAGGCGAAAGAGTGTGCTCTGGCTGACCATACCTCGCCCTCGAATGGAGGCGGGGCGGTTCCCATTTTCAGCCAGGGCTGTTCTATGGAGAAAGTTCCATTGTAAGTTGTTACTCTGTACAGGATATTAGCCTCTCCCATAGTAGCAGGAATATTGACCTCCCAGTCATTACATACGCCTTCTGAGTCTTCTTTACAAACCAAATCTGCGGCAATAGGGTTCCACTCTCCGTCAAGCATCCATTCCACACTTATGTCAGTCGAGTTCCTAGTACTAATGGACAATGGACTGCTATCTCCAGAGACTCTGTATGAGGGAGCAACCCAGTCATCAGCTAGACCCGGAAGACCTTCAGGGACGTCTTGGACATTAACCACAAAAGGTTCACTAACGCCTGAGAATGCCTTATCTCCAGCATAAGAACCATGATGGATTTCTGCATACAGAACATGGCTTCCAGAATTCTCAGGCGAAAGTAAAACCCATGTTACTGTAACTGAACCAGAGGAAGATGCCTTCGTCTCGATGTAGTTGGATGATCCCCCATTGGGATCTTGAATCAAATGCCAACCATGGTCTTCTGGGGTATCTGAATTTCCATTCAGAGAACCGAGGATGAATACTCCAACAATCTGGCTGGGTGTGCTGATATCGTCTATTGTAACATGAATGGCTACTGCCTGTCCCGAAAATGCCTCATTTCCGAGTGCTATCTCAATAGTTGCATCTGATGGCATACTTAGTGAGGGATCTCCATGACAAGAACCCCCGCAGGAGTAGTCTCTATTTCCATCACCGTTTCCTCCTGGGTTTGCAACAGAGCTACCTGGCGCAAGAATCAGTGTGACGCAAATGAGCATCACGACTGCGTTCCTTTTCATTCCGATTTCCTCCTTGCCTCTATGACAGCAAATATCAGAGATAGAACACCCAGACTAGCCATTAATCCTGATATTGCCAAAGATATGGTTGGTGACACTTCCTCTGTTGATTCTTGTGTGGCCGAAGCAATGGAGGTCGCATCCACAGTGATGTGATTCTGACCATCGACAACCCAAACTACCTCTTGATTGCCAACTACTGATGTCACGACATAGTACAATTTGGTAGCAACAGGGATGGGTTCGCTCCATTCCCGGTATGTGGTAGAGCCGACAGGGATCAATGGTGTTGGCATTGGTTCATCCCAAGCTGGCATCTCATCGAACATCGTTAATCCAACCACCGAAGATATCGGCGTGGTAGATCTATAAATCCTATATTCATCTGATGACCCAGCCCAAACTAGACTCACTTGATTCCCATCTAGGGTTGCTACAAGGGATAGAGGAGTCTGCGGTTCGTCGTAGACTAAGCTCGAAGTCAATGATTGGACTTCCTGCATATTGTCAGATACAGTCAGAGAGATTGAATGAGATCCCGGGCCCATAATGACATCAATAGTACTCCCTGATACCTCAACGCCGTCTATTATCCATTGATAAGAAGAAACTTCTCCATCTGGATCAAAGGAGCTGGTTGCATCAAAGGTAGCTACAGACCCAGATATTGGAGGAGATGGAGTTACGGACCAGAGTGGAACCGGAGGTAGGTTTGCTATTGTTACTGAAGCTGAGGAATTAGTACCCAGACCCCATGGATCTGTCGCAGTCACTACCACTTCCCAAAGTTGTCCCGGCTCTAGTCTGTTCGAGTTTACAGTATCGTTTCCACCTAAATCAGAAACGATGAAACCATCCCTGAACCATGAGTAGTCGAGTTCGACAGGTTCATTGTCGGGATCCCTGGTTATGGTAATTACCAGCAGATCATTCAAGGAGTCTGGAGAGGTTATCACATCCCCAATTGGTGAGTTCTCCAGAGTAACCTCTAAGATTATTGGTCGAGCATTTTCAACTACTCTCGAGTTGGTCTTCATTGAGG
>MDTA01068192.1_pt1 | contig 13274 bp, 10 predicted proteins | sample 811151 | NCBI WGS metagenome assembly MDTA01 (sample SAMN05326648, study PRJNA326480) | marine metagenome | isolation source: seawater | place: Indian Ocean: South | collected 2010 | reverse complement strand
TTATGGCAGTTAGAGATATCGAAATTGAAAAAAAAGCATTGGCTAAAGAATATAAGGAGTTACTTAAGATTAGTTATCAAACTCTAAGCATTGATGATAAAAAATTAATAAGGAAAGCTTTTAACTTTGCTGTAGATGCACATGAACATCAAAGAAGAATTTCTGGTGAAGCATATATTTTCCATCCTATAGCTGTTGCAAAAATTGTTGCTTATGAAATTGGGTTGGATGCAATATCGATAGCTGCTGCTCTAATTCATGATGTTGTAGAAGATAATAGCAATTACAGTATTCAAAATATCAAGAAAATTTTTGGTAAGGATATAGCTAGAATTGTTGATGGGTTAACAAAAATATCTAATATTAATAAAAAAGGGGATATTTCTCATCAAGCAGAAAATTATAGAAAAATGCTATTAACCCTAAATGAAGATGTTAGAGTTATAATAATTAAGATAGCTGACAGGTTACATAATATGCAAACGCTATCATCAATGCCTGCTGAAAAACAAATAAAAAAAGCTTCTGAAACTCTCTACATTTATGCGCCTTTAGCTCATAGAATTGGATTGTATAATATAAAGACAGAGTTGGAGGATTTAGGCTTAAAATATACTGACCCTGAAACATACAATGACATATCAAAAAAATTAATTGAAAACAAAAAAGATCAAGATGATTATATTAAGAGATTTAATGATACAATCATTAAATCTCTTACTAAAGAGAAACTAAAATATGAAATTAAAGGAAGATCTAAATCTATATTTTCAATTAGAAATAAAATGATCAAACAAGGGATTTCATTTGATGAAGTCTATGATAAATTTGCAGTTAGAATTATTTACAAGTCTAATCCTAAAAATGAAAAATTCTTAGCATGGAAAATCTATTCGATTGTAACTGATCATTTCACTCCAAATCCAATAAGACTTAGAGATTGGATATCTGCTCCTAAATCAACTGGTTATGAAGCATTGCACATAACGGTTGTTGGACCAAAAAGTAGATGGGTTGAAGTACAAATTAGGAGTGAAAGAATGAATGAAATTGCTGAAAAAGGATATGCAGCTCATTATAAGTACAAACAAAAGAATGATAAATCAGATGACAGTCTAGATGTCTGGATAAATAAACTACAAGAAGCATTAGAGAATCCTGATGCAAATGCTGTAGACTTTGTTGAACAATTTAAGTTAAATCTCTATGCAAAAGAAATATTCGTATTTACTCCTCAAGGTGAATTAAAGTCATTGCCAGTGGATGCTAGCCCTTTGGATTTTGCATTTGCAATTCATACGGAAGTAGGACTTAAAACTAGAGGCGCAAAAGTTAATGGGAAACTAGTTCCATTAAGTAAAAAACTAAAAAGTGGGGACAGAGTAGAAATCTTAACATCAGATAAAATTAGACCAAGTTCAAATTGGATGGATTATGCTACTACCGCTAAAGCTAGAAGTAAAATAAAATCTACATTAAATGCTGAAAAGAAGGTATTAGCTAAGGAAGGAAAGGAAAAATTAAGAAGAAAATTAAAACAATTAAAATTAACTCTTAATGATAAAATCATTGCTGAACTCCAGAAATATTTTAAACTAAATACTAGTCAAGATCTCTTTTACAGGGTTGGAATAAATACCATAGATAATGTAATGATTAAAAAGTATGCTTCATCTAGAAGTAATGTATTTATAAGTTATATAAAAAACAAAATAAGGCGCAAGCCTAAATTAGAAAATGAGATTGAAAAAGAGGAAATAACAAAAAAATATGATTTACTGGTGTTTGGAAATGATGAAGAAAAGTTAGATTATACAATTTCAACATGTTGCAATCCTATCCCGGGTGACAATGTTTTTGGGTTCATTACAATTAATGATGGAATTAAAATTCATAAAAAAAATTGTCCAAATGCATTAAGCATGCAATCAAATTATGATTATCGAATAATTAAAGCAAAGTGGATAGATTCATCTCAGGAAGAATTTACAGTGTCAATTGATCTCACTGGAATAGACAAAATAGGTCTGCTAAGTAATATTACAAAGGTAATTTCTGAAAATATGAATATTAATATGAGAAAACTTAATCTTGAAACAGATGGAGGTATTTTTAAAGGTAATATTATAATTTCTGTAAAAACTAATAATTTGGTAAATAAAGTAATTGAAAAATTAAAGAAATTAAAAGGAATCGAAAAAGTTAAAAGACTTTAAATTTTAATTAAATTTGTTGTATGAGTAAAGTCACTGAAACTAATAACACAGAAATTGTAAAAAACGTATTTACAAGTTTTTTGGATAAAAAAGGATATAGAAAAACTCCTGAAAGATATGCTATCTTAAATGAAGTATATAATACAGAATTACATTTTGATATAGAATCTCTATATATAAAAATGAAAAATAAAAAATATAGAGTTTCTAGAGCAACATTATATAATACGATAGAATTATTATTAGAATGTTCTCTAGTAAGAAAACACCAGTTAGAAAATGATAATCAGGCATCTTATGAAAAATGTTATTTTAATAAACAACATGACCATCTTATCATTACAGACACGGGAGAGGTTGTAGAATTTTGTGATCCAAGAATTGATACAATTAAAAAAACTATAGAGGAAGTTTTTAATGTGGATATAGAGAGCCATTCATTATACTTTTACGGTAAAAAAAAATAGGATAGAATGTCAATAGATTTATTGTTAGGACTTCAATGGGGAGATGAAGGTAAAGGTAAGATTGTTGATGTACTTACGTCAAAATATAATGTTATTGCTAGATTTCAAGGAGGTCCTAACGCTGGACACACTCTAGTATTTAATGAAAAAAAACATGTACTCCACACAATTCCTTCGGGAATTTTCCATGAAAATAAAATAAATATTATTGGTAATGGAGTTGTTGTTGATCCTGTAATCTTGAAAAAAGAATTAATAAATCTTGATTTAGAAGGAATTGATTATAAAAAGTCATTACTTATATCAAGAAAAGCTCATTTAATTCTACCTACCCATAGATTAATTGATGCTGCTAGTGAGAAATCTAAAGGAAAAAATAAAATTGGATCAACACTAAAAGGAATAGGTCCTACCTATATGGATAAAACAGGAAGGAATGGATTTAGAATAGGTGATCTTGAGGCAGATAATTGGATTAATAAGTACTCAGACCTAAAATCAAAACATAAAAAATTAATTGATTTCTATAATGTTGAATTAGACTATAATTTTGAAGAGCTAGAAAAAGAATTTTTTGAATCAATTAAGACATTAAGAGAATTAAAGTTTATTGATTCAGAAGAATATATACATAACGAACAAAAATCAGGAAGTTCTATTTTAGCAGAAGGTGCTCAAGGTTCCTTGTTAGATGTAGATTTTGGCACATATCCTTATGTCACATCATCTAATACAACTGCTGCTGGAGCATGTACGGGCCTAGGAATTTCACCAGGTTCGATAAAAAATGTATTTGGAATTTTTAAAGCTTATACAACAAGAGTTGGGTCTGGTCCTTTTCCAACAGAATTGTTTGATGATGATGGGCAAAGAATGGGTAAAGTTGGAAATGAATTTGGAGCAACTACTGGAAGACCTAGAAGATGTGGATGGCTTGATTTAGTAGCTCTTAAATATTCCTGTAAAATAAATGGTGTTACAAAACTAATGATGATGAAGTCTGATGTTCTGTCAGGATTTAAAACAATAAAAGTTTGTACATCTTACGAATATAGAGGTAGTGAAATAGATTACTTGCCATATGATATTGGAGATGATTCACTTAAGCCCATATATAAAGAGTTTGAAGGCTGGGATGAAGATATTACTGGACTTAGAGATTTTAACAGTCTTCCAAAAAATCTTAAAAATTATATTTCATATCTTGAAAAAGAATTGGAAATTCCAATTGGAATTATTTCTGTAGGGCCTGATCGTTTACAAACTATCATTGTTTAAATTAATTTTGAGTAAAAAATTATACATATTTAGTCTTATCCTAATGAGTCTAATCTTTAATAATAGACTTTTTTCTCAAGAAAACACCAAAATCAAAATAGAAACTGCAGGTTTCTTTGATAAAGATGACAAAAAATTTCCTGATGCAACTGTTTTAACAAGAGATAATTTGGGGCAGGTAGTTATAACGGATGAAGGGGTAAAAATGTGGTGTAATCAAGCCTTCTTTTATCAAGATAAAAATTTTATTGAGGCTTATGGAGATGTTATTTTAATCCAAGGTGATACAATTAATTTAAAAAGTAATTATTTAGAATATAATGGTAATAGTAAAATTGCCTATGCGAAAGGAAATGTAGTTTTAAAAGAACCTTCGTCAACTTTATATACTGAATCACTTTATTTTGACAGAAATATTCAAGAAGCTTATTATAATGAAAGTGGTAAACTAATAAGACATCCTTCAGATACAATAATTAGTGATTTAGGCAGATACTATATAGATTTAAAACAATATAGATTTAAAGAAAATATAAATCTAAAAACTCCAAAACAAAATATATATTCAAAAAAATTAGATTACCTAACTGAAACTGGATTGGCATACTTCTATGGGCCTACAAATATTTATAGTGATGATACTGAAATTTATTGTGAGATTGGTTTTTTTGACACTAATAATGATAAAGGATATTTTATTAAAAATGCTGAAATTCAATTTGATGATTCTAATATAAAAGCAGACAGCATATACTTTGATAACAATTTAAATTATGCATCAGCTACAAACAATATAAAAATAACAGACACGATAAACAAAACTACTACAACAGGACATTATGCAGAAATATATAAGGCTATTGACTCAATGTATATTACTAAAAAAGCATTAGTTGCATCTTATCAGGAAAAAGATTCAATATATATTCATAGTGATACAATTCTCATGACTGGCAATGAAGAAAATAGAATCATAAGAGCTTTTAAAAATGCTAAAATTTATAAATCTGATTTGAGTGGCAAAGCTGATTCAATCCACTACAATAAAAAGAATGGTTTAGCTCAACTAATTAATATAAATAAACAATTGACAAATCCATTTGCAAAAACGAAAAAGCCAATATTATGGAATTTAGAAAATCAAATAACTGGAGATTCTATTCATATACTATTTAATATTAAAAATGATGAGCTAGATTCATTACTAGTTTTTAATAATGCTCTAATAATAAATAAAGATAGTTTAGGTACAGGGTTTAATCAGATTGCTGGTCAAAAATTGTATGGTAATTTTATAAATAATGAATTAAAAAAAATTGATATAGTAAAAAATGCAGAATCAATTTATTATCTAAGAAATTCTGAAAATGAATTAGTAGGAATTGATAGATCTAAATCTGGCAAGATAAAGATTTTATTAAATAACAATTCAATTGAAAAATTTAAAAAAATAAACCAAGTTGACGGAAATACTTATCCTGAGGAAGACTTTTTAGATGAGCTAAAATTCTTAAAGGGTTTTTATTTTAGAGAAGATGAAAAACCTAACAGCATTGATGATCTATTTAAAGATGATCCACAACTAATTCTCACAAAAATCAAAAGTCTAGAAATTAACTAATTATCACGATTAAAAAAGATTTTTTAAAATATCAAGCTCAGACAACTCCAAATCCAATGGCAATTGAGGTTTCGCATGCTAAGGGATCATACATCTATGACAAAAAAGGAAAGCCTTATTTAGATTTTATTGCTGGAGTTTCAGCATGTAGTCTTGGTCATAGTAATACATATCTAATAAACTCAATTAATAAGCAACTAAATAAGTATATGCATGTAATGGTTTATGGAGAATTTATTTTGGATCCATCAGTAACTTTGACTAAACATTTATCTAAAGTTTTACCAAAAAATCTAAGTTGTACATATCTTACAAATTCTGGCACAGAAGCTACTGAGGGAGCAATTAAGCTTGCAAGAAGATATACTGGGAAAAAAGAGATAATTGCTGCTAAAAATGCATATCATGGAAGTACAATGGGGGCATTATCATTTATGGGTATTAAAAATAGACGTGATCCTTTTGGACCACTAATTCCAAAAGTAAAATTTATAAGATATAACAATCATGCAGAAATAAATAAAATTACATCAAAAACTGCAGCTGTTATTCTTGAAACAATTCAAGGTGGAGCCGGTTTTATTGAACCAAAAAACAACTACTTAAAAAAAATAAAAGAAAGATGTAAAAAAGTTGGTGCCTTGTTAATATTAGATGAGATTCAAACAGGTATAGGGAGAACTGGAAAGATGTTTGGTTTTGAAAATTACAACTGTAGTCCAGACATACTAGTTTATGGAAAAGGACTAGGTGGTGGATTACCAATTGGTGCGTTTAGTTCAAGTAAAAAAATAATGGATTCTTTAAAAAGTAATCCAATTATGGGACACATAACAACATTTGGTGGAAACCCAGTAATTTCTGCATCTGCAAATGCAACATTAAAGAAAATATCTTCATCTAGTATAATGAATAATTGTATCAAAAAAGAAAAATTGATAAGATCTATTCTAATTCACCCATTGATAAAAGAAATTAGAGGTAAAGGATTAATGCTTTGTCTAATTATGAAAAGTCCAAAAATAGCTAATAGACTAATATTAAATGCGAAAGAAAATGGATTATTATTATTCTGGCTATTAATAAACAAAAATGGTGTAAGAATAACACCACCACTTACAATAACAAATAAAGAGATAAAAAAAGGATGTAATCTTATTATTGAAATCCTTAATTCAATAAATTAAATATGTTAATTAGTTTGTTAAGAAATAAACTAATTTAGAAATATAACTGATCAATTCTGCATTATTTTTATGTCTAGAGAGATATTTCTATATGGATATAAATGAAGTAAAATTCTCAATAGACAGATTTGAGAAAATGATTAATGAAAATTCATTACTATTTTTTGATTCATTTGAGTTTGAAAATATAATTAGCTATTATTTAGAAAATGGTAAAATCGATTATGCCCGAAAAGCTACAAATTTATCATTAAGCCAACACCCTTCCTCAACCAATTTAATATTACTAAAAGTTGAGTTATATATTTATGAAAATAAAATAAATAAAGCAGATGAATTATTAAACTCAGTACTATCAGATGATAGCATTAATGAAGAGATATATATACTTAAAGCAAATATTTTATCTAAAATGAAATTGCATGAACAAGCCGTAAATTTTTTAAAAAAAATATTGTCAATTTCAGAAAACAAAAATGAAATCTATTATTTAATTGGGTTAGAGCTATTATTTTTAAAAAAATATAATCTAGCAAAATCAAATTTTATTAATAGTTTAAACTATGATTCTTCTGATCATGCATCATTGTATAATATTATTTACTGCTATGAATCTTTAAATGAAAAGTCAGATTTAATTGTTTTTTTAAAAAACTACTTGGATAAAAATCCATATTGTGAAACATCTTGGTTTAATTTAGGCAAACAATATAATTCTACAAAAAAATACAAAGAAGCTATTAAGTGTTTTGAATATGCAATTTTTTCAGATGAAAATTTTAATAGCCCATATATTGAAAAAGCTAAAATCTTAGAAAGGTTAAAAAGATATAAAGATGCGATAAAAACATATAAATCATTATTATCAATAGATAAAAGATCTGCATATGCAATGATGAAAATTGGTCATTGCTATGAAAAGACTGGAAATAACAATAAAGCATTGGCTTATTATTATAAGGGATTGCATTTCGAACCATCTTTGGATAAAGCCTGGTATAAACTTGCGAAATATTTTTTTAAAGACAAGCAATACAAAAAGGCAAATGATTATATAGAAAAAGCTATAAGTATAAATCAAGAAAAGTCTAAATACTGGAAACTATATTTAAAATGTTCTTCATTAATTTCAGCAAAAAATCAGTAGCTTACCATTAATTTTGTAAATTTTAATTGTGAATAGAAAAATTACAAACTATATAGTTATATCAATAAAAGGAATGGCTATGGGTGCTGCAGATGCAGTGCCTGGTATTTCTGGTGGTACAATAGCATTACTATTAGGAATCTATGAAGAATTAATAACTACAATTGGAAATATAAATTTATCGTTATTTAAAGAACTTAATAATGGATTTTATTCTTTTTGGAAAAAACTAAATGGAAGCTTTTTATTATCTCTAATTATTGGTATTGGTATCAGTCTAATAACATTTATTAAGCTAACTGCATATTTATTTGACAAATACCCCATTTTGATATGGTCTTTTTTTTTAGGACTGGTACTAGCAACTATTTTTGTAATATTTAAACTAGTAAAATCATGGGATTATATTAATTTAATATTTGTTATTACATCTACATTTATATCCTTTTACATAGGTTCAATAAATATAACTGCTGATATTGAAGTAAATCTTGCTTATATTTTTACATGTGGAATTATCGCTGCATCTGCAATGATTATCCCAGGGATATCAGGAGCATTAATACTAGTAATACTTGGTTTATACTCTACAATTATTAATGCAGTTAATAATTTAGAGTATGACAAAATTGTAACATTTGCTTTAGGAGCAATAATAGGGTTATTAAGCTTTAGTAAAATAATAAAATGGATGTTTGATAAAAATTCATCCCTTACTTATTCTATTCTTTTAGGTTTTGTTATTGGTTCATTAAGTGAAGTTTGGCCATGGAAATCAGAATTAGGAGAAAATATTTTACCATCATCATATATTGGAGAAAATTATCTTTTTTATTCAATAATTTTAATTTCAATTGGGTTTTTATTAATTTTTTTAGTTGAAAAAATTCAAAAATCAAATAATTGAAAAAATCTAAAAATTTATATTCTTCATTTTTAATTTTAATTAATGGAATTCTAATGGGAACAGCAAATAAGATTCCAGGAGTTTCTGGCGGTCTTGTAGCAATTGCAATTGGATTTTATGAAGAACTTGTTTTTTCTCTAAAAAAGATAGATAAGAAAGGATTTAGATTTTTATTTACTGGGAAATTAGTAGACTTTTATAACCATATTAATGGGCATTTTTTATTTCTCATCCTAATAGGAATAGTAATTAGTTACTTTTCAACATCAAAACTACTTGAATTCCTACTAGATAGATATGAAATATATGTATGGAGCTTATTTTTTGGTCTTGTTGTTGGCACAATATTTCATTTAAAGAAAAAAATATCAAGATGGGATTCAAAAAACCTAACAATTTTATTTTTAGGAATTATTATTGGGATTACGATTAGTTTGCTAGATCCTGCAAATGAAAATGATAATTTATTATTTGTATTTATCTGTGGGATAATCAGTGTTTCAGGAATGATATTGCCAGGATTATCTGGATCATTTATATTGATGCTAATGGGTAATTATGTTCTTTTATTAGTTGATTCTGTTAATGCTCTTTATGATACTATATATGACATATTCACTGGAGAATATAATTTCATTCATGATCTGGAAAGATTAAATAAAATTAAAATTATATCTGTTTTTACGTTTGGTTCATTGACTGGGCTTATACTATTATCCAATATTTTAGGCTATCTATTAAAAAACTATAATCAACTTTGCAATTCAGTTATTTTAGGATTTATAATAGGATCATTGGGAGTAATATGGCCTTGGAAATTGAATTTTAAAATTAGTGGTAGTGAGAAAATTGTAAGATACATACCTGAATTAAATCAAGAATCATTTATAGCATTATTATTTATTTTAATTGGTATCATTACAGTGATTATTCTAAGCAAACATGAAGGTAAAAGTAAAACTTCTAATCTTTAATTATTTTAAATAAATCTGTTTTCCCATCTTGAAATTTTAATTCTAGCAAATAAACCCCTTTATTTAAATATCGCATATCTATATTATTTAATACTCCACTAATTGTATCTGAATACAATAGCTTTGCTGACATATCAAATAATTTTACTTCTAAATTAGAAGCTATAGATGATAATATTTTTAAATAATCATCTACAGGGTTAGGGAAAATAGTAACTGGCTTGGATTCAATATTTAAAGCTAATTCATAGGCTAATTTAAAATTAGGTATCCCATAACCTAAATAATTATCTGGAAATTCATATTGAGAGGCTGTATATCTAACAATATTCATAATCTGATCATTATTTAAGGATGGAAAAGCCTGTAAAAGACAAGCCATTGAACCAGCAATAATCGGAGAACTATATGATGTGCCATTTCCTTGAACTATATTATCTACATAATTAATTAAATATGTACCTGCACCACGAGCAGATATATCTGGTTTTATAACTTCTTGAAAGTCATTTCCTTGTGAACTAAATGATACATAATTACCAAAGCCATTAACAGCTCCAATAGAGAAAACGCCTTTAGAATCGGCAGGAGCAATAACTCCATTATCTGAGGAATTTCCTGCAGAATTTACCAATATTATACCTTTTTCATTAGCAATGTTACAACCTCTTGAGATAAAAGCAGTACTTCCATCCATTTCCTGTTGTGAATAACTATAAGCTGAATTATTATATATCCTATAACCAAGTGATGTATTGGCTATATCTATGCCTAAGCTATCTGCTCGTTCCATAGCTTCAACCCAGTAACTTTCCTCAATTGGATTTTCTGAAGAAACATCTTCAGTTCTAAATAAATAATACTCTGCATCTGTTGCAGATCCATAGTATTGACCCTCAATATATCCTGCCATAATACTTAATACATTAGTACCATGTGCATTACCTATATAAGCAAATAAGTCGTCTGTTCTATCTACAAAATCATATACATATTTAATATTTCCTAAAGATCTTAATCTTTCAAATCCATTCATATTATCAACATTTCTAAAACCTGCATCAAACACACCAATTGTAATACCAGATCCATTAAAACCATTCTGGTGCAAAAAATCCAAATTTATCATTTCAATTTGATCAAAAGGTGACCTGTTGGTTACATAATATTCTATTTCACTAAATTTATTTTTGTTTTCTTGATTATCATTTCTGTTTATTGATCTATTTGCGTATTCTATATTCTCAACAAAATCTAAATCTAATAATTCATCTATTTGATTATAATTTCCCCTAACATGAACACAGTTAAACCATTTGGATTTAGATAAAACCTCTATACCCTCTGTATCATCTATGGCTTGTATGTAAGATTGACTAACAGGAACATCTCTGTAGTCAATTATAATATTTTTTAAATTTTTTTTATCAATTGATTTTTGGCTTAAAATCAATAAAGGATTTTCTATAAAATATTCATAATTGGGTTTATTATTAAAAAACACCCAAGCATCTTCTAGTTGGCTAAAAACTAAGTTTTGAAATAGAAAAAAAAATAATAAAAATCTTACATTCATTAGACTATGAAATTACTCCTGATCCAATCAATTCATCATCCTTATACCAGGCAGCAAATTGACCTTTTGATATAGATAATTGAACCTTATCAAATAATATATATATACCTTCTTTAAATTTATATAATGTTGCTTTTTGAAGAGGTTGTCTATATCTGATTCTTGCCATTACTTTAATAGACTCATTATCAGAAATCTTTAGGTCTTCTCTAACCCAATGCTCGTCTTTAGCATTTATCAGCAAAACCTTTCTAAGTAATCCGGGATGATCTTTACCCATACCTACATAAATAAGATTTTTCTTAACATCAGTTTGTAAAACAAACAGAGGCTTAGTTGTTCCACCGACTTTTAATCCTTTTCTCTGTCCAATTGTAAAATAGTACGCTCCATTATGATCGCCAATTTTTTTCCCATCTTTACTATTGTATTTGATTCCTCCAACAGATTTTTTAAGCATCTCTTTAATATTTAAACTGGAATAATCATTATCATTATATATTTCACTTAAAGAATCTATTTGAATAATTGAACCAGTTTTTGGCTTAAGTTTGCTTTTCAAAAACTCAGGTAATTTAACTTTTCCTACAAAACATAAACCTTGTGAATCTTTTTTAGATGCATTAACCAATCCAATTTCATTTGCAATTTTTCTAACTTTAGCTTTATCTAAATTTCCTATTGGAAATATAATCTTTGAAAGTTGGTTTTGATTTAATTGACATAAGAAATATGATTGATCCTTTGATTTATCAACACCAGACATCAATTTATAGATAGTTTTTCCATTAATTTTATCATTAACTATTCTAGAATAATGACCCGTAGCTACAAAATCGGCACCAAGGTCAAGTGCAATTTTCATAAAAATATCAAACTTTATTTCTCTGTTGCAAAGTATATCAGGATTTGGAGTTCTGCCATTCTTGTATTCACTAAACATGTAGTTTATTATTCTATCATTATATTGTTTACTAAGATCAACCGTTTGAAATGGAATATCTAAATTTTGTGCAACTATCATTGCGTCATTACTATCATCCAGCCAAGGACATTCATCAGAAATAGTAACTGATTCATCATGCCAGTTTTTCATAAATAATCCTACAACATCATATCCCTCTTTTTTCAATAAATAGGCGCTAACACTAGAATCAACACCTCCAGATAGAGCTATTACAACTTTTTTCATTCTATAAAATTACAAATATTGATTTAAGATCCTTTTCTATATTCGATTGATTACAAGGATTCAATAAAAATTGACAAGGCATCAACAAATTTTTTATTTAATTTTTCAGCTTTTATACCTGTTTCGCTGTTAAAATTATCATTAAAATTAGGCAAAGAAAAATATGCTATACTATTTGGATTTCCTCTTGATATTCTACTATGAGCCATATTAAGAACAAGACTTGCACCATTGGATCCATTAGAGGTTGCCAATAATAGCATTGGTTTATTAAACCAAACTATTTTTTCAATTCTAGATATCCAATCAAAAATATTTTTGAATGCAGCAGTATATGCACCATTATGTTCAGCAAATGAAATAATAATACCATCAGAATCTTTAATTATATTCTTAAATTCATATGCTTTCTTAGGGATACCATGTATTCTTTCATAATCTTCACTATATATAGGCATTTCAAAATTATTAAGATCTAAAATAATTGCTTGAGAGTTTTGTATTTGTTTAGCAGCGTAAGTAGCAAAAATTTTGTTAATTGATTTTGAAGAAGAACTTGCTCCAAAGGCTACAATTTTTTTCAATTTAATTTAATTTTATATTAATTTTTATTTTGATTTTTTTTCTGCCTTTCTGCCTCCTCCATTAATTCTTGCATCTTTCGTTGAAAACGACTAGGAGCTTTATCAGGTTTTGCTTTATCAATTTG
>MDTA01169564.1_pt1 | contig 13275 bp, 11 predicted proteins | sample 811151 | NCBI WGS metagenome assembly MDTA01 (sample SAMN05326648, study PRJNA326480) | marine metagenome | isolation source: seawater | place: Indian Ocean: South | collected 2010 | reverse complement strand
TGATTTTTGATAAATCATCAACACGTACAAGAGTTAGCTTTCAAGTGGCAATGTCAAGACTTGGAGGTACCACAATAGATTTAAATCCTTCTACATCACAAATTGGTAGAGGTGAGCCAATTAAAGATACAGCAAGAGTTCTAAGTAGATATTGTGATGTTCTTGCAATAAGAACTTTTAATCAGTCTGATTTAGAAGAATACGCAAAGTGGTCTTCTAAGCCAGTAATTAATGCTCTTACAGATTTTGAACATCCATGCCAGGCTCTTGCTGATTTTATGACAATTAGAGAGACATTTATAGATTTTGAAAAAGTAGTTTTAACGTTTGTGGGCGATGGAAATAATGTCGCTAACTCACTTATTTTATGCGGAGCCTTATTAGGTATTGAAATAAGAATTGCATGCCCAAAAGGATTTGAACCAGATACTTCTATAGTAGAAAAAGCAAAAAAGATATGTAAAAACAGAAATTTGTTAAAAATTTTTCATGATCCGATTGCCGCTGTAAATGGAGCAAACGTTTTATACACAGATGTTTGGTCATCCATGGGAGAAGAAAATCAGAAAAAAAAGAAAGATAAGCATTTCGATGGATTTACTATTGATACCAATTTAGTAAATAAGGCCGATAAAGATACTATTGTTCTTCACTGCTTGCCAGCTTATAGATCTAAAGAGATAACTGATGAAGTAATTGAAAGTGATAAAAGTAGAGTTTTTGAGCAAGCTGAAAATAGAATGCATGCTCAGCAAGCACTTTTGTCTTGTCTTCTTTCTTAAAAGAGCTTGCAAAGAAATAGATAAAAGGGTACAAATGTATTAGTTTAAGTTTTATTTTCGTGAACTTTTCTCCTGAAACTAATTTAACCCAGGCTCAAAATGAGCTATATGCCTGGATAAAAGAGTATATGAAAAACTTCCAACATAGTCCAACAATCAGACAGATGATGCAGGCTATGGGTTTAAAATCTCCCGCACCAATTCAGAGTCGTTTAAAGCATTTGCAGGAAAAAGGTTATATATCATGGCAAGAAGGTAAAGCTAGAACATTACAAATAGTTGATGAAATCCTAGATGGCGTCCCAATAATGGGTTCTGTAGCAGCTGGAGGATTAATTGAGACTTTTAATGATATACAGGAAAATTTAGATATCTCTGAGGTATTAAAAAAGAAGAATATTTTCGCTTTAACAGTGAATGGAGATTCAATGATTGACGCTTGTATCGCTGATGGTGATATGGTTCTAATGGAACCGGTTCAGGATTCTTATTCTTTGAAAAATGGAACAATAGTTAGTGCAATGTTGCCTGGTCTAGGAACAACTTTAAAATATTTTATTAAAAGAGGTAATCAAATATATCTTGAGGCAGCAAATGATGCTTATGAACCAATTATTGCAGATATTGATCAAATTTCTATTCAAGGAAAACTGCTAGCAGTGTGGAGGAAAGTTTAATTCTTAAATTTATTTTCGTGAGATACGTTAGGTAATTTATAATAGACTATATTTAAATAAAAACATTTAATAATTTGCAATTAAGAAGTCTCCTTATCTTTATATATGGATTGATAATTATTGATTTTTTACCTGTTTACCAAGTTAAAGTTTTAGCAAAAAATAGTATTAAAAACAATGAAAAAGTAGTTAATGAAAAATATAATTTTTTGAAATTAGACTCTTTTGAAAAATCTAATAAATTTTCTACTAAATTCAATCTATCTAAAAATGAAGTCATTGAAGACTTAAATACTAGTGGCGCTAAATTATTTAATCTTTTGGCACTTGAAGATAATAATTTTAAAAAAAAGTATTTTGTTGAAATCAATTCAGATATTCAATATAGAGAGAAAGAAATATTTAATGCCAAGGGTAATGCAATTATTTATCTTTCAAATGCCACTCTTAAGGGCGATCTAATAACTTATGACCTAAAAAATAAATTATTGACAGTAGTTGGAAATGTTCATTTCAAAAAGGGAAAGCAGTTCTTTAAAGCTACAAAACTTTTTTATGATTTAAAAAAAGATAAGGGATATATAGATAATGTTTATGGGATTTATGATAGCGATAGCTTTAAAAAAGATTTCAAACTTGATATTAATGATGATAGTGGATCAATGGATGCTCAAAAAACAAAAAATAAGCTTATTAACTTGAAAGATCTCAATAGTTCAGCAGCAGAATTAATAAATGAATTTGATGAAGATAATAATTTGACTAATTTTGGTAAAGAAATTCAACCTTCTAAAATTACAAGATGGAGATATAAAACAGAAAAGTTGATTTATAACTCTAAAAAGCTTGAATCAAAAGAAATAATTTTTACAAATGACCTTTATAATGAACCCCAACTTATTTTTCTAAGCAGGAATTTTTCAGCAGCAATTATAAAAAATAAATTAAGTCTTATTAGCAAAAATAGTTGGATAATACTAGATAAGAAATTAAAAATACCATTGGGAGAACGTTCATTTTTTGAGGGAGAATCGCTAACTACATGGGGCATAGGTGCAGATTATTCGGATAAAGATGGTTATTATCTATTTAGAAGCTCATCTCCGAAGAAAATATTTAGAGATTATAGTTTTAACTTACAAAAATATTTTTTATTTCAAAGAGCAATACAGGGAAGCACAAAGTCTTTTACAACTACTAATTCATCTATTTGGAGTGATAAAGTTAGTCAGGAGACAAAATTTACTGACTATTTTGCAATAGATTTAAATTTAAAAGGAAAAGAAAAAAACTGGGATGTTCAATCTAAAATTCAATTAAATAGCCTTAATACTGAAAGACTTGATGAATCACTAAGAACTAAGTTTACCTTAACAAGAAGAATTAATTTAGTTAAAAAAAATGACAGTGATATAAATTTCAAAAATAATAATATTAAAAACTTTTCATTCCTTGAGAATCATAAAGATTTTGGATCCCATATTAATGATGGGACAAACTTTAATTTAGAGAAAAAATATTCACAAAAAAGTAATGATTTATTCAGTAATTTTCTAGATTTCCAGATTTATAATATTTTTAGGGAAAAGGTGATAAAGGATTTTGCTACAGAAGAGATATATTTTGCTAGCGGTTTTAGTGCTTCTAATAAAAAAAATTGGTTAAAAGATAATAAATTTTCACAATTATCATTAATATATGATTTTGGACATTTTAAGTCTAAAAGAAATCAAGTAGATGAATTTACAGAACTATTTAGAAATTCTTTTGTAGCTCAATACAGCTATAGATTTCCTATATGGCGTAAAAGTTCTTTAGATAAAACGATAGATAAAAGTTATATATATTCACCTAAAGTTATTAGTCAATCATTGAATTGGGAAACAGGATTGCAATCAGGATATTTTTTATATAGTGATGATTCAAGTCAAAGTGCTTTAAAGTTTAACTCCGGGCCAGTTTTAACATTAGGTGGGTTAAAGAAAAAATTTCTTGACTACTCCCAATTCAGCGCAAATTATATTTATGTATTAAAAAATGGTGCAAGTCCCTTTAGCTTTGATGATATTGATGATGATACCAAAATTAATTTTAGTCTTGAGCAACAGGTATATGGCCCATTAATATTAGGTTTTGGAACCACCTTAAACCTAAATAATGGAAACTACACTGATGCTAATTATTCTTTAAATTTCAAGAGAAGAGCATATTCTATTGGAGCGTTTTATAACTCATCAGAAGAAAGCCTAGGGGTCAGATTTAATATTTTCAATTTTAATTATTCTGGGATTGGTCCCAAGTTTTAAAGTTACGATTACATACTATTGAATTTCGCATGTCTTATTTTGGAAATTATATAGTAAGTCGAATCTCAGATTAATTGCACTACATAATTCCCAATTTACCTATTGAGAATTAAATTTATTATGAATCCCCTAAAACTATTGATTCAGAATAATACGATAATAATTTCTTTGCTCAGTTGTATATAAATAGTTGTTATGCCAAAGCAATGTAAAAATACCATTAACATTTTTACACTTTTGGACTAAATCAGATATTAATTCTAACCCCTCTTTTGATAAATCTAATCCCAAATAGTGCATAATTGATACGTCCATCACAATTAAAGGTCGCTGAATTATGTTTAGACGCTTTTGTGCAATTGGATCAAACATTTCAAATTCGTGACATGTACCGCATCTAAATCCTGGGGAATCGAAATAACCTAAGCTTGAGTCATATGTCATAAAAGAATCACTCCAAAAATAACTAGTCTCAGGCCAAATCCACCTTAAATAATGCATACGCCCGCCCCATTCATTTTGATTTATATTTTTTTTTCTAATAAAAGTTTGGAATTTATTAACCGCATTAGAAAAATTAATTTTACTATTGTAGGAATCAAATCCTGGATGTATTCCTATAAAATGACCTCGATTGTGAATTAGTTCTATCAAATTCTCAATAGGTTTGTCGTCTATTGAATAAAGACCATCGTAACGTTTGTTTAACCTATCTGGAATAAAATAAAAACTTGATTTTGTTCCAATAGACTCACTTTGATCCATAATCCATTCAAATGAGTTGTATGGATCAATTGGACTTATAGATTCAGTATTTCCTTTTATAGATAATTTTATATATTCAGAGATTTTGTTTATTGATCTTTTTTTAAGATAATTCTTTTGAGCAAAAAGTTTTATAATATTTTGAGGCTTAGAGTAAGATAAAGAGGGTAAATCCACATCATGCGTTAGATTAAATTTGAATTTTTTCTTTTCAAATTGGATTTGAGAAGTATATTTCTTAATAATCTCTTTCAAAATAAATATCCATTCATCAACTATTGGGCTAAGTAAATATTTATTTTGGAAGGCATGACTGCTTTTTGACTGGAACCTTTTATGTTGATCTAAAAAATTTTTATCAGTTAATATTTCCTCACATCTTGAAAAATTCCAATATATCAATCCAATAATGTCATAGTTAATAAAAATTATGTTTTCTTCAACTGAGATTAATCGATCAATAGTTTTAATACCTGGAGTAGCAACTTCATAATTAAAAAAATTTATATTTTCAGATGATGGAATCCAACGTCCACAAGGCATGTCTTTTTGAGGCCCAAATTCATAGAAAGCTTTAAATAAAGGAAACTTAAAATAATTATTATTATTTGTAATTCTTAAATCGTAGGATATAGGATTGATTTTAAAATCTAAACTGATATTAGAGGATATTCGATTTTTTAATATAGATTCAACCCAATCAATTAATTCCCTAGTTATCTTCAGATTAACTTCTATAGACTTCAAATTAATTATGGAAGCTATTAATAAATTAAGGATAACATTATGGTTCTCAAATGATGAATTTATATCATGAAATGAGATATGTCTCTAGAAAAATTTTACTTAAAATTTATTATTAAGAGCCTATCTTCATTTAATCAATTTTTTATTATTAATATTTTAAATTCTAAAATATTCCTTTTTAAACTTTAGGATGCCTATTAGAAAAACTCACTGCGTTAATTGGATATTATTATGTTTTGATGTATTATTTTATTTAATTGCTTTTTAGAGCAAACCTCAAAGTTAAACTAAGTTTTGCGATATTTCAAAAATAAATCTTTTGCGAGTCAAGTTGGAGTCCTAGTAACAGGTACTGCAATTGCAAATGCCATACCAATAGTTTTTAGTCCAATACTTACTCGTCTATACCTTCCTGAGGATTTTGGATTAGCAGCTCTTTACTTTTCTTGTGTAATGTTTATTGGTGTTTTTGCGACTGCACGCTATGAGTTGGCTATTACCTTACCCGAATCAGATGTGGATGCTGCTAATATTGTCAGCTTATGTTTAAAGTTATGCAGTTTAATAAGCCTTTTAATATATTTACCAATTTTCTTTTTTGGCAATGATATTGCTCAATTATTAGGCAATAGTCAATTAATGCCTTGGTTTTATCTTTTACCAATTTCTGTAATGGCAAATGGAGCATTTGAGGTTTTCCAGTATTGGTGCAATAGACGTGAACAATATAGGTACATGTCAACGAGTCGAGTACAGGATGGTACCTTTACAGGACTTACAAATGTTTTTTTTGGGTTAGCTAAAACTAATGGGGGAATGATTTCTGGACAAACACTTGGCAAGATTATTGCATCACTGCTGATTGGAATTAAAAGCTGGCGTGAGAATAAAAAAGTATTTAATAAAATTTCAAAAGAAAGAGAGAAATTCGTTGCCAAACTTTATTCAAATCATCCAAGATATATTGCTCCTGCACAACTTATTGGCGTTGTTGCTCAACAAATCCCTTTTATAACAATTGGATTATTATATTCTGTAAAAACTGTTGGTTTTTTTGCAATTGCTTATAAGCTAGTCACCTTGCCAACAGGGCTTATAGCTAGCGCTATCGGAGATGTTTATCGACAAAGAATTTCTGTTGCATATGCAAAGTACGGTGAATTCAAAAATCTTTTTTTAAAAACCTTTAGAAAAACTGCCACTATTGGAGCTCTTCCTTTTACAATTCTTTTCTTGCTATGTCCTAAACTTTTTGCATTAATTTTTGGTCAAAATTGGATTATTGCTGGAGAATATGCACAGGTTCTTATTGTAGCCTCTTTTATTCAATTCATATATACACCTATTGATAAAGGCGCAGTAATAGCAGGGAAAACAAGATATATTTTTGGTTGGCAATTATCTAGATTATTAATCATGCTTTTAATTAGTGGGTTGGCTCAATTATATAGTTGGCAATTTTACTATTATCTTTGGTCCTTAGTTATAGGAAATGTATCTTTATACTTAACTGATATTTTTGTTGAATTCAAAATTTCAGAAGGTAATATAAAATAAAAATAAACAATGAAATATTTCGTTTCTTTTTTAAAAACGTTGTAGAAATTATTATTTATGATGGAATTAAATAAAACATTTTGGGAATTTTTAGAAAGAATTTCATTGATAATAAGCATATTTAAATAGGATATGAGAGGCATTGTTTTTTCATCCCATATAAATGCTTATGCCTTACATGTGGGAACTCATAAGTTAGGAATTAAGCTTACAACTACAGATATTAATCCAAACTTTTCGATCCCTTATTATAAATCAAAAGAACCTGAAGATTGGTTATTTTTTACTGAAGAAGATTCTTTAAAACGAGCTCTTAAGGGTATAGAAAAAGGAAAATTTTTCCCTTCAAATTTTCCACTAGAATTATTAGATAATAAATGGACATTTGGTGAGTGGTTGAAAAAAAATAATTGCTTAACTCCTGGTCTCTTGCAGTGGTCAATATTTAAACGGGAAGATATAAATTATCCGTGTGTTTGCAAGGCAAAGCATTCATGGAATGAATCTGTAAAGTTACCAAGAGGATGGATTTGTAGATCAGAACAGGAGCTTAATATTTGTACTGAAAATTTGATTAAAAAAGGTTTTAATTTAAAACATTTCTTTTTACAGGAATGGTTAGGAGATTCACAATGTAGATTGATTTCGGTTTGTGGATTTCACGATTCTGAAGATGATTCACGAAACTTAACTGCAGTAGTGGAACGTATTGCTTCTTATTCTGATGGGTTAAGTTGTTCTTCTGCATTAGAAACAATTGAAGATGAATGGAATTTAATAAATAAAACTACTTCTATTTTAGATAGACTTAAATTTACTGGTCCCTTTGAAATGGAATTTATAATAAATAACAGCCATATTTTTGTTTTGGAGCTCAATCCTCGCTTTTGGATGCAACATTCAATATTTCTTACAAAGGGAAATGGAGTAATAAAGCGTTATCTTAAAATGGATGAAAATTTAGATAGGGAACAAAAATCAATAAACCGAATTATTTGGATAGATGGATTATATTTACTACGTTCAATCTCATTGTTAAAGTTAAATTTCCTATGGATGGTTATAAGAAAATATTTTGAAAGAAAAAAAGAAATATTGATTTTCCCTTCAATATTGAACTCTTTTTTTATTGCCTCAAAGCTTACCTTTAAAAAGATTTTTTTTACCTTAAAAAAAATTTTTTAAAAAAGAAAAAAACTTAAACTATCGATTTTGAAAATTTTTTATTAATAAATTAAAGAAACTCAAATCTGAAACTTTAACCCATAATTAATTTCTACAATATTGGAAGAAATCATCTCTAAATTAAATAATTAATTTTTAATTATTTAAAATTATGAGATGTAATTGATTAATCAAAAACTTTGAAGTATTTTAAAAAAATAAAAAACTTAACCAAAAAGTCTCTTTTTATAATTATATTAAAAAGATTGACTTTTATATATATGGGGCCATAGCTCAGCTGGTAGAGCACCTGCATGGCATGCAGGGGGTCAGCGGTTCGAGTCCGCTTGGCTCCATCACTTCTATCTATTAAATATTCTCAATAATTATCCAAATTAACTTGTTGTTATCCTTTACTTAATTTAATTGAAATGATTTCCGGTTATTTTAAATACTTTATGGCCCATTTGGTAGTGATATTTGTTATGTTTGCTTCATAAGAATTTAACTAATTATAAAATTATTTTGAATTATTTAAAACTTTTCTATATGTTTAAATTTAAATCAAATATTTATAAAAATACTTTCTATGAAAACTTCTTAATCAAGATATATTTCAATTACTTTTTTTAATAAAAAATTTCTAGATAAATTTTTATTTTATTAGGATATAGAGAGTCGCTAGCAAAAAAATTTATAAAAATCTTTTTATATTTATTTTTACTTTTGGACTAAGCTAAATATCTGAATCACAAAATCAAAATTATAAATCTATAAAAATTAAAGTAGAAGTTTTTTAAAATTATTTCTTACTAATATCAAAAATTAATAGATGAATCTCAAAAACTAAAATTTTATAAATAGAAAAATTAAATTATTTTTTGGTTTTAAACTTCATGGTCTTCTGGGGTTTATTTATAGATATTTTTTCTTAATAAATTTGTGTATAAAAAAGATACAACTTGCAAGGGTAACAAGGCAAAAAATATTCTTATTATTAGAGATGGGGTGAATAATAAACCTTTTAATATCGATTGCTCAAGAAAAGTTTTTAGTAATCTTAATTCGCCACTAATTAAGTTTAATCCCCTCCGCCTATCTCTTTGATCAGTAATTCTCATGGCAACTAATGGGGTATCTAAGTTTTTAAATATTAGTCCACTTGATAATGCTCTAATCCATAAATCATAATCTTCATAAAATGGGATGTTTCTATAACTACCACCTTTTATATTTATGATTGATTTTTTTATAAATCCTACAGAAGGATGATTAATAGGATTTCTTGAAAATATTGCTCTGCTTATTGAATTATGTGATAAGGGCATTGTTTTTAAAGAAATAAATTCCCTCGAATTTTTTTCGAATTCATAAACATGTGAGCCAACTATATCGGTATTTCCCTCTGATAATTCTTTTACAATACAAAAGGCCCTATTTTCAAAATTAATATCATCATGGTCAAATCTCAATACAATTTCTGACTTGCATTCATTTAATCCTTTGCTTAAAGCAAAACCATGACCTTTATTTTTTTTTAAAAAAATTAATTTAATAGGCATTACTTTTTTATAAGCTTTTATTATTTCTTCTACTTCTTTTTCAATAAAACCATCTACAACTAAAAAAATATATTTTGGTTTTAGTGTTTGTCTTTTAATTGATTCAAAAGCCTCGGCTAGCTGATCAGGTTTAGTTTGTTGATAAACTGAACCTAAAAAATCATATTCTGGAAGTTTAACTTTATTTACCAATACTTTTTTATCCAATTTTATTTATGTGATAAATTAATTTTGCATTTCATTTAAATAATACAAATTTTTTAATATTGGACAATATTTTTTCAACTTTTCAAATTAATTATCTAAAAGGTATTTATATTTATAATCAGTTTTGTTAAGCCAATTTTATTTTTTAATTATTATCTTAATTGATTATTTTTTTTACAAATAAAAAATTTCTTTGAAGTGATCAATTAAATACTTTATAACCATTCTCCAATAGTAAACCTTTGCTTATTAGCCATGATTTAAATGATCTTATAATTCTGGATGAACCTAAAAGTAAATTTATATATCTTGATATTCTAATTATCATTAATCTCTTATTATTGTATTTTGTGTAATTTATATATTTTTTATTAACCAATTCACTCTCAAAAATTAATTTTTTATGATGATTTTTTGGAATAATCTCGCTTGCATATATTTGTTGCCAATGATCAGGTATCTTAAGATCAGGTTCATATAGATTCATTACTGGGCTAAAGATTTTGCCATCTGATAAATATGCTCCCCACCAACTTAATGTTGAATTACTTATTATACAAAATTTAGAATGAGCAAATACATTTACAATCTCTAATGGGGAATTAATTTCTTGATCACCATTTATATAATCTATTTCATAAAGTTTTAATAATTCTTTTAGTTTCGGAATTAAAAGTGAATCAAAAGGATTTTGCCATAAATCACTAAATACAATTGCATATTTAATATTGAAATCACGATTTTCATATAATATATTTTCAAGGGCTTTTTTATAATACTCAAAATTAAGATGATCTATTTTCATATTTTTCGGACCAATTAACTCTCTAAGATGTATCGCTACATAATTTTTATTTTTTAATTTATTGATTACTCTTAACCCTTTTACATGGGATTTAATTTGATTAATTATTTTTTCATCATGTAATCTATAATTAGTAAAATATCCTATAAAATATAAATCATTTTTTTGTTCTTTTAATGGAGATTTCTCGCTGAAAAATAAAGGATGATTTATATCATATTCATCTAGAATAATATCTTTAACATTATCTATAACATCTTTTTCTTCTATAGATAATTGATTTAATAGCGATAAAACTTCAAGTTTTCTATTTATTTTATTTTTAAAATATTTATGAAATTTGCATTTTGTATTATAAATTTTTGCTATTGAAGCAGCAAATGCTACTTGGAAAAGTTGATTACCAGTGCCTCCTTTTAGTCTTATTATTATTTCTCCCATTATCTAAAATTATTAATTTTATTTTAATAATATCAACAATATTAGAAATTAGCTTACAAATAATGATTTATATGAAGGTAAAAAACATTTTCAAATCAATCATAAATTACTATCTTTATAGTTTAATTTTGCAATTGATAAGAAAATAAAATATGAATTCATATAATATAAAAAAAAGACAAGGATTTTCTTTTGACTTTACATTCAATAAATTTCTTCTCATTCTCTTAATAATTATTAATTTAAGTAATTTATATTTAACTTATAAAATAAAGATAAAAATATAAAAATCCTAAAAATATTAATTACTTTTTCTATGGTAATCAGTTGAAATTGATTTTCCTGTTATTTTGTAAATAACTTTCTTAAAATATGTTCTTGCAAAAGCATTTAATTCCAAATAAGTTCCTTTAATAAATTCTTTCCTAAATCCATAAAATGATGTGGAGTGATAATATCTTCCACCTGATGGAGATTTTTTAGAAAAGTAATAATTACTTATACACTTTCTTGTTTTTGTTTTTGATAGGATTTTTTTAACTCCATGAATTGATTTATTATCAGTTTTCATTATTACTAGTCTATTAAACTTACATATAATTTCTTTTTCTTTTTTTTTAATTCCCTCTGGATAAAGAACTAACTCTCCACCATCATTTTTTGGATTCCAGTCTTTATTTACATAGTAAAGTAAATTTAATCTTCTGTAGTTCTCTAAATTTCTATCATGAGAATTATCAATATGAGGATTAACAAAACAGCCTTTACTCATACTAGATACACCTCCAGCATATAATTCTGTGTCACTTATTAAATGTTTTATATTCGTAATTTTACTCATAATTTCTAATAAATTTTTTTCTTGAAATGCATATAAGCATTCTTGGACTAATTTATGCCCATCAGAAAAGTAAATGCCTACATATTTATTCTCTGCTATTTTATTTAAATGATTAAGCTCTTCTTCTTCTGGAAAATCAAAATTTAACTGCGATGCAATTTCGTTTGGTAATAAATTATCAATTATCAGATGATTTATTGAACCTGATTTTTCATATTTATTTCTTAAAAAACTTATTCCTACTTGATTAAGTCTTTGTTTTATGAGTTCGGAAATTTCTTGCCTATTCAAAATAGTTAAAAATCTAATTTTATATTAAACCATTAAATAATTTTTCAAATTTTAGGAAATAAATAAATCAACTTTATAAGTGATTTGTGGATTATTTTTTAACTTATTTTCACTTCTTAATAAGAAATTCCTTGTATCAATTGAAATATTTTTAAATATTTTTCGATGTTAAATTAGTTTCATAAAAAGGTTTTGGGTTTCTGATTTTAAATTTAGATGAAAATTCAATTTAATATTTATAAGATCTTTTTATTTAAATTTACACTTGAGTAATTACTTAAAAAAATTTAAATTAATAAATTAATTTATTAATAACCTCAAATTATTTAAAAAAAAATAAATCTATTATGAGTACTATATGAATTCAAATTTAGTCCTTAGAATTTAAATAAGAAGAATTTAATTATGAAAGGAAGTATAGAAAAAAAAGTCTGCATTGTAGGGTCTGGTTTCACAGGTTACACTATCTATAAAAAACTATTAAAGCAAAATATAGATTTAATTCTTATCGAAGGCGGTAAAAAATCTAATCCAAAATCTCAGTTTGATCAAATTTATTATAAAACTATAAATAATAAATATCCTTCGAGAATAAAAAAGAAATCAAATGAATTTAGGATTTCTAACAAAATAGATCTTTCATTTAGAGATAGGAGATTTACCTTAGGAGGCTCTTCAGAAGGATGAACAGGAATGATAAAACATTTTGAAGAGACAACATATAAAAATAGTTTTAGAAATTTAGGATCTCAGCAGTGGGGCGATTTGAATTTTAATGAATATTATAAAGAAGCATTACAAATACTTAAATCCCCATTAGAAAATTTTGATCCTTTTACCTTTAATAGGAAATTGAAAAATTAAAACCAAATAAATTATTATTAATATTTCTAAATTAATATTTAATTGATCATAAAATAAATTTTAACTTTAACAATGTTATCATTAATAATAGAATAATAGCTTAACTTGCCTTACCGATTTCTAAGTAAGTTTTTAAAAATTATCTAATTTATAAATTCGTGACAAAGCTTGTTATATTCGACCTTGATGGAGTTCTGATTGATAGTAAAGATTATCATTATGAGGCTTTAAATAAAGCTCTTGGTAGAGATTATGCAATATCTAGA
>MDTA01138292.1_pt1 | contig 13275 bp, 14 predicted proteins | sample 811151 | NCBI WGS metagenome assembly MDTA01 (sample SAMN05326648, study PRJNA326480) | marine metagenome | isolation source: seawater | place: Indian Ocean: South | collected 2010 | reverse complement strand
GGGCTGAGAGCGAGAACGCGCATGAAGCGGCAGCACAAGTGGTGCGAGCTGATTGTATGGAGGCCGTTTCAGCCTGCCGGGAGCAGGAGTCGCTTGTGCATCTGTTGATCGCTGCCGCCGGCAGCGGCCGTCCTATGGGAGCGGAATGCAACAAGCTCCTGTTGCCCCTGCTGGGCAGGCCGGTGCTGGCCTGGACCCTGGACGCTGCCTTTGCCGCAGCGGACATCCATTGGATTGGTGTGATCGGTCAGTCGCTGGATCAGGTGGCCTTCGCTCCCTTACTCGAGGGAGCGCCTAAGCCTGTGGTCTGGATTCAAGGGGGAGCCACGCGACAGGAATCGGTTGAACGTGGCTTGGCGGCTCTTCCCGGCGATGCTGAGCATGTGCTCATTCATGACGGTGCCCGCTGTCTGGTCGAGTCCGCTTTGTTCAATCGCTGTGCTCGGGCTGTACGAGAGGGTGGCGCTGTGATCGCCGCCACGCCGGTCACGGACACGATCAAACGGGTGAATGCCCAGGACGTGATTGTGGACACGCCGGACCGTGCGGAGCTCTGGGCGGCGCAGACACCCCAGGGGTTTGCCGTGGCGTCCCTGCGACAGGGACATGTCGAGGCCAAGGCCCGTGGTTGGAGCGTGACGGATGACGCTTCCCTGTTTGAGCGGTTGGGATGGGATGTGCGGGTTCTCGATGCGGGGCCCGCCAACATCAAGGTCACCACGCCGTTTGATCTCACGGTGGCGGAGGCCGTCCTCGGTCAGCGTTGAAATGGCATTGCCACACTCAGGGTTCCCTGATCGGCGTCCAGCTGTGCCTCCACACCCACCGGCAGGGCTGCATTGCCACCGGTTCCGTGGCCGACTGGCAGATCAGCGATCACCGGGCAGTTCAAATCTGCAATTCGTTCCCGCAGCACCTGTTCCAACGTGAAGGTGTCGGCGGAGGCCTCCTCACTGTCGTCGTCACAGCCGCTGAAGCGACCGAAGCCGATCCCGGCGAGCTGGTGCAGCACACCAGCGAGTCGCCAGTGGGTGAGCATCCGATCGATTCGGTAGGGAACTTCGCCCACGTCTTCGATCACGAGGATGGCACCACGCAGATCCGGGAGGTGAGGCGTGCCCAGAAGGTGCGATGCCACGGTCAGATTGATGGTGACCAGAGGGCCTGATGCATGGCCGCTGCGCCAGCACGTGCCCTGCAGAGAGGGAACCGGTTGCCCGAATAGGAGAGACCTCAGCCGTTCCTGGCTCCACGGCGGTTCACTCGCCAGGGTCGTGAGCAGTGGTCCATGAATTCCTCCCCCCAGGCCGCGGGCCCAGCGGCTGCAGAGCAGTGCTGTGACGTCGGAAAACCCCAGCAACCAGCCGTCCGTCCAGGTGATGGGAGCTTCCAGGAGGCGTGCTGCTCCCCAGCCGCCACGCGCACAGGCCAGCAGTGCTCCTTGAGACGGAAGCAGGAGATCTTTGCGGCGTTCGTCGTCGCGTCCGGCCAGATATCCCCAGCGCCGCTCCAGAGGCGGTGGAGGGTTGACCTGCAACCCCCAGGAGGTGAGAACGGCGACCCCTTCCAGCAGCGTGTCATGGTCTCGCAGGCAGGAGCTGGCTGCGGCGATTCCGACCTGATCTCCGGTTCGCAGCGGAGCGGGCCATTGGTGCGAGGAACCGGGCACGCTCATCCGAGACCCCTGGATAGCACCAAACCGCCCAGCAGGAGTGCTCCGATCTGGACCTGACAGGCGAAATGACGCGCATAAATCGCTGGCGCCTGTTGCTCTGAGCCCCGAAGTGTCTGGGTGGATTGCCAAAACCCCACGGTGGCTAGCCCCCAAATAGGCCAGAACACCACGCCCACTTCAGCGGACGCAGCTGCAATCGCCAGTGCCGCTGTGGTGAGGCCGTAGCCCGCCCTCACTGTTCTGACGGCTCCACGCCCCAAAGACAAGGCACTGCTGCGCAGCCCCAGCCGAGCATCGTCCGGGCGGTCGGCCATGGCGTACACCGTGTCAAAACTGAAGGTCCAACAGACCGTGGCAAACCAGCAGCAGATCAGCGGCAGGGTGGGCCAAACATTGCCCTCAATCGCTGCCCAGGGGATCAGCACAGCGAAGCCCCAGCAGATCGCCAGGACAGCTTGCGGGTAGGGAAACCAGCGCTTGGCAGAGGGATAAAAAAGAATCGGTGGCAGCGCCAGCACCGCCAGCAGCAGGCACAGCTGCAACACCTCAGAGGGAAAACTGAGCACCACCCCGAGGGACAGTGCCAGCAGCAGCAACAGGGCCACTACAGCTTGTGATCGGCCTAGTGCGCCGCTAGCCAGTGGACGTTGACGGGTGCGTTCGACCTCGGAATCGATCCTTTGATCCCAGAGATCATTGGCCACACAACCGGCGCCACTGACGGCAAGTCCACCGATCAAGATGCGCAGGATCAGGGCTAGGGAAGGTGGTGCGGCTGGAGCCAGCCAAAGACTCCAGCCGGCCGGAATGAGCAGGATCAGTCGACCTGTGGGCTTGTTCCACCGCAGCAGGGCCAACCACGGTGTCGTGACGCGCGCAAAGGTCGTTCCGGTCACGGTGCGAAGCGCTCAAACACGGGAATTTTCGAACCTTAATCAGCAGGCTCCCCCCCCTGGAGAACCGATGGCAGAGTGGGGCCCACTCCTTCACGGTGCGCCATGTCAGGTGCCGACACTTCGCCTGTGACTACCGTGGACCGAAATGATCAGCGCTTGCGCCAGGCTCTGGACGCGGGCCTGCGCGAGCCGCGGCAGGTTCGGCGCGTGGCTGCGATTGATGTCGGCACAAACTCCACCCACATGCTCGTGGCGTCGGTGGAAGTGGCATTGGGCACGTTCACCATCGATCTAGCGGAGAAATCCACCACCCGCCTGGGTGAGCGCGATCCAGAGACCGGTGAGCTCACGCCTGAAGCAATCGCCCGAGGATTGGAGAGCCTTCGCCATTTTCAGGAGCTTGCACTCAGTCACCAGGTGGAGCAGATCGTCGTCGCCGCCACCAGTGCGGTGCGTGAGGCGCCCAACGGCCGGGACTTTCTCCAGATGGTTAAGGATCAGCTGGATCTGGACGTGGATCTCGTCAGTGGTCCTGAGGAAGCGCGCCTGATTTACCTCGGTGTCTTGTCCGGAATGCCCTTTGGTGATCGACCGCATCTGGTGCTCGACATCGGCGGCGGATCCACCGAGTTGATCCTGGCGGATGGTCGGGATGCCCGCGCACTCACCAGTACCCGTGTTGGCGCGGTGAGGCTTCAGCGTGATTTCGTCAAAGATGACCCGATCCCACCACAACGTCGCTCCTTTCTTCAGGCCTTCATTCAGGGATCCCTGGAGCCTGCGGTGGACAAGGTGCATCGCCGGATCAAACCGGGGGAGACCCCGGTGCTGGTGGCAACGAGCGGCACCGCCATGGCGATCGGTGCTCTGGCCGCCGCCGAGGATGACCGCCCTCCTTTGAAGCTGCATGGCTACAAGGTCTCTCGGCAGCGCCTGAACCGCGTTGTGGAGAGACTCGCGACCATGACGCCTGATCAGCGACGCGGTCTCACAGCGATCAATGATCGCCGGGCCGAAATCATCGTGCCTGGATCACTCATTCTCCAGACCACCATGCAGATGCTCGGGGTGGACGAACTGGTCCTGAGTGAACGAGCCCTGCGCGAGGGCCTGATCGTTGACTGGATGTTGCGTCACGGTCTTTTGGAAGACCGGTTCAGCTTTCAGAGCAGCATTCGGCAGCGCACGGTGCTTCATCAGGTTCAACGGTTTGCCGTGAATCAGACCCGTGCCGAGCGGGTGGCAAGTCATGCTCTAGGCCTGTACGACAACACGTACGGAACCCTGCATCGTGACGACGGATCTGGACGGGATCTGCTGTGGGCGGCCGCCATGTTGCATGCCAGCGGTCAGCACATCAATCTGTCCGCTTATCACAAGCACTCCTGGTATCTGATCCGTCACGGAGAGCTGCTGGGATATTCAGAAGCCGAGCATCTGATGATCGCGGCGATCGCGCGGTATCACCGCCGTAGCTTGCCTAAGAAGCGTCATGAGTCGTGGCAGGCATTGCAAACGAGGGACAACCGTCGAACTGTGTCCGAGATGTCCCTGTTACTGCGCCTTGCCGCCGCGCTCGACCGCAGGCCCGAGCCAGTGGTGAGAGCTCTGATCGCTGAGGTGGTCGGCCATCATCTCGTGCTTGAGCTCGTGCCTGAACGTCTCAATCAGAACGTCAGTCTCGAGCAGTGGAGTCTGGAGAGCTGCTCGGAGGTGGTGATGACGGTCACCGGGCTGAAGCTACAGGTGAAAATCAGGGATTGAGCTTGTACCAACGCACCTCTTCAATCGTGCCCAGGGCCTTGGGCGTTTCTTCGCCACGGCTAATCAGTACAAGATCCGGTCGGCCGGCGTAGATCTCAACATCTGCATCCGCGGGCAATGTCTTGCTGTCGGCAAGAGTGCCTTCGAACAGCTCCGATCCATCGCTGTTGCGGATCGACAGCCAGCTGGGTTCTGAGCTTGTGATGGTGATAACGGCCGGTGGTGTCGACGTCTCCAGTTCGACGACGCTGTCATCGCTTTCATCGTTGTCATCGTTGCTCACCACCTCTGAGGGCATGGCCTGTGGCGCTGTAGGGATGGCTGTGGTTTGGAGACTGCGCTGTTGGCTGGACAGCACCATGGCGCCACCGGCGACGGCAGCAACGCTGATGGCTGCAGTGATCCAACGACCCCACGAATGTTGGGGACTGACCGTCATCATTTGAGTTGTGGTCTGAGCCTTGGCACTGGGGCCAGGCTCTGATGTCTTGCGGCTGCTCGGATTGGGAAGCGCTGTCTGCAATCGCTGGATCAGAGAGTCGCTGTCCACATGAAGTTTGGAGGCAACGCGGCGCGTCATGGCTGTAATGAAGACCGGTTCAGGTAGCCGATCGAGATCACCCGACTCAAGGGCCGCCAGTTGCTCGGTTCCCATGTTCAGAGCGCCAGCTAATTGCTCGCAGGTCATCCCATGGGACTCCCGTGCCTGACGGAGCACTGCGCCGATGTCTTGGAGCGTTGAGGTGGATTCAGAATCCTTGTTGCGATCGGAATCCGTCGACCACATTCGCCCTTTTTTAAAAAGCTCCTTTGAAATTAATGTGGTTTCACAGATCTGTCAGTACCAAGAAGCACACAGTCATTGTTGGTTGGGGCAGGGCTTCATTGCGGCCTATGACGATGACGGGTGTTCAGGGCAGGCTTCTGACTAACAAAAGGGGGTGTTCGCCTGGGTTTAAGGATGTCGAGTGCGCGCAATCGTTCGCGTGAGCAGCTGTCTCCGCGGGCTCTGCTTCAGGACCTTCAAGGGGCTCGTGACGCCATGATTGCCTTTGATGGATACGAACCTCCGGCCACGGCTCTCCATGCCATGGCTCTGGATCGACCCAGTGCACCTACCACCACGGCTTCGAAGGGCTTGGAGCTCTTCGTTCGGCGAATTCAGATTTGGATGACGACAGCGTTGAAGTTTGGTAGCTGAATCAGTCCCATTCATCTATCCAGAACGGCGTTATTGTCTTGCGCATTGGAGTGAACCAAGGCTGGTGGTTTGACTGAAGATTGTTGCTTTTGTTCCTTGATTAAATAAAAAAAAGACCCCCTAATCATAAGGGGGTCTTTTTAATGGGCGATACTGGATTCGAACCAGTGACCCCTTCCGTGTGAAGGAAGTGCGCTACCACTGTGCTAATCGCCCGCACCCCATGATCCTAGACCACGGCCGGCCTCGCAGGCTTTAGCGGTGAGGTCTGAATAGGTGGTCATGATCCGGTGCATAGAGTTTTGAGCGCTGCTGACTGGAGCGAAAGGCAGGGCTGACGACATACAGCGTTGTCCGGATCAGATTGCGTTCACGACTGGCCTTGGCCATCTGATCGAGTGGCACCATCATCATCCACTGATCTGGCCAGCTCACCCTGTAGCCAATCGCGACCGGTGTATCTGCTGGGTAGTGCTCCAACAATGTCGCCGCCACTTCGTCCACATGACGAGCACTCAAATAAAGACATAACGATGCTTGAAGTCGGGCCAAGTTTCCCAAGTCTTCTCGCTGTGGAACGCCGGTGCGTCCACCTGTTCGACTCAGAACGATGGTCTGAACAACCCCTGGAATGGTCAGCTCCGCATTCAGAGCGGCAGCTGTGGCCTGATAAGCACTCACGCCAGGGACAACTTCCACTTCAATGCCGGCATCTGCAAGTCCGCAGACCTGCTCATTCAAAGCGCTGTAAAGAGCAGGATCTCCATCGTGTAGTCGAACCACTCTCAGGCCTTGCTTGGCACGATCGATCATCAGTGGAAGCACGTCTTCCAGCGTGAGCGAGCTGGTGCGAATGCTTTCGCAACCCACGGGAGCTAAGCCAGCGATCTGAGGAGAGACCAGCGAGTCTGTCCAGATCAGCACGTCGGCCGCACGAATTCTCTCTTCAGCTCGACGGGTGAGCAGGTCAGGCGCGCCTGGCCCGGCACCCACGATTGAAAGCTTGATCATGATCCATCTGTCTGTCGTAGGCCTGGGTCAGGGAGAGAGGCTTGGCGTCCATACAGCCAGTACAGCCCGAGACTCGCCAGGGCCATCAGGCTGAAACTCATCAATTGAGCCGCACGCAATCCGCCATCGCAGAAGGGGGGCTGGCCTCCCAAGCAGAGAGGATCAATCCTCAAGCCCTCAATCCAGATGCGACCAAGGCTGTAACTCAGTAAGTAGGTACAGCTGAGGGCCCCAGCAGGAAGTTGGAGCCTTTGACTGCGTCCTAGCTGGAAGAGCACCATCAGCAGCACAAAGACTCCGAGATTCCAGATTGACTCGTAGAGAAAGGTGGGGTGAAAAAATTCGGAGTCGCTGAAGATCTGAGGGCGGTTGGCAAAGGGAATGAACAGTTTCCAGGGAAGATTGGTTGGAACGCCGAAAGCCTCTGAATTGAAAAAATTTCCCCATCGGCCGATGGCTTGGCCCAGAACAACCGAGGGCACCAGAACATCCAACACATCCCAGAAGGCCACGCGCTTCCATCGGCAAAACAGGATCACGGCCAATGTGCCTGCCAGTAAGGCGCCGTGGATGGCAATGCCTCCCCTCCAAATGGCGAAGGCGTCCCACCAGGAGCGTTGGTAGCTCTGCCATTCGAAAGCGACGTAATACATCCTGGCTCCCACAACAGCTGCCAGCACCAGGATTGGCAGCAGGTCACTGATCAGATGGGAGTCCAACCCTCGTTGACGTGCCAACCAGCCGGAGAGATTGAGGCCGATCAGCACGGCCAGAGCAATCAGCAGGCCATACCAGCGGAGAACAAAAGGCCCGAGCTGAAACAGCTCGGGCCCGGGCGATGTGAACACTGCGGAGAACACCGGGCTCAGACACCCTCAGCAGCTTGGACTTTTTCGATCTGCTTTTTCTTCAGAACCAACATGATCTGGGCCAGTGCAACAGCTGCGAAGAAAGCGAGTAATCCGTAGATTCTGACTGGGTTCTGAAGCACAACCTCAGCGTCCATCTGTCCGAAACCACCGACGTTGGGATCGTTGGTCAGAGGAGCACCGGCAGTCACGGAATCACCTGTTGCCACGAGAAGTGCTGGGCCGACAGGGATGGTTTCGCTGACGCTGCTGCCATCGTCAGTGTTGATGGTGACCACCTTGGCGCCGTTGTCACCGTCTTCGATGGAGTCGATGGTGCCGGTTGCAGAGGCCGTGAAGACGGTGTTGTTGCTCTTCTCACCAGTGGGATACACCTGGCCACGGCCACGGTTGCCGCCCACGAACACCTGATACTTGCCGAAGTGGATGTTGCTGTCGGTGGCAGGGTCGGGAGACAGGATCGGGAAGACGATCTCCTGATGTTGGTCACCAGGGAGGGGACCCACCAGAAGAATGTTGGGTTGATCGTCGCTGTACTGGGTGAAATAAACGCCTTCGGTTTCTTCCTTGATCTCGTCGGTCCAGCGATCCTGGGGCGCCAGAGTGAAGCCATCGGGCAGCTGAATCACAGCACCCACCTGCAGGCCGACGTCGCTGCCATCGGCTCCAATTTCCTGGAGACCTTCCTCATAGGGGATTTTGACGGACGCTTTGAACACCGTGTCCGGAAGCACCGACTGAGGCAGCTCAGCCTGGGTCAGTTTTTTCGCCAAGTGACAGTTGGCGCAAACAATCTTGCCTGTGGCTTCGCGGGGGGCGTCGTAGTTCTGCTGAGCCCAGAAGGGATAAGCCCAGCTGCTGGACGGTGCTGAGAACACGGCAACGCCGACGATTAGAGCGGCGAAAAGAGGTGAAAGAAGGCGGCGCATCGGAGACGGTGAGTCAGGGGAGAACGGCGGGAAAGGAATCGTGGATCAGCCCCACCAGGGCTTCTCGCCCGTGCGGAAGTCGGTTTCGGTCCATTGGCTCACGAACACGTTGTCGTCTTCAACACTGACGTTCGCCAGGGCAAGGGACAGGGGTGCTGGACCGCGAACCACCTTGCCGGTGGCGTCGTACTGGCTGCCGTGGCAGGGACACATAAATTTGTTGGCACCGCTGTTCCAGGGCACGACGCAACCCAAGTGGGTGCAGATGGCGTTGATGCCGTAGCTGCCAATGGCGTCATCGCCTTCGACAATCAAATAGGTGGGGTCACCTTTGAGGCCCTGGACAAGGCTGCGGTCACCGCTGGGATGATTGCTCAGCCAACCACTGGCAGTGACCGGATTGCCCAGCTCATCCTTGGCCGTGGTGCCACCACCGCCTCCTGCAGCTCGAGGGGGGATGAAGTAGTTCACCACCGGATACAGAGCGCCGAGGGCCACGCCGGTCACAGACCCGAAGGTCAGCAGATTCATGAATTGCCGACGCCCCATTCCGGGCACATCACCTGCTGGCGTTTGAGTCATAACTGACTGTTGTTGGGCACTGAATGCGGTTCATTATGGACGCTGTAGGTCGTGTCACGCTCTGCGAAGACTGGACTTTTCACCGATGTTTAAGGTCGCCATTTGTGCTTGTTGAATCACCCTTGTCGTCTCTGCCAGATCCCCTGACTGTGGATGAGGTGGTTGAACTTCTGCGCTCTCGCTGGCAAGCCAGCTACGACCTGCAATTGGTGACTCGCCGTCGCCGGATGTATCTGCAGGTGATGTGGGCCTATCTCGAGCAGCAATCGTTCCCTTTGAGCGAAGAGGCCTACCGATCTCACCTCGCCGAAGTCTTGGAAATCGTCAACCGATTGGGGCAGGCGGGGGTCGTTCGCGGTTGGTTAAGCACCACTCGAGACCGTCCAAGGTTGGGAAAAGCCCTCAGCCTGCAGCTGCAGGGGGAGGAGCGGCTGGAGGAGTTTCTGCTTTGAAGCGCTGCACCAGCGCCACCAGAAGAACCCCGATCAGGTACAGCCCAGTGATCGCACCCCCCAGAAGAATCATCGTTACCGGGTCCGTTGAGGGGGTGAGCACCGCTCCGGCAAGAGCCGAAATCATCACAACCCAGCGCCAGGCCGAGAGCATGCGTTTCCAGTTGACCAATCCGAAGGCTCCCAGCAGTAACTGCAGCACGGGTAATTGGAAGGCCAGCCCAGTGGACAGCATCAGAAGCAGAACGAAATCGAGGTAGCGCTCGATCGACCAGATTGGTTCCACCACATCAGCGCCGTAGCTCACCAAAAAACGCAGTGCTGCTGGAACAAGGGCCCACCATGCGAACGCCAGGCCGGCCAAAAACAGCACGGCGGAACCCGCCACCGCCGGTGCAATCAGCCGGCGCTCACCACGGGTGAGGCCTGGAAGCACAAAGGCCAGGCCTTGATAAAGAACATATGGCAGAGCCAGGGTTAGACCGGCGTAACCGGCCACTTTGAAAGACACGAATAGGAATTCCCCCGGTGCCAACTGCAGGAACCGGATGGAACCCGCAGGCTCTTCGAGCACTCGGACCAGCGGCCGAACGGTCAGCAGGCAGGCCAGAGCGCAGAGGACCACAGCTCCAAGACTGCGCAGCACCCGTTGACGCAGCTCCTCCAGGTGATCCACCAGAGGCATCTCCACGTCATTGGGAGGGCTGTCAAGACTCCCGATACGAATCGGGGGTGGCGGTGACAGTGCGCTTGGCTTGTCGGGCTCGGTCCTGGTCAGGGGGGCTTCACTGTCCGTTCAAGGTCAGGCTAGGGGCTCCCGCGCCTCAAGGGTTCGGCGTGCACGGTCTGGCTCAGCCCAAACCAACTCCGCCTGGCGATGTCGCACGGTTCCTGGGGCCGATCCAGGAATTCTCTGGAGATGATCCACCGAAGCCATCACCACGGGTACCCGTCGGTTGCCCTTCGCGCGACTGAACCAAGCGGCGAGGTCTGCTGCTTCCTGAACATCCTGATCGGATGCCGCTGCGGCTGATGCCTTCAGCACTACGTGGCTGCCGGGGCATTCTTGTGCGTGAAACCAGAGATCACCGCTGCGGGCCTGTCGAAGGCTGATCCATTCGTTCTGGCGGTGGTTACGCCCCACCTGAATCAGCAGTCCACCCGTGGTTGCCAAGGCCAGTGGCTGTGGCTGTCCCGGTGGTGGACCCGCGTGACGACGTTGCTGCTTGGGGGCCAGTAGCTCCTCCAATTCAAGCTTGAGGTCCTCGAGCTGTCGGCTGCGCTCAGCAGGGTCATCCCATTCCGCCTGGATCAAATCCTCGAGAAAGCTCTCGCTGCCATCCAGCAGGGCCAGGCGTTGATTGTGATGCCGGAGGCGCTCCTGGATCACGGGAATGGCACGCCGCAACCGTCGGGCTCGTTGATACAACTTCTGAGCCCGATCAATGCTGTCGCGATCTGGATTCTGCTGACAGAGAAGGGTGTCGGCCTGGTGCTGCAGGGTTCCCGCGTTGTCGGTGTCTTCCATGCGGTCTTGTTGCTCCTGTCGTTGGGCCTCTTCCCGTTCACGACTCACTTGCAGCAATTGCCTCAGTTCGTCGGTCCTGCGCTGCAGGCGACGAGCATTGAGGTGGTGCCGGTAATAGAAACCCAGGCGGAGGCTGAGGCAATCCCCCACGCCAGCATCTTGTTGATCGTCACGTTGATCGACGCGTTCGTCGTCAGGTTTGTTCCAGACGCAGTACCCACCCTCTTCCTCGAAGTGGAGTTCGAAGATTGTCTGGTCGAGATGCTTGAGCCATTGCAGCCAGCGATGATGCAGTCGCAACCACTGGTCAGCGGTGATGGAGTCCACTGGTGTGGAGGGCAGTAGTGCTGGAGAAGGGTCGGCAGCCGTCGGCGGAAGTGCGATCAGTTGTTTGACCAGCGCGGGGCTGATGCCCTGGTAGGTCTCCCGCAATGCCTTGCCCAAGGCGATCGGCAGCAGTGACAGGCGTCGCTGCCACTGTTCGATGGGTTCGTTCAGCTGTGGCGGCAGGCTTTGCAGAGCAGGGGGTGGACAATAGGCATCACCACTGCTCAGCGGCCGAATTCTTGATTGATGCTGCCGCACTTGACGGGCGATCGCTGTGATGCGCTTTTGCTCATCCAGCATCAGGCAGTTGCTGTGACGACCCATGAGCTCCAAGACCAGGGTCCTGACGGCTGCTTCTCCGGGTCGCGGAGCGAATTGAAACTGCACCACACGCTCGAATCCCTGTTGTTGCAGGCCGACGAGGGCTAGCTGTCGCAGTCCGTGTTGAACCTGTTGTGCCAGCGTGCTGCCGGAACCAGTCCTTTTGGGTGGCCGAATCTGTACGAGCCTGGCGGCCTCTGCCTGCCAACTGAGCTCCAGCCAAATCATTCCCTTCAGCGTGCGGAAACCCAGCTGGAGACTGTGTGGGTCTGGCTGCTGGGCCTTTTCGAAACGGCTTGGAAGAATCTGACCGCTAAGGTCCGCCAGCACGGCCTTGAGGCTGGTGAGATCCATCACCTGAAGCGTGCTGCTGGCCATCGCTGTCGGTGGTCTACTGATGTGGGGTGCCTTCCTACCCTGCAGCCTGACTGCGCACAAGCCATGGCCCTGACCGACCGCCGAGCCCGGCTCGTCCTCTTGACGGGGCCAAGCGGTGTGGGCAAAGGCACGCTTGTGGCCCGTCTACTGGAGCGTCATCCCGAAGTTTGGCTCTCGATCTCTGCGACCACACGCTCACCGCGGGATGGTGAGCAGCATGGAGTTCAGTACTTTTTTCATTCCCGTCCATCCTTCGACGAACTCGTAGCTCAAGGAGGACTGCTGGAGTGGGCAGAATTTGCCGGTAACTGCTACGGGACCCCCCGGCAACCAGTGATGCAGCGACTGGATGCTGGCACCCCTGTGCTGTTGGAAATCGAGCTGGAGGGAGCACGTCAGGTGCGCCGCAGCTTTCCTGAGGCTTTTCAGATCTTTCTCGCTCCACCGAGTTTTGAGGAGCTCGAGCGCCGTATTCGCGGACGTGGAACGGAGTCGCAAGATGCCATCCAGAAACGGTTGGATCGTGCCCGAGCTGAACTGGCAGCTCAGAAGGAATTTGATGCAGTCGTTGTCAACGATGATCTGGACATCGCACTGACAGAGCTTGAACGCCTCATGAATCTTGCCTGAATGGTTGGCAATGCGCAAAAAAAGAGGGAGGACCTCAGTCCTCCCTTTTCATGAAAAGTGAATCTATGCTCAACCCATGGGGTGGAACAGAAGATCGGGGAAGAACCGATTCCACTCAATCAAGATTCCTGCTGTGGCTGTGAACCAGATGGCCGCAACTACAGGTGCTGTGCTCAAAAATTTCTTCATCGTTTCAGTGGATCAAGGAGGGAATGGGATTAATCAGCGAGGGGAAACAGTGATTTTGGAATCATCTTCCAGCAGCTTTCCACTGGTGAATTCACGCACTGCTGCCAGAGGCCAGGTGGCTGAAGCAATCAAAGATTTGAGAGCCAACGGGAGATCGATTTGGATTTCCTTCATGTACTGCTCTTTGGTGCCGCGAGTGGCCTTGAGGTACTCACGACCAGACCAACCAATGCAACCAGCCACGTAGAGAAACATCAGGCCGGGATAAACAAAATCACCAGCGTGATCCCAGCGGCCGTCCACAATCAGGTGAGGGAGACCATCTTCACCACACACAGCTTGGCTGTACATGTCGAAGCGAGCTTTGGCTTGTGGTGTGGAGGCTGCGCTGGCGCGTTGCTGGAAACGGGCACTTTCTGAGCAGGGAGTCAGACCTGCAACATCTGCTTTGGCGACGGGCGCAAAGCCGAAGACAAGCAGTGCCGAAAGCGCGAGGGCGAAGAGACGACGCATCGGGACGATT
>MDTA01104973.1_pt1 | contig 13275 bp, 18 predicted proteins | sample 811151 | NCBI WGS metagenome assembly MDTA01 (sample SAMN05326648, study PRJNA326480) | marine metagenome | isolation source: seawater | place: Indian Ocean: South | collected 2010 | reverse complement strand
CAGCGACTGGGTGTCAACCATGGCACTGGTGCCGGTAGGGCACCACGTTGGGCCCATAGAGATCGATCAGCCGTTCTGTTGTCAGGGTGTGATCCGGTGATCCACTGCAACAGAGCCGGCGATTCAGGCCCAGCACCTGATCGCTGCTGCGACGAACCATGTCGAGATCATGGGAGACGTGCAGCACCGTCCATCCCTCCTGGCGACGCAACGCGAGCAGCAGTTGCTGAAAACGCTCATTGGAGGGCACATCAAGACCTGCCTGTGCTTCATCAAGCACCAGCAACTGACGAGGGCGCACCACACAGAACGAGAGCATCACCCGTTTCAGCTGGCCGCCCGATAGTTCACTGAGGAGCCGGTTCCTCAGATTGATGCAACCGGTGCGATCCAGTGCCTCCTCGATGGCGTTTTGACGTTTGCGGTGATCGCGCCACGGCCAGCGGGGACCCGGTGGGTCAAAACCGAAGCCAACGAACTCAGCCACACTCAGTGGGAACCGTCCCTGCAGAGCGAGGCTCTGAGGGACGTAGGCGATCTGGGAGCGGATTGCTCCGGGAAGGTTGCCGTTCTGTGACAGAGACTGACCGAGAATCTGCACCTCACCGGCGCTGCGCGGCAGCAGACCGAGAATGGCGGCCACAAGCGTGCTCTTGCCGGCACCGTTGGGTCCGACCACCGCGGTCTCGCTCTCACTTAGGAGCTCGAACGAGACCTTCTCAACGGCAAGACGACCTGATCGTTCGACCGACAGATCGTTCACCACCAGAACCGGACTGTGCATTAAACGTCAGTCCCCGATGGCCTTGACCAGATTGTTGACGTTGGAACGCATCACCTCGAAGTAGGTTGCCGGCACCTTGGCAGACTCCGCTGAGCCTGTCTCAAGAGGGTTGAATTCAACGATATTCACACCCAGGTCCTTCGCCAAGGCATTGAAGGAACGATTGCCCACCTGGGGTTCACTCAGCAGGGCCTTCAACCCGGATGCCTTGACCTGCGCCGCGACCTTCTGAAGATCGGCCGGGCTGGGATTCATCTCCGGAAGATCAACCAGGAATTCCGCCTTCAGGGAGTAACGGTTGGCGAAATAGGTGGCGAAATCATGGAAGGCAACGAATGTTTTGCCGCTGTAAGGCTTGAGTGTGGTGGTGAATTCGTTGTTGAGCTCCTTCAATTGAGCTGTGTAAGCCGCAGCATTTTTCGTGTAGCCATCGGCGCAACTTGGGTCTGCCTTCACAAGGCCATCTCTGATGTTGTCAACCTGCTGAGCAGCCCGCACGGGATCAAGCCAGATGTGGGGATCGTATTCGCCATGGCTGTGTCCATGACCGTGATCATGAGCATCAGCGTGATGATCTTCATCGTGGTGATCATCGTGATGGTCGTCGTGATGATCATCATGGTGGTCGTCCTGGTGATCGCCTCCCGCTGCCTTGATGGTTGCAATTCCTTCGCTCGAATCAATCACCATCAGATCCTTGTTGTCTGCGGAGCTGATCAGATCATCGAGGAACTCTTCGATTTCCAGACCATTTTTGACCAGTACCCTGGCGCTGCCAAGATCGGTGAGATCCGATGGTGTGGACTGAAAATCGTGGGGTCCCAGGTTCGGAGGGATCAATGCTGTGACCTCTGCACAGTCACCGGCAACCGCCTCGGTGAACAGCGTGATCGGAAGAAATGTCGTGACGACCTTCAATCCTTTGTTTGATGTTGCTTCGTTGTTGGTTGAACTGGGAGCATTGCAGGCGACCAGGCCAACCAGCAGCGAGATCGCGCCCAAACGCGAAAAAACAGAAGCCATTGGTTGCAAAAAAAGCCGGGGAGGGTTTGGCTCAGGCGCAAGCCCGAACCGCGTCGATAAGAATGATAATCATTCTCTCAATGGGCTGCACAGCTCAGTAGACTCGATCAATTGATATTTAATCCAGTGTATCAAAAAGTACCTGTCACGATCCTAACCGGCTATTTGGGCTCTGGAAAAACCACTTTGCTCAACAGGATTCTCAGTGAAGAGCATGGTAAACGAATTGCTGTGATTGAGAATGAATATGGAGAAGTCGGTATTGATCAAGGGCTTGTGATTAATGCCGATGAGGAGGTTTTTGAGATGTCGAACGGCTGTATTTGCTGCACAGTGCGTGGGGATTTGATACGTGTGCTCGGCAACCTGATGAAGCGTCGAGACAAATTTGACTACGTTCTTGTGGAAACGACAGGACTCGCAGATCCAGGACCAGTTGCTCAGACATTTTTCATGGATGATGAAATCCGTGATGAATTCACCCTGGATGGGATTGTCACGCTGATTGATGCTGCCCATATCGATCAACAGCTGGAGCGGAGCAATGAGAGTTCAGAGCAGGTGGCATTTGCCGATGTTCTGATTCTCAACAAATCAGATCTTGTCCAGGAAGATTCTCTGGTGAAGCTGGAATCGCGTCTGCGTGATATGAACACCATGGCGCGTGTTGTGCGCAGCACGCAGGCCGATGTCTCTGTTGACACCGTGCTGAATTTGAGTGCGTTTGATCTCGATCAGATTCTCGAGCGCCGTCCCACGTTCCTTGAGCCTGAATATCCGTTTGAGTGGACGGGGGTTTATCAGCTCGAGCCCGGCCACTACGAGATGACTCTCGAGGAAGGCCCTGATCCTGCCATGTCCCTCGTTGCCATCCCCGGGCAGTCTCCAGATGAAGCATCCCTCAAGACGAGTGCTGAACAATGCGTGCGTTTGTTTGCCTTGCCGGCGGTTTCTCTGCAGCCTGGTGAGTCGATCCCCGCAAACAAGCATCTCAACCTGGAGCTGGATTCCAAGGGGTCAAAATCGTTTTTGTTTGATGTAACAACCAGGCAAACCTTCGGTTTTTATGCTCAACATACTGCCGAGGAATTTGATCTCAAGATCATCAAAACAAGTCCTTCTGGTTCGGGTCAATCCGGCAAGTCCGGCGATGACGAGCAGATTCAGCCCATCAAGGAACGTGTCTGGGTTGCGGAACATGAGCACGATGATGAGGTTGGATCAATGGCAATTGAACGTCTTGGTAACGTCGATCCGGACAAACTTAATCAGTGGATCGGTCGATTGCTTGCCGAAAAAGGCGTCGATATTTTCCGGACAAAGGGTTTCATCAGTTACGAGAATGAACCTCGAAAGATTGTGTTCCAGGGAGTGCATATGCTCTTCACTGCTCAGCCTGGGCAGGAATGGGGGGACGAGCCACGTCGTAACCAACTGGTGTTCATTGGCCGTAATCTGGACGAGGAGTTGATGCGCAAGGAATTCGATCAATGTCTGGTTTGAATGCGTTTGCCCCCCAGGGCATGCTTCATGAGGGCTGGACTGCCCAGGTTGATGACTATGCTCTGGCCTGCGGTTGGACTGATAAGGGAAACAGTCTTCTTGTCGGTGATGTCGCCGGCGGACTGTCTCTCTTTGCAGGTGATTCCGGCGAACTCGTGTGGCAAAAAAAGGAGATGCACGGGGGTGGATTGCTTGCTCTTTCAATTCATCCGAAGGAAGATCGTTTTGCGACTTCAGGTCAGGATGGATCCGTTCTGATCTGGGACAGTCAACACGGCGAAGTTCTTCATTCGATCCAGCCTGGTAAGGGGTGGGTTGAGCATCTCGCCTGGTCAGGTAACGGCAGCAAGCTCGCAGTTGCTGCATCAAGACATGTTCATATCTACAACGGTGACGGAGATGAGCAATGGCGAACTGATGAACACCCAAGCACGGTCAGTGCAATCTCCTGGTCAAAACCTGATGAGTTGGCAACTGCCTGTTATGGACAGGTCACCTTTTACGACATCACCAGACAGCAAGTCGGCCAGAAACTCAAATGGCAGGGATCACTGGTGTCGATGGTGCTGAGTCCCGGAGGTGACATTGTCGCCTGCGGCAGTCAGGACAATTCTGTTCATTTCTGGCGGAGGTCAACGGGCCTGGATGCTGAAATGACTGGATATCCAGGTAAGCCAAGCCAGCTGGCCTTCGACCAGGGTGGTCAGTTTCTGGCCACTGGTGGGAGTGATCAGATCACGGTGTGGAACTTTCAGGGGAGCGGACCTGAAGGGTCCATGCCAGGTCAGCTTGTCTTGCATCCTGAAGCGATTTCAACGCTTTCCTTTGCAAATCAGGGTCTGATTCTTGCTTCCGGAGCAAGGGATGGGTCTGTGCTTGTGTGGTTGCTTGATCAGAATGGGGATGGAAATCCACTCGGTGCTGCGTTTGTTGGAGAGAAAATCAGCTCGCTCTGCTGGAAACCTGATGACACGGCCGTTGCAGCACTGGATGCCAACGGTGGGGTTGCCTTGTGGCCGTTCAAAATCAGACAGTAGTTTGACGTTTGTCCCACTTCGGTTTGGTGCTATTGGTTTTCTGACCTAGCGTTCAGCGATTCACTTTCTCTTCAGGACATGTGCGTGTGAGTATCGATCACAGGCCCATTTTGCCTGACACTGATTATGTTTGAACTTTCCGAACCGGTTGAACGCGGAAGGCTTCGGCAGCTTCTGGGGCGTGAGTTTTATATCGGCAAGCGTAAATTTCACTGGATGACCGGAGGACAGAACTGGGCACGTCAGCGTGAAGCACCCTCAGTTGTTCATCAAAAATTCACACACCGGTCGTTGATATTGCGCCCTTTGCGCGGTGTTGATCTTGAACTTCAGCACAACAAGCGACGGAATCTTGAGCTGGCAATTGCAAGAATCGATCAGGTGGTCATAGCACCAGGCGAGACCTTGTCGGTGTGGAAGCTTGTTGGTCGTCCGACCAGACGAAAGGGATATCTGGAGGGCTTGGTTCTCAAGCAGGGAACGATCGCGACTGGCGTTGGAGGAGGATTGTGTCAGCTCGGTAATCTGCTGTTCTGGATTGCTGCGCACAGTCCCTTAACGATCAGCGAACGTTGGCGTCATGGTTTTGATGTGTTTCCTGATCTCAATCGATCCATTCCCTTTGGTGCTGGAGCAACGTTGGCATACAATTATGTCGATCTGCAGCTCACCAATCGAACCCAGGATAGTTTCTTGATTCGTTTATGGCTCGACGAGACCCATCTGAATGGATCTCTTTTCTGTGACGCCGACTATTCCTCCATTTTTCGAATTGAAGAGCGTCACCATCAGATCAAGCAACAGATCTGGGGTGGTTATTCACGGCACAATCAGATTTATCAGATCAGGCATGAACCTGATGGTCGTCTGACTGAACAACTTCTGGTGGAGAATCATGCGATCATGATGTATGAACCGTTGCTGGCAGCCGCCTGATCAATACAGTTCCGCTGGTCTGCTGCTGGAGAGGAACTGATCAGATTGAGTGACCCTTTTGCATGCTGGTCAAAATGACAGACCATCGATTTTTTTGTTGAGGTCGCGCCTTACCTCCTTCGTTGCATGACCGCTGTGATTGGTGTCGACAGCTACCTGCATTCTCGTGGATCACGCATTCTTTGCTGATCTGTTGTTGATGGCACATCCTTCGTGCTGCCGGCACGGTGTCATGTGCGCTGATGCAGCCACAGCATGGGACCCGTCTCCCAACCTCACGGTTACAGCGACAGTCAGCCGGATGCCAGGGAGGACAATCAGCCGGTTTGCGTTCGGTTCTGGATGAATGGCTGCTCCCAGGTGGTTCATGTGAGTGCCGATGGACTCAGTCGTTACCGACGGGATCTGCTGGCGACGGGTGCAGTGCTGCTCAATTGACGCTTTTCACGCCATCGATTGTCGGGTTCGGCCTGCACTGCAGCCGCAATGGGTGATTTCCTGGAAGGAGCTCCTGGACCTTTTCTTTGGATCCTCTGCTGATCACGGGCCTGCTGATGCTGGCGATCGCGTTCGCTGCCTGCGCAGGACTGTTGATTCTTCAGCTGCGACTGCAGCAGGTGTTCGCAACGGCGCAGTCTCTGCAGCCTGCGTCTGAGTCTGCTTGCCCGGAAGACTCGCTCTGCGTGGTGATTCCCGCTTACAACGAAGCCCATAACATCGGGCCCTGCCTGTCCAGCGTGCTCACCAGTGCCCATCCCTGCACCGACTGGCAGGTGCTTGTGGTCGATGACGACTCCTCTGACGACACCGTTCAACGGGCGATCGCCACTGCCCACGAACACAGCACCGGCAAGGCTCGTTTTGATCTGCTCAGGGCTGGACCGCGACCCACCGGTGAGCGCTGGGTGGGGAAGAACTGGGCCTGCAGCCGTGCCATGGATCAGGTGTCGAGCACCTGGGTGCTGTTCATTGATGCCGATGTGCGTCTGAAACCCGACACCCTGCGCCGGGCACTGGCTCAGGCGAGAGAGGAGCAGGTCGATCTGTTCAGCCTGGCGCCGAGGCTCGTCTGCGGCTGTCCGGCGGAATGGATGGTGCAGCCGATCATGGCCAGCCTGCTCGGTCTGAGTTTTCCGATTGATGAGGCCAATGACCCTGATTCCGAGGTGGCCTTCGCGGCGGGTCCGTTCATGCTCTTTCGCCGCAAGAGCTACACAGCCATTGGTGGTCACCGGGCCCTGGCAGCGGAGGTTGTTGAGGACCTGGCGCTGGCGCGGCTGATCAAGGCCGGTGGTTTCCGACTGCGCTACCTGCTCGGGCTCGATGCCGTGGATCTGCGCATGTACGCCGATCTCGCTTCGCTGTGGGAGGGCTGGAGCAAGAACTGGTTCATCGGTCTTGATCGGGATCTCAGCAAGGCGCTTGGAGCTTCCGCCGTGGTTGTGCTGATGTTCAGTGTTCCGTGGCTGATGCTGCCGTCCGCGGCTCTGCTGCTTGTGTTGCTGCCGCAGCTGATGCCGCTTTGGCTGGCGTTGCTGACGTTGTCTCTGCTGGCGATCCTGCAGCAGCTGGCCCTGCGTCTCTGGCAACGCCGGCGCTTTGAGGTGCCGCTCACCTACTGGTGGCTGATGGGTGCCGGCGGCCTGCTGTTGGGGGCGATCGGCCCTGTCTCGGTCCGGCGCACCATGACCGGTCGTGGCTGGACGTGGAAGGGGAGGCAGCTGGCCTGATCAGGGTTCAATGATCTGTGCGGGTTTCGGCGCAGGCTCCGGTTGTTCACGGTTGTTGTGGCCTGCTTGCCAGGCCTCGAGCACCTCGGGGAAGTGCTCCTCGATGCAGCTGTCGCAGATGCCGTGTGAAAAGTGCAGCGTGCTGCGCTGGGAGAGGTACTGATCCAGGTAAACCCATTGGCCCCGCTCATCCTTGGCCTTGCGGCAGTAGCTGCAGGTGGAGATGATCCCCGGTGGTTTGCCCTCCGAGCAGAAGGATTCGAGCAGGTTGATCGAACGCTTCCTCAGATCGAGAAAAGCCACCACCTGACGGGAGAGGGCCTCCATGATCCGGAGCTGATTGTCCTTGAGGTGATTGGGCTTTCTGTCGATGACGCAGAGGGTGCCGATGCGATGGGACGTGTCGTTGTTCAGCGGAAATCCTGCGTAGAACCTGATCTTCGGATCGCCGCACACCAGGGGATTGTCGATGAAGCGGTCGTCCTCGAGGGCGTCGGCAACGATCAGGGGCTGGTCGGTGTGGATGGCATGGGCGCAGAACGACCAGTCCCTGGGGGTTTCCTCAGCGTCGATGCCGACCTTTGATTTGAACCACTGTCGGTCGGCATCCACCAGGCTCAGCAGAGCGATCGGGGTGCCGCACACCAGCGATGCCATGCGCGTGATGTCGTCATAGGACTCCTCCGGGCGTGTGCCGAGAATCCTGTACTCACTCAGCGCCCTGAGGCGTGCCTGTTCGTTTTCAGGAATGAGCGCGGTTTTCATCACCTGGCCCCAGTGTCCTCAACGTATGTGGTGTTCAGCGGCTGGTGACATGCAGCAATGGAAATTCACGGCGATGGTGTGCATCTGTGAAGTTTCGAGATGAATGAATGAGCGATCAGAACTGATCCACAATCCCCTGGATGGGGGATGGCGGTCAGGCTTGGAACGGTGAGGCTGGAGACGTTCCGGATCAGTGATGATTGGTGGATGCTCTGTCCTGTTCACTGAGGGATTTTCTCCAGGACGATCTCAAGGAAGAACCCATGCCGATAGCGGGGGGTGAAGACACTTGTGTGTATCGCTTTCATGCAGCGTCCTCCGCGGTGCCACAGGTTCTGTGTGTGCTTCCTCCTCAACAATCGATGGCGTCGTTGACACGCATGCGGATGATCGTCTCCGCGCTGTCGACGGCTGGTGTGAAAACGCCGCAGTATCTCCGGATTTGTGCTGATGAAGCGCTTTTCGGCGGTCTCGCCGCCGTGATGGACTTCATCGAGGGGCTCCCTCTGGAGTTTGGCAACATCGGTCACGCCCGATTGCTCGGGCAGTTTCACGCTGAACTGCACAGCAGGGATGTGAGCTCTGTGATCAACACGCTCGATGCTCATCATCTACCCCGAGAGCAGTGGCTCTCGCCTGACACCATTCACCGGTGCCTGTTCCGTTGGTCACAGAATCACCCCTGGTTGAAACCTGTGATTGATTGGATGGATGACAATTTCGATCTTGATCAAGATCTTGCGATCTGCCATGGAGACTTTCGCCCCAACAACATTTTCGTCAGAAACAGTGAGTTGGTGGGCATTGTTGACTGGAACTTCGGGATCGCCCCAGCGGTGTTTGATGTCGGTTTCACCCTGACAGGGATGGAGATCCTCACCAGAGATCGTTCCCCCCAGTGCACTGAGGCGCAGAGCAGAGAAGCAAACAGGGTCTATCTCAATTCCTATTGCGAGTTCAGCGGACTGACTCACAGCCAGATCGAGCGGCATCAGGTGTTTTCAGCGGTTCATTTTCTGCTTGGTGCTCTTTACAGCAACCTGTCGTCTCTCAGACACCCCGCAGTGATCTGCGATCTGCGCACGCTGATCGGCTCACTCACTGGCCTGCATTTGAGAGGTCCTGGAGATGACTCACAGAGTTGACGCACTGATCACAGTGTTCGACTCAGCCCCTGTTCAGTGCCAGTGGCCATGATTTCGCTTTGTGCAACGGTTATCGCCGGTACAGCCTGTTGCATCAATCGTTGGAAATCTGTGTGAGTCCTGATCCAACTGCTTGCAATGAAACTTGCCGGACGTGTGGTGCAGACACCCATGGGATCCACGATTGATGCGATTGACCGGGGTGGGTTCTGGGTCTGCGATCCCGACCACAACTGCCGAGAGGTGAGAGGCCTCTGGGAGGCTGATGAAGTGCTTCGGGAACGGGAGAGGGGATTCGACTACCCCTATGCCTCCAATGTCAAACGACAGCGATGATCGGCGGGTCAGCAGGGCTCCACGCCGCGCGGAATTCAGATGCCCAATCATCTGCGGGCATGCAGCGACCGGTGTCTCCTCGCTCTCCCGGAGACCCGCGAAGCGCAACCTGCTGAGAACACGCACGTTGTCGAGGTCCCCGGCAGCCATCGAATCCTGCCCGGGGACCTCAGCGTCGCAGTTGTTTGCTGGAACCCCGTGTGGGTGTCACACGCGGCTGTAGCCCAGCTGTGTCTCGAAGATTTTCAGCGGCAGTCCAAACGACTCCATCAGCGCCCGACATTCCGGCCCGACGCTGCCGTACACCTCGACACTGAGGCCATCACCAAGTTCCGCATGCTTCTGCAGATAGGTCTGCACCGGAGGGTTGTTCATATGGGCCGTGAAGGCTGCGTCGTTGGCATACACCTCTGACCAGACGAAGGCCAGAGGATCCTCCGGATCCCGATCAAAGGTGTGATGGAGCATTCCCGGCTCGCTGGACTGAACCGCGGCGTCGGTGGTCCGTGCCAGTTCGAGGTAGGCATCGACGCAGTCGGGTTTCACATGAATGCGAGCCACCAGGAGGAACGGAGTGGATGAATCGAAGGGGGCCAAGTCGTCAGCAGCTGATGGGGTGATGTTCCCCTGAATTCCGTCCTGCCGCTGGATTGAGGTCTCACTGCTCAAGCTGTCACCGCTGACTCATGGGGCGCCGACCGCGTGTCCTTGTCGTTATTTGTACAGGGCTAGGCATCAGGCGTTACGCGCCTCTATCTCTGAAGAGGTTTCGCATGGATTGAAGATGACTGATGGCTGGTTGGAGGATCCGCAGACGCACTGGGCGATGCGCTTTCACCAGGACTCGACCCGTTTCGCAGGAGATGCGCCTGTTCTCGTGGAAAACGGAAGAGCAATGCCGCACAGCCAGCCAGCGATCATCAAGTCGCGCATCCACATGGCCTATGCCGATGCGGTTTCCCTGTACAAGGAACTTCAGCAGATCGGCTGGGTTCACTGCCCGGCCATCTGGTGAGGCTGTTTGAACGGCGGCCGCCCTGCCGATGGTCAGGGAGGGAAAGCCCCCGGTGCGGGCACGATGTCGATCACGACTGCCGTCACTGGTTGTGCTGAGCGGTTCCTCCAGCCATGCAGAACCCCACTCGACTCGAAAACAGCGTCCCCGGCATGGCGCTGGATGGAGCGTGGCCCTGATCCGTCGTCACGGATCTCGATCAGGGCCCCGTTGAGCAGGTAAGCGACGCCAGGCCTCTGTTCATGTTCATGCCATGCCACCGAGCCTCCCGGAGCGATGGTGATGCGACGTGTGCGCAGCACCCGTCCTCTCAGACCGTTGAATTCTCCGGAGAGATCCAGGGTTCCGAGCGGCATGACACTGACACCGTTCGTGCTGGAGGGGGCATCTGCTGGTGCTGAACGCTGTTCCCCTGGCGGCGTCACCGGCTGGCTTCCCTGCTGCTGATGCGCCTCCACGACAGGGAGACTGATCAGCAGGCCGGCGAGGGTGATCGGCAGCAGAGCAGGTGAGCGCATGGCCGGTTGTCAGCTGGTCTCTATTGTTTCAACCGCGATGAACCGGCGATCCAGACCGCTTGATTGACATGAGTCTGACCCCGCAAACCTCCAGGTTTCTCGACGTGCTTGGACGCGTTTTTGTCGCGGCGCTGTTTGTGAGGGCCCTGCCTGGAAAGTTCGCGGATTTCGCAGGGAATGCCGGCAGCATCGTGGCCAGAGGCATTCCAGAACCTCTGGCAAGCATTCTTCTGGTGGCGGCAATCCTGGTGCTGATCGCCGGAGTGATCCTGCTGGTCTTCGACAGCAGCACAATTGTTGGCGCGTCGCTGCTGCTGGTGTTCCTGGTGCCGACCACCCTGATTTTTCACACCGTCCCGGTTGACGGCAGTTTTTTCATCAACCTGGCCTTGATCGGCGCTCTGATCCTCGCGATCACCCGCTCCACTGCGAATGCAGCTCCCAATTTCCGTGGTCTGCGCAACAGACGCCGGGACTGAAACGGCTGACACGCCGGTCGTTCAACCCACAAAAAAACCCACCCGAGGGTGGGATGTTGGATGAGGATTCAACTCACTCACTCATCGAAAACCTTGCACATCGGGGAACCGGGATGGGTGTCACAGATTTCGTCGAGCACCTTGTCCCTGTGGCGGCTGTCAGGGTTGTTGACCCCTGCGTCCTGCTTGGGGTTGAACTCTTCGGGTGAGTGCTTTTCGTTGGTGCCGTAGGGGAGTTCGTACTCCTCGAACTTGTGCTTGCCCTCAGCCATCACGTCATTCCTCCAGAAGAACGAATTTCTGATGCCCAGACATTAGGGAGGTTGACCCTGGAACGGGGCAATTTTGTCAATTCTTCGGTTCGTTGCCGTGCCCTTCCACGCCGTTCATCGCGTTGGTGTGACAGGGATGTCGGTGTTCAGTCTCCTGAACGTCGCGTCTTGGGTCGCTCGATGCGCAGTTGCTGACTGACTTCGGCTTCGCGGGGCAGATGGAGCTGGGCCTCGGCCCAGTCCTGCATGAGAGCTTCCAGCAGAGACTGGCGGTCGCCAAACATCCGCAGCATGGTCGTTGCATCTGAGATTCACTCTCAACAAAGCACGGCGGTCTGCTTGGAGCAAGTGATTCTCATTAGCGTTCACATAGCTTTGAAGTCGCTGATCGCCTCCGCCACCGCCAGTCGGGTCACTCAGCGGTCTCTGTCTGCGGGCGGTGGTGTCACAACGACGTCATCGCCATAGACCTCGCACAGCTCAAGAAGCTGCTGACTGCTGATGGCCGCCGGAACCCAGGCATCCCCCACCGGTCTGGTGATCAGACACTCGGCGGTGGCGGCACCGTCGACAGGACCCTTGACCTCGATCAGATACAGCAGATCAAGGTCGCTGATGCCGGCCCCCTCGTCCGGTTGTCGGAACACCTGATGCTCCCAGGAACAGCAGCTCGAGCGACCGCTGGTGACGATGAAGTCTCCAATCGCTCTGAACCGGAAGAAGCTTCCCTGGAAATAGGGATAAGCCCTGCCCTGCGAGGGGCTCACCTTGAAAATCCTGTAGCTGCAATTGGTGCCTGCACCGCAGAACTCACGTTCGACGTACTCGAGCAGTCCGTCGCCATCCATGTCCTCCAATCGGCTCCCACCGCGGGGATGCCCGGAGATTGACTGTCTTCGCTGCAGCACCGTTCTGTGGAACGCTGTTGGGCCTGTTCCGAGCTCGAGCTGCATGGAGCGGCTGTCCGTTGTCTCGTCGCGTCGCTGCGTCAGACGCAGCCAGGAGCCATCGCCGTTGCGCTCGACCTGTTGCAGGTCATCGCCAGAGGCCAATGCAGATCCCTGGCTGAACAGCAGTGCCAGAAGTATGAGGACCGGCATGGTCAAAGCTCCGCTGAGCCAAGGCTGACAGCAGCTGCGGCCTCACGGTCAGGTGTGCGGTTATCCCATCCCCTCGCTGCTCACCTGTGCCGCTGTCGGATCCATAGGGTCTGGCCACCGATTCGGTGGTCATGGCGGAGGATTCAGGCAAACAACGGTCCTGCAAAGGAAAAAAGCGGGCGATGCTCGCCTATGGAGTGATCCAGATTTCAGCAACGGTGGTCTCTGCCATCTCTCTGGCGGCAATCGCCGTTGGCATCTGCGCCGTGAAGCAGCAGAGCAGGCTCTTCAACGGTTGCGTTGAGACCGTCGTCGCCAGTGGCCGCCCCTCGGCCGAGGCGGTGCGTTACTGCAACGGAGGCTGATCGTGACGAAACCCTTTGATGATCCGGAGCCCACGGATGCGTTGTTGAGACGGTCCGTGTCGTCAACCCGGCTGCAGATGTGGCTGAAGTCACGTCTCAGATCACTCGCTTCAGCGCAGCGCATTCAGGATGCGCGTGCCCTGCGCGGCGAGTTTCTGATCGAGTGAACGACTCGGTTGCAGCAGCTGAATTCGTTATTGCCCACCACGCGCGCGCATCACTGAGAGGTCCGGAGTTGAACCGAATCGACATGGTGTGCAGGAGCAT
>MDTA01199386.1_pt1 | contig 13276 bp, 13 predicted proteins | sample 811151 | NCBI WGS metagenome assembly MDTA01 (sample SAMN05326648, study PRJNA326480) | marine metagenome | isolation source: seawater | place: Indian Ocean: South | collected 2010 | reverse complement strand
TGGAGAGATGGCCGAGCGGTTTAAGGCGCACGCTTGGAGAGCGTGTATAGGGGTAACTCTATCGTGGGTTCGAATCCCACTCTCTCCGCCAAAATTTATTAAAAAATTCTATTTTTTCGCTGTTAATCAAAAAGTATATTAATTTTTTTTTTTTCATCAAATAAATGTTGATTTTCAATGTAAATAGAAGACATAAACGCCTGTCTGTTTGTCAAAAGTTTAAAAGATGCTATAAAAAATTATAAATCAATGACATCTCAAAATATAAAAAATTACCAAGCGGACTCAATTAAAGTTTTAAAAGGATTAGAGGCTGTGAGAAAAAGACCCGGTATGTACATCGGAGATACCGATGATGGAACGGGTTTACATCACATGGTTTATGAGGTAGTTGATAATTCTATTGATGAGGCCTTGGCAGGTTACTGTAAAAAAATTGAAGTAAGTATAAACTCTGATAATTCAATTACTGTCAAAGATGACGGTAGAGGAATACCTGTTGATATACATAAGGGAGAAAAAAAATCAGCAGCTGAAGTAATAATGACCCAACTACATGCGGGTGGTAAATTTGATCACGATTCTTACAAAGTATCTGGTGGTTTGCATGGAGTTGGTGTTTCGGTAGTAAATGCCTTGTCTGAAAAATTGAAATTAGCTATAAATCGAGAAGGAAAAAAATATTTCATTGAATTTAATAATGGAGATGCAAAAGCTCCTTTAAAACAAATCGGCAAATCAAAGGAAAATGGAACAGAAATTAATTTTATTCCTTCAAAAGAAATTTTTTCTTCAATAAAATTTAGTTTTTCAACTCTTGAAAAAAGACTTAGAGAATTAGCATTCTTAAACAAAGGAATTAAGATTATTCTTAATGACTTTACTTTAAAAAAATCAAAAAATTTAGAATTTAGATACGACGGTGGATTATTGGAATTTGTTGATTATTTAGATAGCAAAAGAGAAGCTTTAAAAAACAAAAGTGATAATGATTTATTTAAAAAACCTATTTATATGGAAGGTTTTAAGACGAATATAGAAATACAGTGTTCACTCAAATGGAACGCAGGGTATAGTGAGGATGTATTGCCATTTACAAACAATATTTATCAAAAAGATGGAGGAACACATTTACTTGGTTTTAGAAGTGCACTTACAAGAGTAATAAATAAATATGCTAACGATCAAAATTTATTAAAGAAAAATAAAGTAAGCCTTTCAGGTGATGATGTAAAAGAAGGCTTGACTTGTGTTTTGTCGATCAAGATACCTGATCCAAAGTTTTCATCCCAGACTAAAGATAAATTGGTATCATCAGAAGTTAGAAATATAATTGAAAATTTTGTGAACGAAAAACTATCAATATGGTTTGACCAAAATCCCTCAATAGCGAAAGTAATTTTATCTAAAATTATACAAGCTGCTGTAGCGAGAGATGTTGCCAGGAAAGCAAGGGAGAGTGTAAGAAGAAAGGGTGCGCTTGAGTTAACAGGCTTACCTGGAAAACTTGCTGATTGTCAAAACTCGAAACAAGATGGTACAGAGTTATTTATTGTAGAGGGAGACTCAGCGGGAGGATCTGCAAAACAGGGTAGAAATAGAGAATTTCAAGCTGTACTTCCTTTAAGAGGAAAAATATTAAACACTTTTACGGAAGTTAATGGAAAAAATGGAAAATCTATAGATTATAAAACCAAGTCGTTGTCAAAGATGATGTCTTCAAATGAAATAGTAACTTTAATCAATGCGCTTGGGCTAGATCCAAAGTCTGAGGAAATTGATATTAAAGATCTTAGATATGGCAAAATTATAATTATGACAGATGCTGATGTTGATGGTTCACATATAAGAGCTTTACTTTTAACTTTTTTAAATAACCAGCCTTTTAATAAACTTATAGAAAATGGAAACGTTTACTTAGCCCAACCACCCCTATTTAAAATTACCAAAGGATCAAAAAGTATTTATATTAAAGATGAAATAGATTTAGAAAAATATATAATTAGTAATTCAAAAGACTTAAAAAAATTAAATAAAAAAGGTAAAGAATATCAAAAAACTATTGAACAAGAAAAATCGAAATTAAGCATTCAAAGATTTAAAGGCTTAGGTGAAATGAATCCCATTGAACTTTGGAATACAACCTTAAATCCAGACACAAGAAATTTGCTTCAAGTTCAATACTCAAAGAATCAAAAAAAGGACCAAGATTTAATTTATACTCTAATGGGTAGTGACGTATCTTTAAGAAAGAATTTTATTGTTGAAAATGCAATAAATGTCTCAAATTTAGATATTTAAATGGAAAATTTAAATAATTCTAAAAATTATTCTTTAAATAGAAAAACTTATATTAACTTAAGATGGATTGCTATTATTGGACAATTTGCAGCGATTAATTTAGCAAGTTTTTTTTTAAATTATGATTTTTCATTTATCAAAGCAAATGTAATTATTTTAGCGGGCGCTATTAGTAATATTTATTTAATAAGCTTTTATAGAAAAAATTTGCTTTCTAACAGGGCTGCTTTTAATTTTTTAATACTTGATATTTTACAATTAACTTCACTTTTATATTTAACAGGTGGAATTTTAAATCCCTTTGTTATTTTCTTGATAATACCTAGTGTTTTTGCTTCACTGAGTTTAGAAAAAAAAATAAATTATATACTAATTTTTATAACTTTATTAAGTATTGTACTACTTACCTATTATCATGAAGAGACTTCTCTCCCGTTTCCAAAGAGATCATTAATTGAAGATCATTTTTATTTTTCTATTCCAATATCCTTAATAATTGCGCTATTTTTTTTAAATTTTTTTGCGATTACGTTTGGTCAAGAGTCAAATTTAAGAAAAGAGGCGTTAAATAAGACACAACAGCTGATCGCAAAAGAGCATGAACTTGTTTCATTAGGTGGTCAAGCTGCTGCGGCAGCACACTCTTTAGCTACACCCTTATCTACAATTAAGTTAATTACACAAGAATTATCAAAATCCTTAAAGGGAAGTAAAGATATAGAAAAGGATATAATTCTATTAGCTGAACAAGTTGAAAGATGTAACGTAATACTAAAAAAGCTTACTTTAAACCCAGATATCGAAGATGAATTTATTGATTATGACCTTACATTGTCAAATTATGTTAAAGAAATAATCAAATCGTTTGAAAGTATAAGTAAAAAAAAATTTTCCTTCCAAGAAAACCAAAATACGAACCCAATTAAATTTAAAAGATCGATTGAAATTATTTATGGATTAAGGAATTTTATTGGAAATGCGAATAAGTTTTCTAAAGAAAAAATTTTTATTACTGTTTACTCTGACAGTGAAAGTAGTGAGATAATAATAGAAGATGATGGAAAAGGCTTTCCAAAAGATATATTGGACAAAATTGGTGAGCCATATATTAGATCAAAAGATCAAAACTATAAAAATAAAGCTGGATTAGGATTGGGAATATTTATTGGAAGCACATTGCTAGAGAGAAATCATGCAATGGTGACATGCAGAAACTCAATAACCAGAAACGGAGCTGAAGTAATAATTAGATGGAATAACAAAGATCTTTTAGAACTTTAGTGTAATAATTTTTTGTTTTTGAACAAATTACTAAGTTCTGATATCATAACATCACCTAGTTCTTGAACGTCTGTTATTTTTATCGCTCTTTGATAATATCTTGAAACATCATGACCAATTCCTATTGCTAATATTTCTATATCATCTTTGCTTTCAACAAATTTTACTACTTTTTTCAAATGTTTTTCTAAATAATCACCTGAATTAACAGAAAGAGTTGAGTCATCTACAGGTGCACCATCTGAAATTACCATAAGAATTTTTCTTTCTTCTTTTCTTTTTTTTAGTCTGCTGTAGGCCCAAATTATTGCTTCTCCATCAATATTTTCTTTAAGAATACCTTCTTTTAACATAAGACCTAAATTCTTTTTGGATTGTCGCCAATGACTATCAGCACTTTTGTAAATTATATGTCTTAAATCATTTAAACGTCCAGGATTTTTAATTTTTCCATTCTTATTCCATGTTTCCCTAGATTTTCCACCTTTCCAGTTTTTAGTTGTAAATCCAAGAATTTCAACTTTTACAGAGCATCTCTCCAAAGTTCTTGATAATATATCTGCGCATAGAGCAGCAATAGTGATTGGTCTTCCTCTCATAGAACCAGAATTATCAATTAGAAGACTTACAACTGTGTCTTTGAACTCAAAATCCTTTTCTTTTTTAAAAGATAAAGAGTTAAATGGATCAATAACTATTCTGGGTAATTTTGAACTATCTAGTAATCCTTCTTCTAAATCAAAGTCCCATGAGCGATTTTGTTTTGCCATAAGTTGTCTTTGAAGCTTATTTGCCAATTTGATTATTAAATCTTTAAAATTAATTAATTGTTGGTCTAAATTTCTTCTAAGTTTTAACATTTCTTCTGTGTCCTCTAGATTTTCTGCTTTTTCTATTTCATCATATTCTCGTGTAAAAATTTTATATTCATTATCATTTTTTGAGAGGTTTAGTTTTTGAACTATATTCTCTGAGCTTTGTTGATCACTCTCTGTATCAAAAAGCTGTTCTTCCATCCTAAATTCATTAACATCCATATCAGTATCAGCTAATGACTGATTTTCAGATTGATTTTGTTCCTGATTTTCATCTGTTTCATTGCTCTGCTCTCCATCTTGATGCCGATTTTGATCATTATCTTGTTGATTTTCCTCATTTTTTTCATCTTCATCTTGTTCTAAGAAATCTAGTTCATTTAATATTTCTATAAATTTGGAACTATATAACTCCTGGTTTTCTAAATTTTCTTTTAAATAGTTTAAATGTTTTCCAAAACTATTTTTAAACTCATCTTCCCAAAAATCTAATATTTTTTTACATAAAATATTTGGTTTTATATCCAAAAAGTTTTTTAACATATAAATCTCAAATGCCTCTGCAACTGAGGTATCTTCTTTTGTTTTAAGTTGATCTTTTCTTTTTAAACTGATTTTAAATTTATAATTATCAATTAGGTTTTTATTTATTCCGTTTAACATTTGAGTTCCAAGCTTTTCATATCTTATTTTCTCAGAAATGTTATATAATGCCTTTTGTATTGGTTTAGATGGTAAATTTTTTGAGTAGATTTTCTTATTGGAAAATTTTCTTTTCAATGCTTCAGAGTCAGTCTCAGCTCTAAATTTTAAAAAATCATATTTATTATTTAAATTATCTAGTTCAAAAAAATTATAATTTTTTGAACTATCATTTTTTTGATCTAATTTTACTGTTTTATGAAAATCCTCAGATATTGCTTTGACCGTCGATATTAATGCTTGTTTGAATTTTTCTTTTAAATTTTCGTCTTTTTTCATTTACATCTGAATATTTATTAACGACTCTGGTAAATCTTCCCCAAAACATCTTTGATAATATTCAGCAATAGTGCTTTTTTCTACATCGTCACATTTATTTAGAAAAGTTACTCTAAATGAATATCCAATATCTTTGAAAATTTGACTATTTTCTGCCCAGTGAATAACTGTTCTAGGACTCATTACTGTAGATATATCCCCTGCAATAAAGCCCTTTCTTGTTAAAGCTGCTACTTTTATCATATTAGATATTATATCTTTTCCTTTAGAGTTATTCATATTTTTATTTTTAGAAAGCACTATCTCCATTTCTTTTTCTAGTTCTAAATAATTTAATGTTGTAACAATATTCCATCTATCCATTTGACCCTGGTTAATTTGTTGAGTACCATGGTATAAACCACTTGTGTCACCCAATCCTATTGTGTTTGATGTTGCAAATAATCTAAAATATTTATTTTGTTTTAAAACTTTATTTTTATCTAATAGAGTAAAACTTCCTTCTGACTCCAAAACTCGTTGTATTACAAACATTACATCGGGTCTACCTGCATCATATTCGTCAAAAACTAAAGCCACAGGGTTTTGAATTGACCACGGTAAAATACCCTCTTTGAATTCAGTAACCTGCTTACTATCTTTAATTACAATCGCATCCTTTCCTATAAGGTCGATCCTGCTAATATGGCTATCTAAATTTACCCTTATGCAAGGCCAATTCAATCTGGCAGCTATTTGTTCTATATGGGTAGACTTTCCAGTGCCGTGATACCCCTGAACCAAAACTCTTTTGTTGAAAGAAAAACCAGATAGTATTGCTAAAGTAGTATCTCTATCAAATTTATAACCTTTATCTATTTCTGGAACAAACTCACTTTTTTTGGAAAAAGCGTCAATTTCCATATCGCTTTCAACCCCAAATGTTTGCTTAACTGAAAGTTTTATGTCTGGTGTTTGATCAATATTTGGTATCAATTTTTCCTCTATATGTATTTTTAAGCTGTGTATATGCCAAAGTTATTATTTTAAGTTTTTCTTCAAATTTTTTATTACCAGAATTCATATCAGGGTGAAATTTTTTAACAAGCTTTTTAAACTTTTCTTGTATTTTTTTCCATTCAATTCCAGCTGGGATATCTAAAATAGTGAAGGCTTGAAAATCTTGACTATTAAATCTAAATTTTTTCATGTAGTCAAAGTCTTTAAAATTATTTATTTTTTGCCCATCATCTTTTAGAGCGTTATTCCAAAGAATTTTAAAAAAGTTATCTGATGAACTAAAGCTTTGCGTTGGTTTATGCCATATCATGTCAGATTTTATGAATTCTATGATTTGTTGATCATTCATGCCCGCAAAGTAATTCCAATTTTTATTGAATTCTTTGATATGCTCTAAACATAGCATTCTGTATTTTTTGCTGTTATCTTTTTCAACTGGAGCTTTAAACTCTCCTAAATTATTGCACCGGCTCCATTCACAAATTGTTTTCATAATTATTTAATTTATAATATTTATCATGGATATAGATAATTTAATTAAAAATATCAAAGTAAAATTATTAGATAATCCTTTAATTGAAAATGTTAATATTGAAGACAAAACATATCTTCATTTGAAACATTCTTCTCATGATAAAAAAAAGTTTCACTTGAAATTAATTGTTTACTCTCAAGAATTAAAAAATAATAATAAAATAGAGGCATCAAAAAAAATTTATAAAATACTTGATACAGAAATTAAAAATTATATTCATTCAATTCAGATTTTATTTGAGTAATTCAGATAAAATAAATCTCTTTACCTGATCAATTGTAAGTTGATTATTTATATTGACATTACCAATTTTTTTTAAAGTTATAATATTAATTTTTCTTGTAATATTTTTTTTATCTACAATCATAAAATTTATAATTTTATTTAAATCTTTTTTTTTAAAATGTTTTTTTAAGTTAGAAAATTTAATTTTAGATAAATGCGACAATATCAAATTATATTCTTTAATATTTAATTGATTTAGTTTTTTACTGAACTTTGCAGCTGATAAAATACCATATAATACTGCCTCACCATGGTTTAATGCTTTAGAATAATTTAAAGTTGCCTCGAAAGCATGTCCAAACGTATGACCTAAATTTAAACTTTTTCTTAAGCTACTTTCTTTTTCATCTTTTTCTACAATTCTTTTTTTTATTTTACAACTTTCTAAAATTGCTTTTTCTATTAAATTTTTTTTTAAATTTAAAATATTTTTAAGATTTTTATTTAAAAATAAAAAAAACTTTTTATTATTTATTAATGAATGTTTGAATATTTCAGCATATCCACACATCACCTCTCTTTTTGGCAAACTCTCTAAAATTTTTGTATCTGAAACTACTAAATCTGGTTGATAAAATGAACCAATCAAATTTTTACCAAATTTATTGTTAACACCAGTTTTACCGCCTATTGAAGAATCAACTTGGGCTAAAAGAGTTGATGGTATATTTATAAATTTAAGACCTCTTTTATAGACACTGGCTGCAAAACCGCTTACATCACCAGAAATACCACCACCTATACAAATCACAACATCGTTTCTGTTGAAATTATTCTTAAACATTATTTCAAGTATAGAATTTACATTTGTAAAATTTTTATTTTTTTCTGAAGCATTGAAAGTATAAATAATTTTTTTTTTTGCATATATCTTTGATTTTAATTTTTTGATAAAAACTTTAGGAACTTTTTTATCAGCTACTATTAGAGATTTCTTAAAATTAAAATTTTCCTTTTTAATTATTTCATTTAGTCTTGAAATAATATTGTAACCTAAATAAATATTATAGTTCTTACTTCTCGTATTAATCGATAAAATTTTCATTTTTAATAATTTTTGATATTTCTTTTACAATTTCACTTTTTTTTTTATTTTCACAGTTTACTGTAAAATCTGATAATTTATAGAATTTTACCCTTTTTCTAAACAGATCATTTAAACCCTTATCATTTAAAATTAAAGCTAAGGGTCGATTTCTTTTTTTTTTAATTCTATTTAAAATTGTCTCTATTTTCCAATTTAACCAAAATGAGTAGCTATTTTTTTTAATTTTTTTTCTAATGTTTTTGTTTACAAAAGCGCCTCCACCCAAAGAAATGACACTTCTGTCTTTATTTAAAAATAATAGTGATATTTTTTCCTCAAGTCCTCTGAAATATTCCTCTCCCTTATCTCGAAAAATACTAATTATTGGTTGTCCCTCATTTTTCTCAATTTCGAGGTCAATATCAATAAATTTATATTTTAATTTTTTTGCTAAACGGAAACCCAGGGTGCTTTTGCCCGCTGCCATCATCCCAATTAATACTATATTTTTTTTAAGCATTTATTAATATTGAAAAAACACAAATATGTCTTATTTGTAAACTAATTAATCATTTATGGAATTTCAAAGAAAAAATAATAACTCAATTTTAGGTAAGTTAAGGGGCCCACTTGTCAAAATAACATTTATTCTAATAGTTTTAGCAGGTTTTATATATGCTTTAGGTTCAATAGACTTTCCTGCACCTAATAAAAAAATTGAAAAAATTATATCTAATGAAAATTTCAAAATTATTAAATAGAAAAAATTTATATATATTTTTATTTATAGCTTTTTTTACAAATTCTATAGCAAATGAACCCGCAGATATTTGGAATATCGATAAAAGTGATATTGAGTCGAACCAAACTGAGAAAAGTGAAGTTTTAGATACAAAGAATAAATCTGAAGATGCAATATCCGTTTATGATTTGAACAATCAAAGTGATAAAAATAATCTGAATGAAGTTTTTCAGGAAACAACTCTTTTAAATAAAATTTCGTTATATGGATTGTACGACCCAGATGAAAATAATTTATCTATAGAAATGTGGAATAAATCTGAAGGGGATGAGATAAAAAAAATATTTAATAAAATTTTAAATCAAAATTTATCAAATGATGCAATGGATATACTTGAAATAGTATTATTAACAAATTCAAATATTCCCAAAAAAAATTTGTTGAAAGAAGAGTTTTATAACTTTCAAAAAAAATTCTTGATAAAAAAAAATGATTTAGATTTAATCAAATCATTCTTAGAAAAAAATCCTAACTTTTTTTTTAAAGACGACTTGATAAATTATTATACAAATTATTATTTAGCCGAAGCTAATCTCGAAAAAAGTTGTGAAATATTTGATATTGTTGGCGATGTAACTTTACCGAATGATTATACATCTAAATTCAAAATTTATTGTTTAATAAATTCAAATAAAATAGATCAAGCATTATTAATTTATGATTTAAAAAAAGAAACAGGCTTTATAGATGAATTTTTTGAGAACAAAATATTTAAATTAATTGGATTTGATGAAGCTAGCAATCAAATTTCTGATGAAAATTTGTTAGAATTACACCTTTCCCATAGAGTTGTAGAAAATTTTGAATATGTTCCTGATGAAAATACTTCAAAAGAGGCTTGGAAGTATTTAGCTTCTTCAAACCTTCTTGAAAAGGTCGAAAATATTGATTTGGAAGATTTAGAAAAAATCAATTTAATAGAAAAAGCTGTTCACGATGGAAATTATAATGAACAAGAACTATTTAACCTGTACGAGAGGTATCAGTTCAATTTTAATCAACTTCTTTCTGCAAAAGAAAACTATAAAACGCTAGACAAGGCTAGCCAAAGAGCACTTTTGTATCAAAAAATGCTTTTAACAATTGAACCAAATGAAAAAATTAATTTAGCTAGATTATTAAAAAGTCTATTCGAAACCGATGACCTTGGTAATGCTTTTAACAGCAAGCTTTCTAAAACATTACTATCTGTGGACGAAACTAAAATAAACTCTGACCTTTTAGCATTTTATGAGAAAAATGTAATAAATAACGATAAAGGAAAAAGAAAAATTAAATTTAATAATAAAATAATTCATCAATCAAAACTTTTAAATTATTTTATTGAAAAAAAAGATATATCTAAAATAGAGAAAGACACAAATGATTTATTAAAAACTATTTTAAAAGATAAAAATTATGTAATAACCACAAATGATGAAATACTGTTAGAATCACTAAAATATGATGGTGTAAAAATTTTAAAAAAATATTCTGACAGGTACTCTTCTACCGCAAACATACCACCTGATATTCAGGCTAAAATTAATAATAGAGATTTAGGACTAATTTTATTAAGGATAGTTGAAATTATCGGAGAAGATCAGCTTAAAAATTTAGGTTCTGAAACTTTAAATTTCATATTAATTACGTTAAATCAACTAGACCTTGACCAAATCCGGGATAAAATTATTTTAAAAACCTTACCAATAAGGGTATAATTCTGTAAAGCTATGGCTGTTAAAGAAATATTGACCGAACCAAATAAAATTTTGCGACAAGTATCGAAACCTGTAGAGAAAGTTACAAAAAATGAACAAATATTAATGGATGACATGCTTGAAACTATGTATCATGCAAATGGCATCGGATTAGCTGCAATTCAAATTGGTATACCAAAAAGAATAATAGTAATGGATATTTCAAAGAAGGATGGAGAGAAAAATCCTATGTATTTTGTTAATCCTATTATTAAAAATAGAAATAAAGACATGTCCACATATGAAGAGGGTTGTTTGTCAGTACCTAATCAATTTGCAGAGGTCGATAGACCAGCGACATGTGAAGTCGAATATTTGGACTACAATGGAGAAAAAAAACTTTTGAAAGCTAATGGTTTATTAGCAACATGCATACAACACGAAATGGATCATTTGGAGGGTATTTTATTTATTGATTATCTCTCAAAATTAAAAAAATCAATAATAATTAAAAAACTATCTAAGCAGAAAAAAAGTTCCGAAGCCTTAGTAATCTAATCCATGCAAAAAAAAATCGGTTTTATGGGTACGCCAAACTTTGCTGTCCCAATTTTAAAAAATATTTATCAAAATGGTTATGAGGTTTCTGTTGTTTATACACAGCCACCAAGCAAATCAAATAGAGGACAAAAGTTTGAAAAATCTCCAATACATTCTTTTGCTGAAACACTTAGCTATGTTATAAGAACTCCTGATCAGTTAAAAAATAATAAATCTGAATATGAATACTTCAAAAATCTAGATTTAGATTTAGTAATTGTGGTTGCTTATGGAATAATAATCCCAAAAGAATTCTTATCACTAAGTAAACAAGGTTTTATTAATCTTCATGCATCGATACTTCCAAAATGGAGGGGCGCAGCTCCAATCCAAAGATCAATAATGAACAATGATAAAGAAACTGGAATCAGTGTGATGAAAATAAATGAAAAACTTGACGAGGGAGATATTTCAGATGTATTTAAAATAAGCATTATGGAAAATGAAAATGCTCAGGTTTTATCAGATAGACTTTCAAATTTAGCATCAGAAAAAATTTCATACATAATAGATGGTATTATTGATAAAGAAGTAAATTTTAAACCTCAAGATCACACCCAGGCCACATATGCAGAAAAAATAAAAAAAATGGAAGGTTTAATTGACTGGAATGATAAAGCAGAAAACATCATTGGAAAAATAAATGGTTTATATCCTTATCCCGGTGGGTATTTTATTTATAGGGGAGAAAGATACAAAATTTTAAAAGCGCAAATATCTTTAAATAAAGATCTACCAGGCAAAGTATTATCTAATGATCTAGAAATTAGTTGTGGTGAAAATTCAATTAAAATTTTAGAAATTCAACGCGAAGGAAAAAAGGCACAAAAAATAAATGAATTTATACTTGGTTCCCAAATACAAAAGGGAAACAATTTATTTGATGTATAGATATCAAATTATAATAGAATACGATGGATCCAAACATTCTGGATGGCAATATCAAAAAAATGCAAAATCAATTCAAAAAGAGATTGAAAAGATTTTGTCTAAAATTTTAAAAACTAAGGTTAAAATTAGTGGATCTGGCAGAACTGATGCTGGCGTTCACTCAAAAAATCAATCTGCCCATTTTGATTGTAGAAATTTAATACTAAATAAACATAAGTTAATTGCATCTATTAATCATTTTTTAAATAAAAAAAATATTTCAATAAAGAAAATTATTAAAAGAAATATGAATTTTCATGCAAGATATTCTGCAAAAGAAAGAGAGTATGAATATATTATTCTTAATAGGGAAGCACCTCCTGTATTAGACAAAAACAAAGTTTGGTATTTAAGATCTAAGCTAGATATAAAAATCTTAAAAAAAGCTGCGAAGAAATTAATTGGAACTCATAACTTTAATGCATTTAGATCTTCTAATTGTCAGGCCAAATCTTCAATTAGAACTATAAAATACATAAAAATTATTAAAAAAAATGAAAAAATAATATTTATTTTAAGATCAAAATCATTTCTTAAAAACCAAGTAAGATCAATTATTGGCTGTTTAAAATATGTTGGAGAAAAAAAATGGACTATTAAAGATTTAGAAAGAGTTCTTAAGTCTAAAAACAGAAATAATTGTGCGCCACCAGCACCTGCTCAAGGTTTATATTTATCAAAAATTATTTATTAAGCCTAAGTGATTTTTTAATTCTCCAACGCGAGGCTTGTTTTACAATATAGCCACAACAGTTTTTTGAATTACATTTACATGGATAATCTTTAAAATCTTCATCAAAACTAAAACCGTAGTCGTATGAGAGTTCTTCACCTTTTTTAATGTCTTTAATTGACTCGATCCATAATTTTAAACCTTTTCCAACTACTTCACAATTTGGATTGCAAGAATGGTTTATAAGTCTTGCAGTATTATAATTGAAATCTCCGTCTAGATCATACCTTTTATTAATTTCAAAAAGATAAATTCTTTTTGAATTGTCAAATTTAGGGTTATCTTCACTTTCTTTTTTAGATATTAAT
>MDTA01102917.1_pt1 | contig 13276 bp, 14 predicted proteins | sample 811151 | NCBI WGS metagenome assembly MDTA01 (sample SAMN05326648, study PRJNA326480) | marine metagenome | isolation source: seawater | place: Indian Ocean: South | collected 2010 | reverse complement strand
TGATGTTCGGTAGACTCTTGTTTAGTATTAGCGCTCGTGGCTCAATTGGATAGAGCATCTGACTTCGGATCAGAGGGTTGGGGGTTCGAGTCCCTCCGAGCGCGCAAACTCCTTTGTAGCAACGATGGCTAATTTTAGACCGATCATGATTCCTTATTTTTCTAGAACAGTATGCTCTCTTCTAATTTGTTTCAGTCTTTTATCTTGCGGTTCTAGTAACACAGTTCTTATAGATGAGTTTGAAATCCCATTGATAGAAAAAGAGAGATAAGAAGAGTCATTTAAGGAGAATCGCAGTGAAAGTAGTGAACTATTAGACCGTAATTACGAAGAAGACTTAACACTTCTCACTCCTCAAAGTCCTCTGGCGGCCGGGCACAATGAATTTTTCATTGAACAGTCGATAGAAGGTTTACTAGTAAGTCGATTGACAATAGTTAGTATCCCAGAAATTCTTGATCCAAATCATACCTACCCTGTCATTTTTGGGTTCCACGGAAATGGTGGCACTCCTCAATCAATGATTCCTCTCCTTGATAGGTTCGTTCGAGATGGCCGAATAATCGCTGTTTACCCTGAAGGTTATATGAGGTCATGGAACCTTGGCCCCGAGTTATCACCTGCAGATGAATTAGAATTCATGGATATCTTGATAGCGTTCTTGGATCAGTATCTTGAATTAGACGGTCCCAAATTTGCCTTGGGCCTATCAAATGGAGCTGCGCTAAGCCATTATTTAGCTGCATACACAAATTATTTTGAAGGTATTGCTGCTTTTGTTTCCCCTTTGATAGTAGGAAATGAACCCCAAGATGAAGCTAACCCCATGACAGTAATTCAGGTTTCAGGGATGGAAGATAATTTGATTCCATACGGAGGAGGGCCGTCGGCTGTGGGCCATATTTTTCATGGGGCTCAAGAAAGCTCGGCTATATGGGCGTCGCATAATAATTGTGTATTGGAATCACCGAGGGAAGAAATAATGGCAAAAGTAACCTTTAAGGGCTACGAAGGTTGTGATAGGGGTACTGTCGTTCACGATTATGCGGTCCTAGATAGCGGTCATAATCTATCTCGTGATCTGTTACAACACTTGGTTGAATCAACGGTAACTACGTTTGAGCAAACGGTATTAATTAGCTCTGAGAGTGATTAAGGGAAATAGTTCAGATCAAAGATCGGTATAGTCTCGCAGCATCTTTGCTAATTCGAGTTGGTGTTGTTCTTCTATAGCTATTTTTGATCTTGCAAATTCCTCTAGAAATACTGACCCGTTTTCTACTGTTTTGAGGAGATTACGGTAAAGCTGGACTGCGCCTCTTTCGTGAGCCAGGCTCTCCCCGAGGATGTCACGGATTGAGTGTTGGTTGGTTTCTTCAATAGCAGCAATATTCGTTGATGGGTGCCCACCAAAACCAGTAAGGATTTCTCCTACTTCTTGAGCATGCACAAGTGATTCTGTAGCTTGAGCTTTTAGAAAGTCAACGAGTGGAATTCTATTTGGTCCTGTGACCATTAAAGAATAGTGGGTGTAGCGGACGACTCCTGAAAGTTCTGCCTCTAAAATAGCGTTTAGATCTTTAATGACTTCGTCTGAATCGAGTTCTGCTTCCATGATTCCTTAATCGTGTCGGGATTTATTAAATTCTATCAAGTCTTCCTGAAATCGGCTTAATCTTTTTGGTTTAGGTTTACACACTTATATGAAGAGGAGTTAGATTTTATTCTGGGAGGAAACATGATTGAGGACGTTATGGAGAAGTGGTTTGCGGTTCTGCGAGGAGACGGCAATATGCGAGATCTTCTTCATGAAGATTGTGTGTTTTGGTCGCCGGTGTTGTTCAACCCGCAAGAGGGGGCAGCGTTAACAGAAATGTATTTATCTGCTGCCGGTGTCGTCTTTCCGGGTGATAGTGAAAGTGGAAACAGTAAATCAGAAACGGATCCAAGTGGGTTTCGTTATACAAAAAAAGTTCTTGATGGGAATCATGCTGTGCTTGAATTTGAAACGACCATGGATGGTTTATCAGTGAACGGTGTTGACATCATTACGTGTGATGATGACGGAAAGATTATTGAGTTCAAAGTAATGTTGCGGCCACAAAAAGCGGTGCAAAAAGCAAGAGAACAAATGATGGCTGTTCTTGATTCGATGGGTTCTGAGTAATACTTCTTTATTGAGTACACCAATTAGTTTCAGAACATCCGAAGAATTGCCATTTTAATTCTTTTTCTGAGGAACCTGGTGGGTTACCAGTTGATTCGACAAAGATTACTTGATAAAGATTTGTTTTGAAAACATATCTATCGTTCGGTTCGTCATAGATCATTGCACGTCCTATATTTTCTTCAAATGCCCATCGTTCTGGCATGATAAGAGGACCTCCGGGAACGCTAACTGAGGTCACGAGAGGAGCAATGGATTCGTCACTAGGGTCCCAATCAACTAGAAGGCTTTCGGGAAGTTTAACTAATCCTGGGAATTTTTTATCCCATCCTCGAATAGCGAAATATGAGTTATCAATACCCCAGCGTTTAAAGCATTGTCGGAATGGTGAATAGCAATTCCCAAACTCAACATGTAACGCACCCCAGTTCACGGGTATAACAGGTTCACCTGATGCCTCTGAACGTGTCCAACTGTTTTCATCTGTAAAGTCTGGGAGTTCATCTGGGTCTCCAAGGCCTGCTTGTAATGCTTCCAGCGCAGTATCGGCATCCTCTAGAGCGGCTACGCCGCACAACTGTCCACCTATGATGATCTCACATCCAGTTGGGATATTTGGCACTCCGGTATTTGGTAGCCCGGCTGCTTCGAGAGCTGCTAAATGGGCAGTTCTTGTCCCTTCGCCGTACCATCCATCTGCACCAATTTCTAGAAGGTTTTGCAATTGTCTTGTGTCTTCGCTCTGGACCATCCATTTATAGTCCCTGGTGAGGATTCCTTCCGGTGAATTATCAATAAGCTCAGCCTCTTCAATAACCTCTGGTGTAGGTTCTTCAACAGATTCTTGGGACTCAACATCATCATTATTTGAATTACCGTTGTCCTTGATGAACCCAAAATATGCAACAAGGATGAACGCCGGCAGGCCAAACACAAGAAGTAAGTTTCGTATCCGGCGATTTCGTCGCCGTGGACCAAACAGTTGGCTCATGATGGACTCCGCTCCATAAGTAAAATGGTAAAGGGAAATACCTATTTATACAAAAATGTTTAGTGATCGTTTCCGATTTTGTTTGGATTTGCTTTAATTTTCACCAATATTGTCTTTTGTGGAATTGCTAAGATCTGTATTAAATTAATGAGATGACAGAAAATAGCAATTGGATAAGCGTCACTTCTTTAGGTGACTTGATGGATATGCAAGCTGAACGCTATGGCGATAAGGACGCAATAGTGTTTCCTGAAAATCGCTATACATACAGGGATATCGCCGACTACGCCCAGAACATTTCGAAAGTTCTGTTAGCTCTAGGTGTTGGGCCAGGCGATAGGGTTGGATATTTCCTGCAAGAATGCATTGATACGGTTGGGATTATTATTGGTGCGGCAAAAATTGGTGCTATCACAGCTCCTATCAACTCACGCTTTAAAACTACCGAGTTGGGTCAAGTGATCGTTCACGCTGGAATGAAAGTCATCTTTACAGCATCACCTGAAGTAGGTACAGATTTTAATGCATTAATTAATGAAACTTTTCCTCAAATAGCGGATTCTGAAACTAAATTTCTTGATTTTGATGAGGCACCAGAGTTGAAAGCGTTGATAACGCTCGATGATGTTGAACGACCAGGTACTTTCAACCTATCTGATACTGATGAGCTAGCCGAAACTATATCTGATGAAATGGTATCGGCCAGCCAGGCAGGAGTTCGGGTCCGTGACACATCAATAATTATGTACACCTCTGGGACAACGGCTATGCCAAAAGGGGCGATGCTTAGCCACGAATCGTTCAGCCGTTATGCCTCGTCAATCAAACAACGCATGCTGCTGACTGAAGAAGATATTATCTGGGCTGCACTTCCAATGTTTCACATTGGCGGAGTTGCGTTTGTGATCGCTTCGCTTTTTGTCGGTAGCACTTTCATACATACTGGGAATTACAACCCTGATGTTGCTATGCAGCAAATTCGTGATGAGCGACCCACTGTAGCTCTGCCTGCATTTGAAACGATATGGGTACCTATTGTCAATCACCCAACTAGGGAAGAAGACGATTTTGACTCCGTCAGACTCGTTATGGTTGTTGGGGTCCCTGAACGTTTACGGCAATTTCAGGAACAAATTCCCCATGCACCTATCTTGAATTGCTTTGGTCAAACCGAAGTTTGCGCTTTCCTTTCATTATGTGAGCTTGATGATGAACCAGAGCTCCGTTTCACGAAGGGGGGATTTCCGTTACCGGGGATGGAAGCGGAAGTTCATGATCCTGATACCGGAGAAATCCTTCCTAATGGAAGCATCGGAGAATTATGGTACCGCGGACCGAATATGTTTGACGGGTACTTCAGAGACCCTGAATTAACCGAAGAAGTTTTTGATGAAAGAGGATTCTTCAGAACTGGGGATATTTGTGAGCTTGATGAAGATGGACGAGTAACCTTTGTTTCACGCCTTAAAGATATGTTGAAGGTCGGAGGTGAGAATGTCTCAGCTGCTGAAGTTGAAGGGTATCTAATCACACATCCGGCAGTAGCGTTAGCGCAGGTTGTTTCTGCTCCTGATGAACGATATGTCGAAGTGCCTGCGGCTTATATTCAATTGAAGCCTGATGCAGAAGCCACTGAAGAAGAGTTAATTGATTTCTGTAAAGGGAAAATTGCTACATATCGGATTCCTCGTTACGTTCGATTTGTTGATGAATGGCCAATGTCAGGGACAAAGATTAAAAAAATTGTTTTGCGAGAGATGATTGCCGAGGAGCTAAAGAGTAAAGGAATTACTCAAGCAGAAAAGATCACGAGCTCGTAAGAAAACGTCTCTACAGTTCACCAGTCGTAAACGATATCTGAGTGGTTTCGGGCTCCTTGGATGAAGGAATCCATGGGTAGCGGAAATGAATCACTGTCCAGTTGTGCGGACATTGACCAGTCGTGAACAATTACCCTTTCGGCTATTCGCCATTCATCATTTCGGGATTCAAATTTATCTATGTACCGACCTGAAAAGAAATCTAACCATTCGTTTCCTGATTCATCTGTTCTTCGTAAATATGCCAGACTGAAAGCTTCTGACCTTGCCTTATTATGATCATTCGGGTTGATCTCAATTAAGACATTAGCTATTGAGTGAGTTGTATGATGCGAACGTTCTTTGAGAGACTGCACTATAAAAGAGGCGAAGTCTTGTCCTGGTCCTTTCCAGTGGCCGTGATCATCAGTGCTATCTTCGTGGTAGCAAGAACGTATCAATTCTTCATCAAGGCGATCTACTCCGCGTGCATAACGCATGATGACATCACGTATTTGGTCTTTAGCTACAAGCGTTTGTATTTGTTGTTCCGTTAAAGGGTTCATAATGTGCTTTTCTAGTTGATAAGTTCAGAAAAGTGAATTGGGGATTATTTAAATATGAAAATTTTTGTTTGCCTCCTGAACTGCCATTCAGTAGTGTCAATTGTAGATTGAGCAACAGGGGGGCTTGTGAGTAGGGTTATTTCAACTGATACGCATATTGTTGAACCGCCAGATATTTATGCGAATGGTATGCCAACGCATTTGGTGAATAGGGCACCAAATATGCGAAAGGTAACTAATGATGATGGGAAGGTAAGTGATGCTTGGTTTCTTGGAGATCAGCAAGTAGTTACTTTAGGAGCTGTTACACAAGCAGGCCGTCGTTTTGAAGATCCAGCGGAACTTGACTTTGTTGAAGTATGGGAAGATGTTCGTGAAGGAGCCTATAAACCTGATGCGATGCTTGAGGAATTGGAAATGGATGGCGTCTGGGGGGCAGTAGTGCAACCAAGTCAAGGTTTATTTTGGTATCACATTGAAGATAGTGAAATTCTCAGTGGAATCTGCCACGCGTATAATAATTGGCTCGTTGATTTTGTATCTTCGCAACCGGATCGTCTGAAAGGAACAGCAATGCTTAACGTTGACGACCCTCGTGAGGCTGCGAAGGAATTAGAGCGTTGTGTTGATCTAGGGATACAGACCGCTTTTATACCTGTTGCTCCTCTGTCCCATCAGCCATATCGAGATCCTATTTATGATCCGTTGTGGGATGCAGCCAATGAAACGGGAACGGTCTTACTGATGCATATAGCTACACAGCGAGCTAATGTACCTGGCTGTGAAATCGGTGTCGATATGAGTACCTATACGCCTGCTGGTCTTCGTCCAACGCAAGATTATTGGGTTAGGTATGCGATGACCGATATTATCTTCGCTGGTGTTTGTGAAAGATATCCTAAAATTAAAATTGGATCCACAGAGCATGAGGCATCGTGGGTTCCGCATTGGTTACGGCAAATGGATTTTACCTATGAGAACCGTCCCGTGTATGCAAAATATAATTCTGAAGAAGGATTTAAGCCAAGTGACTACTGGCGAAGAAACATGTTCGCAGTTTTTCAGGAGGATCCTGCTGTATTGAAACTTCGCTATGAAATTGGGTTAGATAATTTAGTTTGGGGTAATGATTACCCTCATTCTGAATCAACGTGGCCTCATTCTATGGAGTTTTTAGATTCGATGTTTAATGACGTTCCTGATGAGGAGCGTCACAAAATTCTTGATACGAATGCGGTTCGATTGTTTGGTTTCCCTGAGTAACAATTACAGCTATTGAAATTTTTATTTAGCTAGCTGATTTCCCACCGAAGAGTGAGCGGTCAGCATTCACAGAATCACTGAGTTTCTGTGTTTCTGCTGTCCATCCCCACGCGCTGATTATTGCGAGTTGAGAAAAGCGCCATTTACCGTCGTCTTCATGAGATAGAAAACCCTCGTATCTTCCCCCTTGTATTCCCCCAGGCCTTGTCGTGGTGAAGTAAGAGGTTAACGAAGCCTTTTTACAATCATCGTCAATGATGAGCGAAATGTTTGTTGCATTGTGGCCCCCGCTTATAATGCCAGATCGGGACTGATATCTCTGGTATAGCGGTTCCATTTCAGACCGTCCTTCAAAATGCATGTCTGTACCATCTGGAGGAAAATTTATAACATCTAAGATTGCGTTCTCTGAAAATACGTCAAGAATATCTGGAATGAATCCAGTATCAATTCCGTACAAGTATTGGTTGAAAGCAGCTATTGCTCCTTCTTTTGCCCGTAATTGACGCACTTCTCTTTCTAACTGGGTAATTCTTTGTTCAAGTTCATCTGTCATTAGAGGTACTCCATCTCCCAACCTTCAGGGGGCTTGGTGATATTTCTTGAGTGTTTCGCTAGTCGTGGATTGTATGGGATCCCACGAAGATCTGATTCCAGCAGGGGTCCATCATAGGTAATCCATTGTTGAGGTATCAACTCTATGATCACCCGTCCGGGGGTATCTTGGCGACGAAGGAACTCAGCTTGTCCCTCTGGGTCTCCTGCACGTAGTCGAGATGCGAGCTTCGGGTAGAACCACTTTTTAATTTCGTCAACGTCATTATGGACCACTGCAAGAGTTTTCACAGTTGTTGTTATATCACCACCCAGCCAGGTTCCTTCGCTTGAGACAACAACTGAACTTTCCGGTCGTGCACTAAGCGCTGGAACTCGCTTTCGTTGACCCATGCACGTTACCCAAAATTTATTGTCATGCCAAACAAATCTGTGCATCACACCTACAGGCCATCCATGGCGGTTTGTCCAATTAACGACGCATTCTGTTTGTGCCTCGTACAATCGCTCTCTTTTTTCATCTGTAATACCGACATCGCTTACATCCGTGTAGTCAGTTTTTTTTCTACTCATAATTCCCCCACTCATATATTGTGGAACGGAATATTCTGTATGACAAGCGGTCTCCTTATTTGGAAAGATTGTAATTGGAAGTTGCGTCAACGCAGTTGTAGCTTTCTTAATCAATATTCTCCCCCTAGGGTTCAAGAATGGGATTTGGGGGACGCAAAAAGATGGTGAGTACGGAATCGGAGCAGTTGCGATTGTTAACCGCAACCTATATTTGCGGATTCGTTGCTGGATTTGATTCGACAAGTACTTTCATTCTCTTTCCAGCTATTCGAAGCAGCCTTGGGGGTGGCGATACTGCTTCAACGACGTGGATCCTTACTATCGTAGGTATTGTCAGTGCTGCTGTGCTACTTCAAGCTGGTCACCTTGCTGACCGATATGGGCATAACCGAATAATGATTAGTTCAGCTGGCATGTCAGTTGCCGGATCAATATTAAGTGCGCTTGCACCAAATCTATTAGTTCTTGTTGTAGGAAGAGGATTGCAAGCAGCGGCTTTAGCTGGTTTGGGAGTGAGTTCGATTGCAATTATTGTCCGAGAGACAGAAGAGGGCGTTTTGGCAACTGCGCTAGGTCAATGGGCAGTGTGGACGGCAGCAGCTGGTGTAAGTGGACCAATATTTTCCTCTGTATTTGTTGAGTACGCTTCATGGAGAATTTTGTTTTTGACAGTAGTACCAATTAGTGCCCTAGTTATCTATCTAGGGTTTCCATCTTGGAATAGCGACCATATAGTCATTCGGCGAGAGAGGATTGACGTCATAGGAACTGTTTCTGCGATGGGGGGTATCGCATTTCTAGTTCTTGCTCTTTTGGAGGGGAATAGTTGGGGGTGGTGGAGCTTTGAGACTATATCGGGTTTTTTGTCGGGTTTCTTCCTGATAATCTTTGTCGTTCTTAGATCAAAGATTCACGTCAGTCCCGTCATCCCATTACATATTTTTTCAAATAGTCGCTTCGTTCTCATGGCCGTTATCGGATTCACTTCATCGTTGATGTTTTTCGGTATGTGGTTAGCACTTCTTAGCTATGCCATTGACGTATGGGGTTATAGCTTGATCAAAACAGGTTTATTGCTGACAATTATGCCTGGAACCATGACTTTGATCGCGTATCCTTCTGGCCGTTTTGCTGATAAACACGGATTTAGAGGAGTGATGGTTCTTGGTTCGTTTCTTTTCACAGTTGGGTTCGCTTTCACAGCTTTGTTCGTAAGCACATCACCGTCATTAACCGTTATGTTGCCTGCGGTAGTAGCAGCAGGAATTGGAATGGCTACTGTTCTGGGTAACACAACGGCTGCAGGTACTCAAAACTTAGAACCATCTCTAGTCGGAACTGGTACAGCTATTCTGCAAACTTCCTACCGAATTGGTGGATCATTAGGGTCAGCTATTGTTGCCGCCATTTTAGAATCAGGCAATATCGGTACAGCTCAGACTCACGAGTGGTCAATCTGGGCAATTGCTTTTAGCGGTATTATCACAACGGTACTGTGTCTATGTATAAAAGCTGACGACGTTACGGGTGTTTAGTTACACGAAGGTAAGGGCGCACTTCGTCCCAACCTTCAGGGAATAACTCGGCCGCTTCATCATTTGATAGCGATGGAGAAATGATGACATCTTCTCCATGCTTCCAATTGACCGGAGTAGCGACTTTATTAGAGTCGGTTAACTGCATTGAATCTATAACACGGAGAATCTCGTCGAAATTTCTGCCAGTGCTGGCAGGATATGTCAATGTCAAACGTATTTTGTTATTTGTGTCAATAATAAATACGGACCGAACGGTAAGCGTGTCATTTGCCTGGGGGTGAATCATCCCATAAAGAGAGGCGACGTTCTTCTCCGGATCACCAATGATGGGGAAATTAACGGTGGTTGATTGTGTTTCTTCGATATCGGATATCCAAGAATGGTGATCAGATACGCTATCTACTGAAACTGCAATCGCTTTAACATTTCGTGCTTTGAATTCGTCCCCCAAAGCTGCTGTGTAACCCAGTTCCGTAGTACATACTGGTGTGAAGTCTTTTGGGTGGGAGAAAAACACGGCCCATGATCCATCTTTCCAGTCATGAAATCGTATAGTTCCATGCGTGGTATCAGCTTCAAAGTCAGGAGCCGTATCGCCTAGTTGTAATGACATAAGGATTCCTTTGTATTAAGTAGAGGTCTTGTAGTTCTAATAATTATAAGGAAATCAGCAAAAAAAATGCTTTTGTTAATGCAAGTTGTTTGGACAGTAACTGTTCAGAGCATCTAGCTTAAGAAATGAAGGAGTACAGCATTGCTTTCATCTGATTTGTATTCGCGTGAATATCGAACTTCTCCAGAACATATTTGGGAAAGGATGCGAGATGATTATCCGCTCTTTTTTGATGATATTGGACAAATGTGGTGGGTGACCCGCTACGAAGACGTACGAGATATTTTTTCTGATCATGAGACATTCTCATCATCCACATATGACCTAACAACGGGTCAAGTAGTAGGACCAACGCTTATTTCCCGTGATGATTATGGACACGTTGTCCGTCGCTCAATTGTGGCCCCAGACTTTGTTGGAAAACGGCTACAAACATATGAGTATTTGATTTCTGAGTGTGTAGATAACTTGATCCAGCGATTTTCAAGTAGGTCCGTCATATCGTTGGTTAGAGAATTTAGTTCTCAGCTTCCAGTAGATGTCATTTCTGCGATCTTGGGGATGGATGGAGATGGGCATTTATTTAGACAATGGGTAACAGACATGATTATGGGTCTCTCGGGATCTGATGATTTACGAAAAAAGGGTTTGGAAGCAAATGCTGCCTTTTGTAGCCATATTTCTCCACTACTTGAAGAGGTTGATGGTAGCGACCGGAATGATCATATTGCGAAAATTGCTCGAGCTGAAATAGATGGACAAAGATTGACAAAGGATGAGATCACCGCATTTTGTGGGCTTCTTTTTATTGCAGGCGGAGAGACAACCGATAAAGCCATAGCGAATATGTGGTGGAATGTTCTATCTAATTCTGAGATTAGGAGCGTTGTGCTTGATGATATTTCGCTGTGGGACAATGCTTTCACTGAGACAATGCGTCGCACACCGGCGGTTATTAGCGAAGACAGATTTGTTACAAAACCGGTTGAATTGCATGGTTTCGAAATTAAGGAGGGTGATCGGATACGGGCGTGCCTGGGGGCGGCTCATTTGGATCCAACTGTTTTCGCAGACCCACTTACCTTTGACCTATTCCGATCAGATCTGCATATTGGTAAAGAGAACCGCACAGGGGTCTCGAAGGATCCTATGCGAAGTGGACATTTTGGGTTTGGTTTAGGTAAGCATTTCTGTATTGGTTATGAACTAGCGAGAAAAGAAGCTGTGATGGGTTCTGAAAGAATTATAGAGACCTTGGGTATTCCTACTCTTACCCCAGATCAGAAAGGTCCGATGATTCAGGGCAATTCCTTCTTTGCGGTTAGTGAGCTCGAGATTCGATTTGATAGGTAGGCGTTCTAAATGATTAAGAACACTTTCCGCATTTACCTATAAGGTCAAGTTGGTGACGGTCAACACTAAATCCGAATTCATTTGCAATCTTTTGCAATGATTCCTCTAGTTTTTCCTCAATACTCTGAGATAAGTGGAAATCAAGAACCTCTCCGCAAGGTGTGCAAATTATATGGTGGTGGTGTTCAAGGATATGCTCAGCTAATTCATAACGAGCACGATCATCATGTGTCACGATACGTATAACTAATCCGGCCTCCTCTAAAATAGAAAGGTTACGGTAAACACTTGATTGTGCAAATGTAGGGTTGATCTCAAGGATTTCTGGGATGGTAAGTGGTTTATGCGTTTCATAAAGTATTGACATCAAAGACTTTCGCATCTTCGTGTACCGCTGATTAATTGTTTGAAGTTGAAACGCTGCTAATTCATTTATGTCTATGCCTTCGCTGATACTCATATTCACATATTACTTTCAAACTTTAAAATGTTCTTATTCCTTCATCTTTTGATTCTGAGACATGGGTATGATGCGGGTCGTCAAGAAATATATTTGTTCCAACACGCATTTCGTTCTCTCCAAATGCCTTACGAAGATTTGGCTCTGTTAAGACTTCATCTGGTGTGCCTACGCAACAAGGACAATTATTAAGGAGTAATACTTGATCGGCCTTTCCAGCATCACTGAGGTTATGCGTAGTTAATACAACTGTTCGCCCTTCATTAACTTCTTGTTTGATCATTTCAAGAATCACGTCGCGAGAAATAATGTCTAACCCGTTTATAGGTTCATCAAGAAGCAACACATTACTTTCTTGTGCTAGTCCTTGAGCTACCAAGACGCGTTGACGTTGACCTCCGGAAAGTTCATGCAACTGTTTCTTAGCTAGGTCTTTGAGATTCAGCCTCTCTAGTGCATTATCAATAGCGTCTCTGTCCTCCTGACGAAAACGTTTGAATGGTCCCCGGTTTGCGTAACGAGCCAAGGAGACAACGTCCTTAACAGAAATCGGAAGTGAGGGGTCAACGTCTGTTGATTGCATAACAAAGGAGGGTGCTGGACCGGAAATCTCAATTTCTCCAGAATGGATTTCTACAGCACCAGCAAGTGCTTTAAGCAAAGCTGACTTCCCTGCTCCATTTGGCCCTATTACGGAGAGCATCGATCCGGCGGGCACTGCAAGATTAACATCGGTTAACGCAACGGTCTTGCCGTATCGAACTTCTAGCTGAGTTGTTGCTATGGATGTAGTACAGGTTGTCATTATTTAAAAATATCTCTGTAGACGAGGAAAACTGCACAAATGGTGCAATAATGAGAATCGTTCTCATTATAGGAGATTGTAAATGTTTAGCAATTCAATGAAAAAAGTACTATTTTCGTTCACCACTCTATTGGCCCTTATCTCTTTGGTTGCTGCCGGTTGTAGCGACGATAACGATACCAGCAGTGCAAGTTCAACTGATAAGCCATCAATTGTTGTTACAACCAATATTCTTGGTGACGTAGTGACAAATATGGTCGGCGATAGTTTTAACGTTGAAGTAATTATGCCTCCAGGTTCTGACCCACATGATTTTCAGGCTTCAGCACAACAAGTTCAGTCAATGATGGAAGCAGATCTTCTAGTTGTTAATGGAGCTAACTTTGAGGAAGGAATGCTTGATGTTATAGCTTCTGCAAAGTCTGATGGAGTAATGGTTTTTGAAGCCATCAGCGTAGTTTCTCAGTTAGAGGGAAGTGATGATCATGGACACGACGACCACGAAGGACACGACGATCATGACGACCACGAAGGACACGACGATCATGACGAAGATAAAGATCATGATGAAGAAGGCCACGACGATCATGACG
>MDTA01224997.1_pt1 | contig 13278 bp, 11 predicted proteins | sample 811151 | NCBI WGS metagenome assembly MDTA01 (sample SAMN05326648, study PRJNA326480) | marine metagenome | isolation source: seawater | place: Indian Ocean: South | collected 2010 | reverse complement strand
ACTATTGGAAGATCTTTTGGGAATGAAGCTTTTGTTGTTGTTGGTACTCAAGTTCCGATAAATTGTACAGCATCTGAAGATTCTAGTGTTCCATCTTTTTCCTATGGAATAAAGGGTCTCACCTTTGGTGCAAGAATAATGAAAATTGATGATAATGGGTTTGTTACATTTGCTATATCGCCATCAGTAACTGCAGCTTCAGAACAAAGAAATATTGTCAATTGTGGAGTTATAGATCTTCTAGCAACAAGAAGATTAGATAGTGGAACTATCCGAGTTAGAGATGGGAATACATTAATTATGACTGGAGTGTTAAATACAATAGATACAGAAACTGTGAAAAAATTTCCGTTACTAGGAGACTTACCACTCATAGGTCAACTTTTCAGAAATACCGCTTCATCAAAAGAACAAAGTGAATTAGTCATTATGGTTACCCCACAAATACTGAATGAAAAAGATGGTATTTATATACAAAAAAATCCTTAATTCAAATTTAAGAAATTAATATAAATTTTTGAAACTATCTGATTACTGAACATTTACCACCGTTATTTGAAGACAGCCTACCCATCCAGTTATCTATCCCATATCCGATAGGAGTACAATGTTGAATTCTGCCTAAAAATGAAGATAGAGAAATTGTATCAATTCTGACTTTACCTTTATCCACCTCAGATCTTCGTAATTCATTATAAGAACTTATGCAGCTATCTATAGATTCATTCTGATTATTATGACTGCAATATGGTCTAGTTATTGAAGGTTCGCCGTCTGAGAGAAGTACTACTTGTTGTGTAGTAGGGTTGTCAATTGCATTTTTCAAAGATTGGGATGGATAGGTGCCATAGTGATTAGCTGTTAAGTTGCTAACCCAATTTTTCGCTTCAGTTTTATTACTTTCTGTTGATATTTTCGCTTTATCCCATAGTTTTATATCAAAAGTACCAAAAGCTATAATTTGAAATTCTGTATTAGCTAGATTATCAATTAACTTAATCATTTCGTCTTTAACGGCTTGGATTCGAGTCTTTCCTTGGATAAGATATCTCCTTCTTCTAAAATTAAATGGCGCTCCAGGAGGCCTGTACCCAGGCTTACCCCATCTCATAGAGTCTGAAATGTCAATTAAAAAAGTTACATTACCAACTATTTTGGTTCCAAATACATTACATGTATCTAAATTTGAGCAAATATTATCCGAATTTTCATCATTATCTGAACCTTTATTAATACCCATTAGAAGATCATCTTGAATCCGATTACTTCCTGCTGAGGTCTTTGAAATATAAACATCTTTATTTAGAAATTTTTCTTTATTAGAAGTGATGTTTATTTCCGCTGTCCGACTTAAAGAGTCAATACAAATAGAAATACCTTTGACATTAATTTTAGTCCAATTGTCTGAACATTTAATTTCATATAATGGTTCATTACTTATTTGATCAGTTATCAAAGATTCAGAAAAAGATATTGACTGATAAAAACCTTCTTTATTAATTGAAGGACCATACCTCCATAAATTATGCGTGATTTTATTGATACGAGTTGATGAAGAATTCTTTAAATAATAAATTAAGGGACAATCAATCTCACTCCAAGAAGATCCAACTCTAGAACCGGTTAGATAAGCAGAGCTATCTGTTGCCTGCGTAGGCAAACTTATGCCAAGAATAAAATCCCCCTCAGGAACCACGCAATTAGTTGAGATTTTATCCCTATTAGAAATTATTCTCTTACCACTATTTATTTCATCAATTAGAAAATCTAATGCACTATCAATTTTTGAAAATAACTCTATTTGTGTCTTATCGTTTTTATTAAATTGAGTTATCGTTTTTGATAAATAATATCCAGAAGTAAGGACAATTAGACTAATTGAACTTGATACAATCAATTCGACTAAAGTAAAGCCTTTATCTGATTTTTTATAATTGCATTTTTTTAAAAGTACCACTGAAAAAAATCTATTCATTTGGTTCACACCAACTATAAAATTCAGTATTTAAATTTATGATAGTCCATATTTTATCAAAATTTTTTGTCTTTACTTCATAAATGACTTTCACTATGGAGTTATCCAAATTACTATCAAATTGAGTAGTAATTGGAGGAGAAGATATCAAATTTCTAGTAATACTGACTTCTGCACCATTCATTATTTTATTTCTGATTTGTCCCTGAATTGTATTAGTGTTTGAACCAGGTATCCAAGTGGTTGGATTCAAACTTGGAATACTCTCGACCCTTGACCTTATATCTCTACATGACAAAAAGTCCGTGTTGTAATAGGCTGATCGACCTTCTGTTGGTGGCTGGTAGTTATCTAACCATAATTCAGACTTAAGCTTCTCAATATCTCGACGTATTTCATCATTTATAGCGTTAGTAATATTTGAATCAAAAATAATTTTTTGACGACTAGTCATGAAATATAAAGAAAAGGTAGTAAGTAAAGTTAATAGAGTTAAAGCTATAACTGACTCAACCAATCCAATACCATCAGAATTCTTGATTTTTATAAGAATCTTAATCATTCATCAATTCTAAAATCTCTTAATGTGTCCCATACCTTTATTCCCCGGCCACGATAATAACGTACTCCATAATTAAAATCATCATTACTATGTCTTTTTGGCAGGTTATTTGCTACATCATTATCAAATTGCCAGTTAGTAACTTTATTTCTATCGAGACATACGTTTTTGGCCCAAACTACTCCTTTAATTGTTACGTCCTGATTTAGGAGAGATGTCTCTTTTAAGTCAATTCCATAAATATCTAACCAATTTTTATTCTCGTTTGATAAAGGAAATGACCCAAGTTCTTTTAGCCATTTACGACCACCAATATCATAACCAGCCAAGATTGCTTCATCACCCTGATAATAAAAGCCTCTCAAATAATAGTTATTAGTGACAGAATTCCATATTAAAGCCATATTAAGCATAGTATCTTCTGGAGGATCACAAGTTTCGCATCTACTCCCAGCTGCAATTATATGATTATTTCTCATCTCATCTATTTGATAAGTAACAAGATCTGTTTGGAATGGAATATAGTTGAGATTCGTAGTTTTAAAAATTTTAGGCGTTAGTAATGAATCATTGGTACTTTCAGGATCATCTATTACTGAGTAAAGTCCTTTTGAAACAACTAGTAATTTTCTTCCCCCAATAGGACTCTGATAGTATCTAGAAGGAAGAGAACTTGTGGAAAATGTTGTATCAAGAGCATAAACAAATCCGCTAAATTTACTATTTTCTGTACTTCCTAAAAAAAAAGTATTATTTGGCGGCACATTATTATTTAATCTTATTCCTCCAAAGTTTGAACATTCTAACGCCTGTTTTTGAATCAAGTCTGATTGATTTGACTGGTTAAAAATAATTGTTAAATTTTCCGGTTTGCCGGAACCACAAAAGCTTCCTCCATCTCTGTGACATATTTGTCCTCCATTGCTTATATCTACTGATCCACTAAATACAATAGTCAAAGGAGATTGATCAGATGTACTGATATTAAAAGATGCATTTCTTCCTTTAACTATAAGATTATTCATAAAAACAGTTCTCTCAACAGTTTGAAAATCTTCCCATCCAGCATTTTCAAGGAAAGAACATCGTGAACTTACCAAATCTGAATTATTTGGAGTGCAAACTCTATTACCTAAATCCCAATTACCTAATTGATTTCTATAAACAGCCGGTCTAGAGGGAATTGATAATGGCTGAATCCATAAGCCTCCTTTTTTTGGTAATCCTAGAGCCTGATTTATGCCTGATAAATACTCAACATCATTACATTCTTGAGATGAATAAATATTTTTTCTCCATATTATTGATCCAGACTGATCTCCAACTACATTTAGATTTGAAAGATTTAAAGAATTTCTATCTAATTCGTTTTCACCTGCGCTAATGAAACTAAAACCAGAATTTGGAACAATCGATGTTACTGCAATATTTACTCTTAATTTGTTAATAGAAGTTTTAGTCTCTGTTCCTAATGATTTTGTTATTCCTTCTATTAAAAAAGAATTCTCCCCTGCCAATTCTGTACCCACATAATCAGAAGATTTTATAGAAAAACTTTGTTCTTGATTCTCCAAAAAATAGTTGTTTTCAATACCTACTAAATCATCATTATTATCAATAAAGTTTGAGGCAACAGATCTATAAAAAGTCCAATCAAGAGGTCTTGAACTTGCAAGTTCTCTTCTGTAATTGCATTTTGGAGCAACTTGCCTTCCTATACAATTATTTCCGTTAGTCCCATTACACCAATCAGTATCGGGCCAAAATATAGAAGATAAATCATTAAATTCTCCCTTAACAAAACTACCTGGCCATTCCATACCTGATATTCCAGCATTAAAGTTTGGACATTCCTCATCTTCAGATTTACTAGAGCAACTTTTTGCTAACCAAAAATAATTATATGCTCTATCTTTACTATTATTTAGAAAGGATTTAATCGAACTGACCGCACTATAGGAAGCATTCATAGAATGCATTTCTAAGGATTTTAATTTTATAGAAGTATATCTGTTAATTGCAGAATTAATTAATGCAGTAAGGCTTGTTGTTAATAGAAGACTTAAGAGAAGTATTTGGGGGATAGCAAAGCCTTCCTCCCTATTTATTTCAATTCGACGATTTTGCGATGTAGATTTTTTTAACACTCAGGAATTGCTACCGCACCTGCTGTATTTTGTTCAATCAATTTTGACGATCCCGTAGTGTTGTTATAGCATCCCGACACTCCTTTCCCTTGAGGATCTGCAGTAGATGTAGCGGTAAAAATAGTTCTCTTACTAGTATCATTATAATTCATAATAATCCTGAAAGAGCCACTTGGAACAACCCAAGTAACATCTGTATCAAGAGCTGGTATGGGCGTTTCCGTAGAGCAAGCATCTGAAGTAGCACTAGTACATTTTGTTACTGAAATATACTCCTTCAGATTTGCTGCTGTCCTCGCAGCCGAACCAGTTTCTGTTTGATATGCTTGAGCTGCTTTGACATACGTAGAAACAAGAGTTGAGGCTTCTTTTTGCCTTGCCTTATCCGCGGCATTCCTAAAAGCTGGAACTGCAATAGATGACAAAATTCCGATGATTACAATAACAACTATTAGTTCAACTAAAGTAAAGGCAGAATCAATACTCTTACTTTTTCTATTTATGTAATTAATTAATTCGAATTGAAGCTTTTTTACCATAATTGATGTAATCAAAACCATTTAGTTCAATTGTAATAAACAAATTGAATTTTGTAATTATAATTAATAATAATTATAAACAAATAACTCTACTAATCTAATCTAATCTAATCTAATTTTTATTGTTTATTAAATTAATCTTTTGTGCAAAAATCATCTACTAAAGTTCCATCATAATTGCTAACTGAATAGGATAAAGATGTATTATATTTAGTCACATAAGAACCGTTAATAATTAATCCTGATGGTTGATAAATTTTAATACATTTCATTGAATCATAAATACCTAAAGAACTGTCTTTCATTCCTACTGCCAATATAAATAATTTATTGTTATTGTTTAAATTTTCTATAAAAACTTGACCTTTTGGTGTAAATATCAAATCTCCACTAACTCTTTGAAATAACCTTTGAGTTATTTTAGGAATTTTGAACCTCAAAGTGCTTAAATCATTATTATCTCCTGAGCATATAAGTTGAAAAGGTGTTATTGAGCCGAAAGGATTTTCGTCCTCCTTGGGATAAGAGTCAATATTAACAGTTTTCAACTTGCAAGAGATCCCATATCTCCTTGTTTCTCTTTTAATTAACTCTAAAAAACTATTGATACGTATTAAGTAATTATCTCTCTCATTTTTATAAATATACCTTCTCATAGAAGGAATAGAGATTGATATCAATATAGATATAATTAAAAAAACTACAATTGTTTCTACTATGGTAATTCCTGATTTGAATGATTTATATTTGAAAAATATCTTTTTAATGCTCATCTTACAAAACTAATTTTAATTTTATTTATCTCCTAAGCTAAAACTAAATCCATTGTCTATATCATTAGTAATTTTTGGAAATAAATTCAATTGTTTTGCGAAATATTTTGTATAGTCTTCCCATAGTAAGAAGTTATCTTTTTCAATTCTTTTTTCAGGAAAACTAAAATGAGTTCCTTTACTTTTAAGAGAAATTCCTAATAAATCAAAGAACTGATTTTCAAAGCACATACTCTCTTTATAAGTGTATCCATTTTTATAAAAAGAATCTTCAAATAATGTTTGTGTATTTTTTGTAGATAAGATGTTGTAATTAACCTTATCTTCCTCTTTTATAAATTTTCTTTTGCTTTTCTGAAAATCTAAATCATGAGCTTTTAAAGAGTCACATGTTAATGGATTGAATAAAAATCCAAATACAAAGAGAGCAGAAAAATATTTAATACTCATTTTTTTTATTATTGTTTATTATTTTTTATTATTTTTGCATATATTGAGCTCAAAAATATTATTTATTTAAAAAAATAATTGACGTAAATTCAGGTCCTATCATTAAGTAAAGACTCGCACCTAGAGATAAAAAAGGCGCAAATGCAAATTTTGATCTAATATTCTTTTTTTGAATAAAAGAATAAAAGATGTATCCTCCAGCAAAATAAATTGAAGCGACTAGAGAACTTATACAACCAATTGGTCCAAGCCATATTGTTAATACAGAAATTAATTTAGTATCACCTGTACCAATAGGTATTTTCTTTCTGACTAAAAAATACAAAAAAGAGAAAACTTCAATAAATAAAAATATTAATATTGAACAAAATAACCTGTAAATGATTACTTCTAAATTAAAGAATAAATCAACAGTTGAAAATAAAATCATTAATATTCCAATAATGTAAAAACAAAGATTTATCTTATTAGGTATTTTTAAAGTATCAATATCAATAAGGGTTATAAGAAGTAGAAAGGTTATAAAAAAACTTTTAAATATATAATCTGTAAAAATATTTTGAGTAAATAAAAATTTGTATGAAATAAGGTTTAGAACAAATAATAAACCACAAAATATTTCTACTAAACCATACATCTCAGGGGGTTTATAACCACAAATTCTACATTCCTTAAATAAAAACAAACTAGATATTATTGGAATCTTTTGGTAAAGCGACAAAGGAGTTTTGCATCTATCGCAGAAACTTCCTGGGGAAATAATTGATTCCTTTTTAGGAATTCTATATCTCGCTAAGTTTATAAAACTGCCAACTATTGCTCCAATGCAAAATAAACCTATTAATAAAATATAACTCATTTTAAATCTTACTTAAGATATAAAATCTAAATACCCTAAATCTAGCAAAATGATTATCAAACAATCTAACTATTTAGTTAATTAATGATTTTTATACAATATTAATTAATGAATAGATTTAATTTTAACTGCGAAAAAAAAAGATACTTCTTTTATTTTTAAGATTAAAATTATTAATTCAACTTCAAAAGATATATAATTTCGATTCTTTAATCAATAACTTGAAAATTAAAACATTTATTTGTAAATTAAATATTATTAATAATAATCATGACAAATTCTAATCAAAAAGCAAGCGAGAACAAAATTAAAATTGATGATTCTGAATATTATTTCGATTCACTGCCAGATGAAGCCAAGCAGTTAGTTACAGGAGTTAGAACAGCAGATACACAATTAAGAATGCACGAAGATACTCTTAAACTCATATCAATTGGGAAGACAAAAATGATTGAAGATCTCAAGAAAATTCTTGAGCCAATTGAACCAATAAAAAATCAATAAACTTATTTATCAAATCAATTATGAAATTAGAATCATTTAATAGAATTGAAATCTTATTTTTAAATTATTTAATCAATAAGATATAAACCATAGCCTTTGCTTAAATAGAATCATGCAAAAATTATAGTTACTTAATTTGAATATAGATAAATTAAAACTTATGAATAATATTTCTAAAAGGAAGGGTCTCTTAAAATTTATCTTATTAACTATAAGTATCAGTTCTTTAAGCACATTCGCAAAAATAAATAATTTTTATCCTTATGAGATTAACAAGAAGGTAAAAACACAAATAAGAATAACTAAATCAAATGCAAAAGAAAATTTAACTTTAAAAATTAGTCAATTAGATGAGATCTTAAAAAAAGACAATGAGACCTTAAAAGTAATTGAAAGTCAAATAGAACAATCTAAAAATATACTCAATAGTAAATTAGCAGCATGGTCCCCAAGGTTAAGTATTAGAAGTAATGAAATTCCAAAATATACCACTGGCGACACTAGAAATAAGTTACAAGGTGAATCAGGATCTAATCAATTAAAAGTAGGAATTGATGCCAAATTCGAATGGGACGTCATAAATCCAAAAAGACGCTTAGAAATAAAGATTGCAAAAGATAAACTTGAAAATTTAAAGAATATTTATCAGTCGACATATAAAGACCTTTATCTTGAGGCTTTAAAAATATACTATTCCATTCAGTCCTCTAAACTGGAAATAAAAGTTGGTGAAAAATCTATTGAGATATCTCAAGTAGCTTTAAAAGAATCCCAAGATAGATTTAAGAATGGTCTAGGTAACAAACTAGATCTTCTTGAATCAAAAACCCAGCTACATAGAAACCAGTTAGCTTTGCTTAAAAAAGTAGATCAATATAAAAACAACCTCAACAAGTTAGGCGAACTACTAAATATAAAAAACGAATTTCTAATTCAGGATGAAGATTCAATAAATATAGATAAGGTATGGGATTACAGCGAAGAAGAAAGTCAAATTGCTGCTCTAAAAAACAGGTTAGATATTGAAATTAAGAAAAAAAATATAATTATAAATAAAAATGAATCGCTAGCAATTCTTTCTGAAAAAAAACCAAACTTAAATTTATATAATACTTTTTCAATATCTTCTGCAAATGGAGAAACAGGAGTTCCAGCTCCAGACTTTGATAATGTTATAAAATCCAATACAAACACTGTAGGATTAAGTTTTAGTTGGAATCTTTTTGATGGAGGTAATATTAAACAAAATTTCCTGTCTTTGAAGCAAAAAAATAACGAATTAGAATCTGAGTTAAATCTAAAAAAAAATGAGATATTTAAAGAAATTAAAAACACATTAAATCAATATTCAATGATTAAAAAAAATATAATACTTGCACACCAACAACTTAATTCCGCTAAAGAATCACTTCAAATTTCATTAAAAAGGATGGATGCAGGAATCACTACTCAAAGAGAAGTTGTAAATACTCAAGGTGATGTTTTGGAATCTGAAACAAATTATATTAATGCACTAAAATCCTATAAAATAACCATCAGTGAGCTACAAAGATTAACAGACCTAGAGCCACAAAATATATGTGCTTATAAAAAAAGTTCAAGTCTTGCTAATAGGGAATTTATAGACTTTTTGACTGAAATGAAAATAATTGAAAATTGCAATAATAGCTGATATTTATTGATTCAGTACCTCATTAATTAGCTTCAAGTATTCTTGTTGATTGTGCTCATTATTAATTCCATATAATTCAATGCACTCTTTGGTTTTAATCCTATATTCAGAAATATTTTTTTCATGATTCTCAATAATCTCATGAAGTTGATTAGAGGCAATTTCAATATCATTATGCGGATAATAATAACCATAATTTCTTAATGTATGGGAATTATGAATTAAAGGCAGGTTTAAATAAAGAGCATCAAAATAAAGATAATTTAAATCATTTTCTATTTGATGAGAAACGACTATGGAACCAAATAATTTAACTGTTTCTGCAAATTTATATCTGTTATGAGCTCTTAAAAAACCTTTTCTTTTTTGATAAATGTCCAATTGCAAAATTAATCTAATGAAATAATGATTATCTACAATTTTCTTTCCACCCATGATATTACATGAAGATAAAATATTAGGATATTTTCTTTCATACCTTTCTACAATATATATAGGCAACAAGCAATTTTTGATTATTGATAAATTTGGTTCTAAAATCACGACACTTTTATTTTTCAAAGGTAGCGAACTATTATTTTCACTCCCAAGCGATAAGCTTTTTAATTGATTATCAATAAACAAAGGATTCCAAATACAAGGCGCAATTTTAATATTTTCTACCCTATAGAAAGTTTTCATATATGAAATATTTTGGGAATGTTGAGGTAACATCCAGATTGCATCAATCCCTTCTAAAGGGTTATTAATATAATCAACTTTTTCATAATAATGAACAACTCTCATTGAGTTTTCTATAAATTGATTTCCACACTGCATTAGGGTTATTTTAATTTTCTTATTTACTTCTTTTATTTGTTTAATAACTTTTTGATCAAGCCAAAAACCCATAAATATAATCAAGTCAAATTCATTATGGGCATGACTCACAAACTCAGAATAAGAAATACAATTTTCTTGCAAGATAAAATCAACTTCAGGTAATTTGCCAGTATAAATATAAATTGGTAATAAATTGGGAATATTTCCTAAAAGATTATTCAAAAAAATAATGTTTTGTTGAAGCCCGTTTGCGTGAAATTGAATATTAAAATCAACAGTAATCCCAATCTTAATTTTTCTTTTCATTCTTAGTAATTATAATTGTTCTAATCCACTCCAAAATGGAAGAATCCTTTCAGTAAACAATGACAACACAGGTCTTTGACGCAATACTATATTCGCACTTAAAGACATTCCAGTTCTTAAAGGCAACTTTTTATTCTTATGCATTATGAAAGGTTTATCTAACTTTAGTGTTACTGGGAATCTGTAAAAATTAAAGTTCTGATCAGGTTCAAGAACATCAGAGCCTATAGAATCTATTACACCCTTTATTTCTCCAAACTCATTATATGGATAAGCATCAACTCTTATTTTTACCAATTGGTCTTTCTTGAGAAATCCAATATCCCTATTAGAAACAAATACACGTGCGACTAAATCATCTATTGGTACAATTTTCAAAATTGGTAGATTTGTATTTACAACATAGCCGGGAGCTGCCGGTTGCAAATCAAAAACTAATCCATTAAGAGGGGACCTAATCTCTTGATATCCAATAGTTAATTGAGATTCATTAATTTGATTCTGAATTTGTGCTAGTTGTTTTTCATTCTCTTCAATTTTAGTTGCAGAGTCAATTTTTGTTGCCGCAATTGTATTAGAAAGTTTGTTTTCTGCTTCTTTTAAAATAGAGTTTGAAGTCTTTAAATCATTTCTAGCGTTTACTAATCTACCTTTAAGTTGAATCACCTCTTGTTGCTCTTTTAAATATTTAACTTTACTTAGTCCTCCAATTTCTGTAAGTTCTTTTAAATTATTTAAGACTTCCTCTCTAATTTTTAAAACCTCATTAATAGTATTAATTTGCTCCAGATTAGAATTTCTTCTAAATTTTGCTTGATCTACAGCATTTTGAGCAGCGCTAATTCTTGAATCATATTCATTTTTCAATGATATTAATTTAATTTTCTGATTATTCGTTAAATCTTCTGTATTTATTTGTTCACCTAATTGAATTTTACTCAATAAAATATCAGCCATAATTTGAGATTTAACGATATTTAATGCCTTTAATTTTGATTTAGGTGCTCTAGTATCAAGTTCTAACAATATTTGTTTATCACTAACAACTTCACCTTCCTCAACCATTATTTTTTTAATTACTCCCCCGAGAGGGACCTTCACATCAATTGTTGTACCTTGAGGTTCCAACTTCCCTTGGACTTGTATTGTGTCATCTATTAGAGTAAAAAATGACCAAATTATACTAAAAGAAGTTACTCCAACAAAAGTCCATATCAAGCCTCCACTCCACTTTTGACTTTGAGATAATCCACTCCATATTTCACTACCTTCCTCTTTAACTAAATTGTTTACAAATTTTTCAGTAAAATTTTGATAACTTGAAGTTAACTTATAGTATTTCTTTTTACCTTTGATAAAAAAATCTTTATTTGTTAAATCTTTTATTTTAGAAAAGCTATCAATTGAGAATTTTTTAAATTTTTCTTTCTTATTTAAAAAGAATTCTTCATAGTTTTTTTCTTTAAATTTTGAATAATTATTTGAAATAAATTTATTAAATTTTTTTCTATTTTTTTTAAAATTATCCTTGGAGACTATATCTTTAATATTTATAAATTTCATTATCAATTAATCTATTATTTAACTCATACTCCATTATAAGTTATTAAAGTTTAAGCGTCTCTTTCTTGTTGTTTATAAAGAGAGTAATATCTTCCCTTCATATCCATTAACTGATTATGGTTTCCTATCTCTTCAACTCGTCCTTCATTAAGCATGATAATTTTATCCGCATTAGTAATTGAATTTAATCGATGAGTTATAAATAAAACAGTTTTCCCTCTGAAATAATCCATTAAATTCAAAGAAACTTTTCTTTCTGTCTCGAAATCTAAAGCTGAAGTAGATTCATCCATAATTAATAATTGAGGATTTTGTAAAATTGATCTCGCTATTGCAATTCTTTGGCGTTGCCCACCACTAAGATTACCTCCTCTTTCTCCAACATTAGAAGCATATCCAGAGGGTAAATTCATGATAAATTCATGAGCAGAAGCAATTTTTGCCGCTCTAACTATATCATCAGTATTTGCCTCGGGATTCGTTAAGGAAATGTTCTCCTGTACCGTCCCATCAAACAAAATAGAATCTTGTGGAACAATTCCAATTTGACGTCTAAGAGAATAAAGTTCAACTTTAGATATATCTATTTTATCTATACAAATCTTGCCATTGGAAGGATCATATAGTCTTGAAATTAGCTTTGTAAGAGTTGATTTGCCAGAGCCTGATTGACCAACAATAGCAACAAATTCGCCTTTATTTATCTCAAAATTCAGATTAGAAAGATTCAACTTGCCTTTATCAGAGAAGCCAAATGAAACCTCTTCAAATAAGATAGAACCATTGATCTTTGGCATTGGAATGTTATTTCTATCAGTTTCATCAGACTCCTGTTGGTTATCAATAATATCTGATAATCTCTCTAGGGATATATTTGTTTGCTGAAAACTTTGATAAACATTAGACAATCTCAAAAGAGGACCAGTTACATATCCAGAGATAATTCTGAAAGCAATTAAACCTCCCAAAGTTAAATCTCCTTGGATAACTAAATAAGCTCCAACGCAAAGAACTATTAAATTAGAAGATTGATTAAGAAATTGACTTAAACTATTTGTAGTTGTACTTGTAACAGCATTTTTATAACTTTCAGAAATGTATTTAGT
>MDTA01086832.1_pt1 | contig 13279 bp, 16 predicted proteins | sample 811151 | NCBI WGS metagenome assembly MDTA01 (sample SAMN05326648, study PRJNA326480) | marine metagenome | isolation source: seawater | place: Indian Ocean: South | collected 2010 | reverse complement strand
GTTCTCGAGCGGGTGGATGCTGTCAAAGGGAAATTGTCTTCCGCGGAGTACAAGGCCATTGTAGACGCGCTACAGGAACTGCATAGCAAAAGCGACGTCGGTAAGCTATACAGAATTCGTTATCAAGTCGTCAAAGCGTATGCGGGTCCCGTACATTTTTGCGACGGAACCACCAAATCTCTTATCGCTCATGAAGATGACTTTAATACTATCGTCGAAGTCGTGGCCGGCCCCGACGCAAGGTCGCGCGTCACGCAGTGCCATACGCCTTTAATTCTAAGGGAACTGCGCTCATCAAGACTTTCGAACGATTTCCATGCGAAAATAAGCGACGACCTGGAAAAGAAAGGGTTTTCTTCGTGGTCTGATGTCAACACTGGTCTTCAATCATCCGGCCCTTGGGCGGGGGTCAATGAGGACAGTTCCGACTTGCTTCTCAAGTTGTTTGTGGTGGAGTGCAAAGAATTCAAAAACGAATGAATGATAAAATCAAATACATTTTCTAATCCTGAAATATTCAGACATCCTGAAATATTCAGGACGCATATATGGAATCATATGTGAGTATTCTTTTATCAAACAAATGGATGTTTATATTGAGATGTTGTCTAGTGCCCCCGTTGCCTCATGGGACCGCACAGATGCCGAACTTGTGGCTGCGAGCGTCGAAATCCCTCCATGTCCCGCTTTTGACGACAATGTCGTTGCCAATGCGCTGGCACTCGCGTACGAGCTGAAAACGATACGACACGCCGTGATGCGCGCCTTTTCAAATTTTGTGGCGCCCTACTTTCGCAAAAATCACCCCATCTATAAAAGCATGTGTTTCTTGTACGAAAATTCGGGACTGCGTTCCAAATTAGAATCCATTTTGTATCTTCACGTGCGAGAAGATATTGACATCACTGCACATTTTACAAACTTTGAAAGTATCTTTGGCCCCGAAAAATCTTGCGAGCTGACTGAAGTGTTTTACGGGCAAACGTTCATTTACCCAGAGTTGAGAACACTGCGCCAGCGCGCGGGTCGTCCCTGCAAACGACCATTTCCCAACTCTTTCCCTCCCGTTTCGGTGCAGCATGTAGCTAGTATATTAGCGCGCTATACAAAAGCGTTGGATATGGCCGAGGCATACGCAAGCCAATACGGTCTAGAGGAAGATGTGAAGCGCGAAACGAAAGCTATTCGCAAACGCGTACATACTGTGCAAATGCAAGCCCAGCAAAACGCTCTACAAAATATAGACGCGGATTATTGGAATGTATGTTAAAAGAATGGATTAATATTTGTTATGCCCACAGCTCTTTCTTGAATACTTTATCATTTATAAAAACAAAAATACTTTTAAATGTGAAACTGAATATAAGTTAAGAATAGTTTCCATGTCATGCAACATAGTTGAGAAAGAGTCACTCTACACATGGTCAAGAAAACGAGCTCTTTGTCATCCATATATAAAGTAACGCATGGGGATACTATTGTTTACATTGGGCGTACCAAAAGTTCTGTAGAGTCACGCAGAAAATCACATTATTATAAATGTTTTAAGAGACATACGAGATCTCCCAACAGGCCACTGTACGTTTTTTGGAGGTCGTTACAATCTTCTTCAGAGTTAAACTTTTCATTAGTTGAAAAATGCGACCCTAAAAAACAGCGTATTAGAGAACAATTCTGGATTGACCACTTTAGCCCAATTCTAAATGGTCGAAACGAAATAAAAAGCAATAAAGGTTTAAACAAATGATACGATTTTTATATGTACAAATTTAAAGTATTTTGAAGCCCCCGCGCAGCCTTAAAACAAGGTGTAGGGTGGCCTCCTTCTGTATATTATAATCTGAGAGCGTCCTGCCGTCTTCTAGCTGCTTTCCAGCGAAGATCAACCGCTGCTGATCCGGTGGGATCCCCTCTTTGTCCTGTATTTTTGCCTTGACGTTTTCAATAGTGTCCGATGGTTCAACATCGAGCGTAATGGTCTTTCCAGTGAGGGTCTTTACAAATATCTGCATGCTTGTTTTAGTGTTCATAGGAAGGGTATGTTTATACTCGAAAAAAGGCAAAATTGCGGGTTGAGTTCGTCTAACGATTTATATGTAAGTTTGTGCGACAGGAGTTATGATAGATATGTACATGCACCCCATTTAATTGCAAATGTCTCCGTAGCGGCTTGTGAAATTATCATGTTTGCAAATCAATTGCAAGATTCGAATCGAATTGGAGATTTCTGGTAACATAACATGAATATCACTTAAAATTTCGGTAGATTGCTGCACGACGCTTGTGATCTTTTGACCAATGGAAATAGACCATGCTGCCAATGCGCACAAAATAATAAACATTATGATTGTTGCCAGCGAAGTGCCGTAAAAAATGGACCAATGGATCGGATTTCGTCGAAAAGAGTGTGAATCACTTAATGCATCTAAAAGTCCAGTGTTTTTGGTTTCAATGTTCATGTTATGAATGACTGATCATTCGTTTATATAGGGTTACTTAAGCGGGCGCAATGACCACGTATGCATCCAGCATTTTCATATTTGCTCTGTGTCCTAGGTTCTGCAGTAGTCGTGGCGATAATATGGCAGATTTTTTTCGCGTATTATCGCGATTTTCGCGAGAAAACGTTATCCTCATTTGCCGTAGAAGCTCGTAACGATCCTGGACTCGGTACACTGTCATTTGGTTCAAAATCTTCATGTGATTCACTTGAATCACCGACATCCATTTAAAGCGTTAAAAAAGGTATTTACATGCGGCTCCCAGTGACAAATGGCGCGTTTAAAGTATCGACATCGGCAACGCCTTCGCCAGATTCTCCGGGGTTGTTTTTTGTGCTGCTTGATGGTCTCATGGTATATATTTTCGTTTTTATTCTCAAGTCCGCCGCAGCAACAAAATGTACTTCCAGTATATTGGATGGCAGTGGACAATGAGTTTAATGGGAACATGGAGTTTCAACTCGATACGCTGCAAGTCGATTCGAGGCCTGTGGAGACGTCGCGTCACGAAACCTTGTTGTGGCACGTATTTGCCAGTTCTGAAGACATTGCTTTAGTGTTGGAGAATGACGCGGAAGTCTCTGACGTGCTTTTTGTTGAATGGGAAAAAATATTGGCCACCGCACCGTCCGATTGGTCTATGCTGCAACTATGGACGGACAATCCCGTGGTGCAGCGGCATTGCGAAGCCCTGCACGATCCGTGGATAACATGGTTTCCAGAACATACTGGCACCGCGGCTTATTTTGTGCGTCGCGACCGCATTGAAAATATATTGGCAAATAACGGAACTCTTTTCGAAAGAGCCACAACATATACGTCAACACGTTTTTATGCCAAATCGATGCGCTTGTATGAACTTTCTACATTGGTACCGAAATGGCCCGTAGTACAAGAATCTGTCCTTGTCATTACGACTGTGGCCATTTCAAACCGGGTCCAATTTTGGAAAGAAGTTGCACGTTGGCGTTCTGATTTTAACGCAATACATGCGGACTGGCACGTGACTCTCGTCGTAAGAGAGGCTGATTTGTTGACATGGTCGATGGACAATTGGCCCACATTTTCAAATCTCAAGTTGAGTGCCGTGCACGACAAAGAACAATACTCAAAGTTTCGCTTTGTCCGCGAATCTATACCATCGATGGCTTCCTATAAGCACGTGATCCTCAAAGATTCTGATCAACACCTTGTCGGACTACCCTGGCAAAGTTTTTTGGAGAGAAGTTACGGGGCGGTGATTGCGGGACCTTTGCGCCAAGTTGTCCATGGTGACGGACATCGCCAATGGTTTACGTTTCAAAACGGCCATAAATGGAAGGAAGCATACGCCGAGAAATTTAAGGTGGTGGAAACAAGAAGTACGCCGGTACTCGAACAATTTTTTGTCGTCATGGACGGTTCGTTTGCGGCATGGTTTTTCCCTCAAATTCTGACCGATCCAATGCTTGTAGACATTGATGGTGAACCAGTGCGCTCAAATTGGGGCCCCGATATGCTTTGGTGTGGGGCAGCCGCAGAGTGGTCGACCACGCGGACTTCTTGCGTTGTTGTGCCTGTCATATCGAAGCATGACGATACGCGCCAGGTTGTACATTGGTCTACGTCGGGTCGTCGAAAATATCTCAATCTTCAACAAGAAAAGCGTTACGAACAATCTTTTCCACAATGGTTATTCCACAACAGCTCGGATGTCACACAATAATTTGAAACGATGCAGTAAAACCCCTACATAGGCTTCGAGTTGTGTGATTTCCCTTTCGAGATTTAGATGACGCCATCTAGAAATGTATCCTGCGTTATGTGACGCGGTAATATCTGCAATTCTGGTCAACAATTGGTGAATTTGCTGAACAGCAGCCACAACATTTTCAGATGCCGTTTTTAAAGGTTCTTTATCACATTGCAAAGCAATGCATGTCGCTTGGATGGTCTGTAGTGTGCATGTAATGTCGTGTTTATCAATGACTTGTTGCAATGTCACAGTACTATCTGTTGATCTTAACGAGGCTAACAACGAAATGGTAGATCCAACAACTGGCGTAATCGCTGAGTTTACCACCATTTTACCCGCGGTACCTGCAATGTAGACTAAACCTGCTTGCATGCTTATACTATTTTGGCCTAGTAAATAGTCTAAAAAATTTGATATTTGAAATACATTTGCGTCGCAACAGTATAAAGCCTTGCCCTGTTACACGTATCATGGAAGTGTATACGTATCATTACAATTGTAAGCGTTGGTATGGAAATGTTGCTGGAACGCGCAACTTGTATTTGGAGGGCACGGTCCATCCAGAAGAAGCAGCCCGCGAAGACGCCAAAACAATAACAGGGTCAAGCGAGTGTGATATTCAACTCGTTCAAAAATTTACTATGATGGTCACCGATGTCGAAACTTTTCCAGCTATGGCGTGTTTACCACTTTTCAAATATTCAGAAACTACATAATGAACATATTTACACTGCGAATATACGAAATTTACGGTTTTATTTATTTAAATTATCTATAGAAATTAGGAAAGTTGGCCACCCACACGGTATTTCTCATACTCCATGTCCTTCAGGAATGCATTTTCGCCATTTCTCACACTTCGGCATCCTGGATACACATTGGGACCCCAATGGCCAGTATTCAAAGTAATCTTGGTGAAAGACTCCTTTTTGGAATCGTACGCAAGTTGGTGTCCCTGGAAACACACAGTGTTCAGATGACGCATCGGCGACAAGAATTGCTCGGTGCGCCCGTATTGCTGCAGGCGGTCAAATCCGAGTTTTCTGGCGTAAGCCCCCGCATTCGGGTAGTGGTCCCGATCGTCGCTGATGGTCGAATTGTTCGCGTCGAGCGTCTGGGCGTTGTAACGTCCCGTAATGTCGAGAGGATTCGCAAGAGGTCTAAAGTCGCCTGCGGGAATCCAAATCGGAATAATATCATGAGAAAACGCATCTTGAGCGAGTTCATCCGTGAACTTGTGGTCGCCGGTGCCGTCTTCACCGTCGAAAACACCCGTTCCTTCTCCATGCACATACGAATGTGCGAAGATGTCTTCGGCAATAATGAGATTCTTTGGCTGCTTGACAATACTTTTGTGGTAAAACGTGTAGTGACCAATGTGCACCTTGTGCATGACGTCGTCCGTGAGCATAAAGTCGTGGTGGCCGTGTGCGGTGAACCCGGTGTCGAGACCACCTTTCATTAACACACCAGAGGCCATATTGTAGGTCTGGAAAGGCCGCAGCAAGAGCACCGTGCCGGCACCGTTAGTGTCCACACCATTGGGGGCATTTGCCTTGGCCTTGGCCGCACATTCGTCAAAGGACATGCGTTCAAAGTTGTCCGTATCCATCGAATAAATGTAAATGTCACGTTTGTCGCCAGTAATGCCGTTGTCCGTATCCGCATTCGGGAACACGAAATACTCGCCGATTTGGCGTTCTCTGACAAGGAGGTCGCGCGGTTCGCCGATAAAGTCAATGTCAAAAGGACGGGTTTCGAACACCTTGCTGCCGCGGAACGACAACAGGTTGGCCGGGCCCTTTTCGAGATTGGCGGCCGCGCCAGACCCCTTGCGGTAAAACTCGACTTCCGCTGACGGAACCATGGTCACGTAAATCGACATTTTTGACGGGAGGATCCACACATTTGGTGGGACGCCCTCGTACTTCATCTGGTCCTTGAGCTCGGCATCTAATAAATAGAGGCCGCGTTCCTGCTTCTGGACAACGGCCCAGCGACGGCGCTGCTGGCGAAGAAGTTGCCCGGGGCGAGTCACAGTGGCACCGTGCTGACGGTCCCACTCCTTGTAGTGGTTCTTGCTCGAAAGAAGGGCGTGAATGACGCCGTGGTAGGCGGTCTCGTTCACGGAATCGACAATCTGACGCAGATTCATCAGGTAATGCTGGCGGCCTTGATCAGTTTTATAAAAACCGTGTTCGATAATGAACGCGAGACCTCTTCGAACCAATCGATCTGACCTAGATTCACGCTCCGCAGTCACATAGCGAGGAACGCCTTGATGGGGTTCCAAATCCATCAAAGTCTTGTTAAAACGGAAAATATCCCATTTAACGGATAAATCGTCGGTGAGAACCCATGGTAAAACGTCTCTGGTGTACCAGGCATCTTCTTCCGTAATCAAATAATCGAGCACGGATTCCAAATGCTTGTTTTTACCTTCGTAAGCTTTCGGAAGATTGTAGGTCTCATGAGCAAATTTATCCTCGGCAAGCATCTTTTGGTACTGGGGCTCGACGGAGCCAAAGAAAGGCTGAAGTGCATGGTTGGCAGCGCCAGAACCGACAGAGTTAAGTCCAGTGGTATCTTCGTAAGACATGATAAGATGTTCAAAAACAAGGGTCTTATATAGTGTATTTTGTTGTTCAAAAACGCAAAAACTGTTTTTACAAATGGTAGACACGACTATAAATATACTATTATCTCTTTCAAATGGGTGCCGAGTTGAGCCAGAAAATTACCGACACGGTAACATTGCATTTTGAAGACGCTTTGAGTAAAATCAAATGGCTTTGGGAAGCGTTTCATCGCGAGACCAGTGTTCTTGTTTTAGGTCTTGATAATGCTGGAAAAACTGCAACGTTGTATGCATTGCATCTTAAAGAACCGATGCCATTTACAATACCGACAATAGGATTTAATGTTGAACAGGTAAAGGTGGGCCGACTTGACATTAAAATGTGGGACATTGGCGGTCAAGATAAGTTTCGAGCATTGTGGCCGCACTATTTTGGCCAGACAGACGGCGTAGCATTTGTGGTCGATTCGGCGGACCGTGCGCGATTTGAAACCGTTCGAAACGAATTACACAGACTTGTGTCGCATAAAGAATTGGTCGGAAAACCTTTTCTTATTTTAGCCAATAAACAAGATTTACCCGATGCAGCGAATAAATCTGAGCTGACGTCTGTGCTGAAATTAGATTCGGTAAAAAGCTCGGAATGGTATGTGATTGAGTGTTGTGCTACTAAAAATGATCGTGCGAAAATCGGGTTTGAATGGTTGGCCAATCAATTATAAAAAGAGGGTATTTCTTTGTGTAATTATAAATCAAACGATGTTTAAGTTTTTATCTGGTGTAGCTACTGGTTGGATTGCGGCCCGTGCATTACCCCCCAAACCGCCAGACGTTTCCCCGATGAGTCTTCCGTCCGTCTCTGAAATCGCCATACTGACGGAACAAATGCAAAAAATGTTGACAGATTTTCAAGAGAAAATGACCAAAAATCCCAAGATTAGCGCGCCGAAATAATGCGTTTTTCCTGTGTCTCTGATATTTTTTCTACGGTTCTAGAAGCACAATTTGAACATACAAGCTCGTACCCCGGTGAAAAGTATACATCCGATTGACAACCAATACATTTATATTTATAAGACTGATGTTGATTTACAAATGGCACCACGGATCGTCTTTTTCGACGACGCTCCACAGGTTTCTCATGGTTAGGAATATGTAAGGAATATGAGCTATGCATTTATACTATGTAATTATTCTGTATTTTAAAAATGAGTATGCGCAACATATATTCTTTACAAGACCAAGGGTTAGGCGCTGCCCCCGAACAAGGTTCCGAGGCTTGGCTTGCGGGACGCGTGGGTCGCATCACTGGTTCAAAGCCTGGAGACTTGTACTTTAATTTCAAGCAAGAATCCGATTGGGACGAAATTCTTGAGAAATGGTTTGGTGATAAACGCGAAGAATTTGACGCCGTCGCAAAGAAGCGCATGGCTTGGGGCAGCAAACACGAAGATACCGCGGTCAACGTTATTGTTGACAACATACCGAATTGCCATTTCTTTGACTGTCCCATGATTCCCATCAACGACGTCTATGCCGCTTCGCCAGATGGTGCCGTCGTCGTCTTGAATAAACAGTACTCAAAAGAAGAAGTCCTTACGAAAGGTATACTAACCAAAGACGATGTCGCATGGCATGCCAATGTCGAGATTAAATGTCCGGGAGGTGGAATTGGGAAAACATGGAGCGAAATGGCGGCTGTCGTCAAAAAGAAATGGAAGACAGCGGCACCTTATTATATGATACAAATCCATGCAGAAATGGCAGAACAGAAAACAAAATGGACGCTCTTTGTTGTGTGGACGCCACTATTGACACGTATGTGGAAGATACCTTTTAACGAGTCTTTTTGGAATTTGTGTCTCGAAGTACTCGAAAATTTTCGACACAAAAATATCCCCTTTGAAGTTATGAAATCCAAAGTCGAAGCTTTAAAGAAACGATGTTTTGGTGTTTCTAACTTTCCAATATGGAAGGAAATCGCCGGGCCTAGTATTTAAGACAACAAAAAAAAAATGAATGTATGAGTGTCCCATATGTTACCATCGACGGCGAAACATAGTGACGCTCCAATGTAATCATTGTATATGTAAAAAATGTTGGGAAAAATGGGCCAAAAAAGAACTAGTATATTTTGGAAAGCAATGGCCCACATGCCCAACATGTCGATTGGCCCAAAAACCATGGCATTTAAGAGAAGAAAATAGGTACATTATAGTGTCGATAGCCTTTTTTATATTGTACTTTTTTTTGAATCGTGACTAAGCCATAAACGTATTACTAGTACCTCGCTCGTCATTAAAGGTTCGCCACTCTCGCAAAAACTCTTCTGAAGGTTTTTGCCGAGGAGCTCCCTCCTTTTCTTCTGATGCTATGCCATGATACGTTTGCATCGCATCTTCAGGAGGAGCAACGTACTCGATTTCGTCCCCATGGACTGCATAAGGCTCCCAAGCATATGCCGCTGCCAAACAACGGCGCGTGGCTAAACGACTAGATATTCGCATGGGACCCTTTGACTGCGAATCTACATAATACAAATGTTGTTCTCCGTCTATTGTTTCTGGTCGCATGCACGTAAAGTGTCTCTGCATGGGCTGGTGGACAATAAATCCCCGAAAGGACGGATCCGACATAAGTTCTTCCATAGAAGGCCCTGACCATTCGCGTTCTTGTTTAGAAACAACCGCACGATTTACGCGAAATTCTCGTCCCCGCAAAGCTTGAAGCACTGCGGAGACTGACCAATCACCACCAAGTGTCTCATGATTATGAAGCGGATCTCCCGTCTGCTTGTGAATCGTTTCACATGCCGACCGCATGTCATCTTTCGTAATGGCAGCAGTTTTTAGCATGTTTTGAATGGCATGTAAACCGCATTGGTTCGACTGTTGCCGCACAAAAAACATATCATGTACAAAAAAAGAAACACTTATATACTTTTTATCTTATGATGTACACTTTCGTTTAAAATAAACCCCGCCTTTCATGCTCTAAATCCCAACCATGAACCTTGCGTGTTGTGACAGCGACTTCGAATGTGCCACGTTGTTCACGAGTAAGAGGCTGTGCCCGCAACCATTGTTCTAACCATCTTAATTTATAATGAACACGAATGTCTGGACATGAAGAATCGGCAGATGCAAGTTTCACAAACATTTCAAGACGTTCTTCCAGGTTATCGTCGGTCAAATCTAAGACTTTAGGCTTTTGGTTGGTTCGAATGCTCTGCTGTATAGTTCTCCGTCTTCTCTCTTCGATAAGGGCCTTATGATCACGCTCGTAATCGTCTATCTTTGTTTTATGAAAAGCGCGTTCTTGTTCGGCAATGTCTTCCGAAAATGCAGTATTCATTCGTGCAGCTCGCTTGCGTTTTTTTGATACACATTCGCGGAGTTTGGCCAAACTCCGTTCCGCCTCTTCATTAGCACGCTCTTCCATGACGCGTACCGTCTCTCTGAGCTGATACAGTAGCTTGTGGCGCTCTATTTCGGAGATGCGCTCTGGTTTTTGGCGAACATTACGTCCGAATGAGGACGGTACTTGCCTATGGAATGCCGCTCGTCGCTTTGTCATTTTAATTTTAAAAGAATACGATTTATACTTTCTTTCTCTGAATATTTCAGAGAAAGTCTGAATATTTCAGAAAATAGTCACGGATTCTTTTAAAAAAAATTCCCTGTTGTTTTTAAAAAAGAATAGTCGTTTCAAGTTTTAAACAGGAAATATATTTTAAACTATCACAACTAAAAAATGACGAAAGCCTCCAAGCAAGACCGTACCATCCGCGCTTTGCGCCGCCTGCTCGCCAAAAGGGAGAAAGAACTAGCTCAGACGAAGCGCAAGTCCGATGACTTTAAGAAAATGGCATTTGCGAAGAAAGAAATCTACGACAAGGAGGCGAACATTCTGCGGGACAGTTTGAGAACTATGACTTCATCATACTATCAAAAAAAGAAAGAACATCGCAATCTCTTGAAAAGAAAAGACGAATTGAAAGCTAAAAACTTTATGCTTCTCAGAATGCTCGAACGCGAGAAAACTCGTCGCAAAACCACCGTAACAGGCATGCGAGTCGTTCGGAGGAGTATGGACATCTAATTATACAGAAATACAAAAATACGGCGGTATATAAAAAAAAAGTAAATTAAATAAGTAATAAATCTGCAGATTCTATTTCAGTAGAACTGGCAGATCCTACCCCGCCACCAACTACAAAATAGACTTCATGCCATGGTTCTCCTCCAACGTCATATATGGCATACCCTGCTTCTTTTGGAACGTTTTGAAACGGCGTTTTCTGCCCATAGCGCAACGAATACCCTTGAACAATGTGATGTGTTTGGATGACTTTTGAATGTGTCAAAATAGGCGAAATTGGTCTTTCTATTGAAAGTGCCAACCTAATTTTGCGCATGGTTTCTTCCGAATGTATTGTCGAAGGCTTAAACCCGTAAGAGCCACGCGCCCAATCGTAGATAGAGACGCCGTAACAATGTTTTGACACATACGTAAAGTCTAATATGCCTTGGTCAGCAAATAGATCAGTCATGCATGCAATAGCATACTTGTAAAAGTTTGATTTGTGCCTGCATTGCAGGGCCATATCGGGTGTTTCCGCCGCGGAGATTTCCGGATACTTTCTAAGCACAATAGACTGTTTGTTTTGCATTTTTGCTACAAACCCTGGCTTTCTTGACGTGACAATTGGATAAACTTCTCCAGTTCCCTCTAAATGAATCATGGGGAGTGTTTTTTCACATTTTTGCACAGGCCATTTTTCATACAAGTGTTGAGTTTTGATGGTTTTCGTACATTTTGTATTCCAATCATATCTGGGATGTAACGCGGCCCAGATATGATTTCGATAGGGCGCTTCATAGTTTATGTATTTTGAATGAGCATTTCTATCTACTGCCCCTTGTTCAATGGTTGGTACATACATATGCAAAATAACGGCGAGTGATTCCAAAGCCGTACCATATACTTTTGGCGTCACCCATGCACAAAGTTCCTTACAGTGTTGATATATTTCTCGCGCAATATCTTCACAATCTCCCGTAAAAGACGTGTTTCCATTTAAACTTGGCTCGCGAGGTATTTCCCAACGCTCCGTCCCTTTTGGGGTTGGCGTCAACTGAACGTCTGGTGTGTATCGAACATTCAATCGTGCGTGCAACGTTAACATGTCTGCAACTACAGCCAAACACCTAATGTGTTTTGACCGTATATTTTTTTCCAACATGTCTGCAACACACGTGACAAAATCCTTTGGTTTCATCGTATTTCGAGCCAAAGCGATAGTTAGACGTTGCTTGTACGATTGTATGGCTTCTAGTTTATTATTGTCCAAAGAAGTTGGAATCATGCAAAATGCGCCAGACGGTAAAGTGATTCCCATGTGGTTCACATAATAGGGCGAATGTACCCAGTGCAGACCGTGAACAATGGGAGCAAGGCCATTCACACCAAATCCTTCTATCAATTTTAAATTTGCTTCCGCTGCCGTAAACAAATGTCGTGCGAAATCAGGTGTTTGCATGGAATGGACTTGCATTTTGGTTGAAAATTTAGACTCGGAAGGCATTAAATTTGCCGGAAGCTGCGTAAAATGTATTGAGAACTGTCCCGTGTGTAAAGGTGGCTGGGAAGATGCATCGCGAATAGCAAGATGGTATGTTTTTTTTGAACATTGTGATAAATCGACAAGTGCTGAACCAAGGTATTGTGTCACTGCATAACCGTCATCATTCTCGCGAGTACAAAACATTTGGACCACAAATAACAACGCGCTTTGCGACCGAGATTTAACACGAAACTGCCCATCAATGGGTGCAGAAGCAGAATAAGATAATGGCGACGAGTGTGAGGACAAGAACAAGACCACAAAAGGCTTATCCGCAACATGACTGTGCAATTCTTCGACATGAAAGCCCACTTTTGTGCCTTTTGACCGGCCTGACATTATATTCAAGAGGTTTGGGTTTATATAGTCTTCGATAGCGATGTGCCAAACGTAGCCATTGTATGCGTTGACGACTAGACATTCTCGATAGATCCATAGTCAATAAAAATAAAGGACTTTGAGTCAATATAAAAGAATGCATAATTCGAATAGAAATTTTATATTCTAACCAATCTGCTATCTCTTGAAACCATAGATCTGATCCTATGTCAGAGGTTAACTTTAAACTCCATTGAAGTAGATAATGCAGTCCTAATTTATGCTTTGCATTCGATGCGTTTATTGGCAAATGTTTAACCCGTACGTTCCAGGCGTCGTCATCTAGGTACATCGTTCGACACGTACGACGTAAAGCTACAAAATCAACGGTAGGCAAATATTCAGAAACGTTGCGATCGACAACAAGTTTACACAACATTACAGTATAACATCATATCTCAATATAGATCGTGTTTTGGAAATTTGATTTGTTTTAAAAAAATGCAATATATATATAATTT
>MDTA01014847.1_pt1 | contig 13288 bp, 11 predicted proteins | sample 811151 | NCBI WGS metagenome assembly MDTA01 (sample SAMN05326648, study PRJNA326480) | marine metagenome | isolation source: seawater | place: Indian Ocean: South | collected 2010 | reverse complement strand
TTTCTAATTTGTGATCTTGTTGGTTCTGCCATCCATGCTTGGTCTTGCGGATTCCACATGTTGTTGTTACGTTGCTCTGATTCCCAACTAGAACTTAACATATCACCACACATCCTACATTTAAAGTTACACAAATTATTAAATCTATAATCAAAACTTACTACAGGCATTTCCGTTGAGCCATCTTCTTTGGTTTTATTCCAAACATCATCTTCTTTGTGTCCAAACAAGTGATTAAAATAATCTCGATAAACATCTGTGTTAAGCAATTTATTATTACACACATTACATTCCGGCAATGTTTCTCCAGCCATCATCCTACGCCTTACACTCTTCATATGATCACTGTTCCAATGTTGCTGTAAAGTTTTTGGATTGTATTCTTTGTTATTAGATCCAGTATCTATGTATTGTTCGAAACTTTCTGCTTTTTCTGTTGAAGCACAACACATACGTCTTTCTGTCTGTGGTGAGAGATATGTATGAGTCCATGGAGCCATACACAAAGTTCTGTTGCCGTCTTTTCTTCTAAATTGCCTCATTACTAAACATATTATACCTTACTTTTAAAGTGTTAGCAATGATTTGCGTACGGAGGGACGTTCTTGTTAAGTAAAGAGCCTTTTGCTCAAGCGTCCTTTTTGTTCCGACGTCATCTGGACGATGGCGTTACAAAATGTATTTATCTTTTGTTTTATACCCCAGCGGCAATAAGCATTCTGTCTAATTCAGGAAATGTCTTTGCAAAGTTTTGATTCCTATATAGATCAGTACGATCGATTTCACGTCTAAAATTTTTGAACGCTCTCATGTCCATTACCGAATATTGATCTATTCTGTTTACTGCACTCTTTAGTTCATTATGCATTCGAGTAGGCAAATTATTATTGTTTACTTTTTGTTTTATTATTTCTTTTACTTCTTTAGGCAGTGCTGTAATACTCATATGTCTTGGCTCATGCAACATGTTAAAATACCAACTATCAAAGTTTTTAGTTAGTATCCACTGTCCCATGCCAACCAAATTTAGAACATTCAAAACGTTAATTGTACAACAAATTTGCGTTTCAATAGTTTTAACTTGTTCCTTTATCCTGTCCCATTTGTCTATGTTGTCGTTCACTTCACTCCATGTAGCAGGATACCTTTGGTATTCAAATTGTTCTTCGACATCATCTATACTAAAAGCAACGTGAACATGTTTGAAATGTGGAAACAGTTCAAGTATTTCTTTTTCAGGATATTGTGTGCCATTTGTATTGTAATGTATCATTTGATTTTTACTATGTCCTAGTTCTACTGACTTTCTTAACACCTCAAAATGCTCTTTAATCATCATAGGTTCTCCACCTGTAAATTCAAAGTATTTTACGCCTGGCAAGTAGTCTTCAATTTCTTCCCAAAAGACTTTAGTTTTTCTAGGCCATTGTCCCATTTGTAATTGTCTATAATGTTCTGATTTTTTTAAATCTTCCTTACTTGTTCCATCTGCTTTCAAATAATCTAATGATTCTTGTGCCCATTTACTACTTGACCAACTACCACATATTCTGCATTTTAGATTACAAATGTTACCAAGTTTAAGATCTAGAAACTGTAATTTTGTTGGATTAATATTTTGATAATCTATTTTGTCAAATACGCCTTTGTACTCTAACATGTCATAAGCAAGTATTCGTTTGCTTTTACCGCCTGCTTGTTCGACGCTCCAACACTTGTTACAAGTGCTTGGCTTTTTGCCATCCAAAAATTCTTGGCGTAATTTCTTCATGTAATCACTTTCAAATGCTTGTTGTAAAGTGTGTTCTTGCATGTTATATGGATGTCCGTTTGGTTGTGTGATTAGATTGTCTGCTAGGCAACAAACTCTGGCTTCACCGTTTGGTGATGTTTCAACTGCTGTCCATGGAAGACTGCAAATAGTTTGAGGCGGTTTATATGAACGTTGTTTAAGAGCCATTTAGAATAGGCTCCAACTCTGGAAATACTTCTACAGTTTTTTCATTTCTAATCAAGTCTAACTGTTCAGTCTTTTTCTTGAAAGCAGGAAGGAATTTGGATTTGTCACCACCATTCATAAAATTAAGTGCAGATTCAAAACCATGTACTGCTCTTGTAAGTGGGTCACGTGGACGTAACCATTCTATGTGTTTTCTATATTTTTCTTCAACTTGTTGTTTCATTTCAGTAGGCAACAAATCAATTCTGTACCACAACGGATCCTGCAAAATGTTTACGTTTAGATCTGCAGGCCTTAAAAATCCTTTTAGAACCCAATCACGATGAAAATCAGGCAAGTGGAATACGTTGAAGATATTAAGTGTTGGAGAAATGTAAAAATCAACATGCGGTGCAATGTCAAGCATACGTTCTCTGTTAGATTCTGTTTGAGTCCAATCAGTTCCTTTACGCATTAATTCTGCTCTTGGACCCATTGCATCTAGTGATGCACCAACACTTACGTCTTTGAAATGTTTCCACATTTCAATTGCATCTGATTTTTTATATGCTGTTCTACTAAAGTTTGTATTGTATATCAGTCTTACATTTGTTTTGTTTTGTTTGATCAGTTCATTTAAAATAATATAATGTTCTTCCATGATCAACGGCTCACCTCCTGCAAAATACACTTGTTCAAGATAAGGTATATGTTCCAGCAGTTGCTCCATGGCATCTGTTTTTGTTTTACCTGCATACACTACTTTGGGTTGTGTTGGCTTTCCATGTATTTTAACATGATCCTCATACCAGTTAGAACTAAAAGGAATCCCACAAGACCTACAACTAAAATTACATAAGTTAGAAAATCTAACATCCCAATATGTCATTTCAAATCTATCAAACGTACCATCTTCTTTTGTTTCATGGACCTTTTTAATGTTGTGTCCAAAATGTTGATTTGCTGATTGCCTCTGACTGAAAAATCCAGATGCTTCTTGTTCATAACATTTAGTACACTCCTTCAAAGGTTTATCATTTAACATTGCATTACGCATACCTTTCATGGTATCATTGTTCCATATCTCTTCCATTGAATTTTGTTTCAAATCACCTATAGGATATTCATACTTTGCTAAACAACAAGGATAGGCTCTACCATCTGGGTAAGCGTGTAAATGTATCCATGGATACATGCAAAAATTTTCTGATTCCATCAACAAGTATTTTTCCTGTTCAGTCATTTCATTCATTCCAATTTTCAATGGTTCTTTGGATCTATAAACTTTTGACTTGCTTAATTTCATAATGTGTTGTACCAATCTACAAGTTGTTTAGGAAATGTGTCTGCAAATGATTTGCCTCTTCTTTTATCATACTGTGCCCAAAAATGTTTAAAGTCGCGTTCCAACTTTGCCTGTTCAAATGCTTCTGCGTGTGGCGTTTTAACCACATCAAGATAGTCTATAAGTCGTTGAGTCTGATTAATTTCCATTTGATGCAATAGTTCACTTTCCCTATTACGATCTAACCAAAGTTGCAAATCTTCTTTTCGTTCAGTCCTAATGTCCTTTGGAAGAACTAAAGGTGATTGAAAACTTGGAAACCGCAGTATATTTAACGTAAAAGTAGGATAGTCTTTTCCATATTTGGCCTTTACTTCTAACATGTGATCTAAAAATTCTGTCAAACTGAACAAACATAGACTGTTTACAGTACACATCATATGGAATCCTTCCACACGGCCTTCTGAACAAAGTCTATGCACATTTCTTATCCATTGATTCCAATCCATACCATCTCTAATGTATTCTGACTGACTGCCTATTGCTTCATTTGATGTGTATACATGAAAGTGATCTATATATTGAGACTTTTCTATCATGCGATCCATCAACGCATCTTTTGGACACAAATTAGAATTAATTGCCAATCTTGTCTTGGATCTACCGTGATTATCCTTGAACCAATCAAACAACTTCCACATGTCTGCACTCATCATAGGCTCTCCACCTGTGACTCTTAATTCTTGAAGTGTTTTGTGTAGATCAGCCTCCCACCATTTCCAAAATGCTTCAATGTAAGGATTATATTCTTGATATCCAAATAATTGAGATGATTCATGTACATGTGTATAATGATTACGTCCATCAGAAATTAAGTTTTCATATGCGCCATTCTGCTTAAGATCCTTTACCCAAGATGTTGAAAATGCAGGATTGCAATATGAACAAGCAAAATTACATGTTCTATCGAAACTTATTTCAAGTGTTTGTAAATCTACATCTTCAGTATGCGGTGTGTCATACGCAGTTTGTAAATCTTCATCTGAATATAACACAGTTTTGTAAACCCTATCACTAATGCTATCACGTCCAATGTCTTCTATCTTCCAACAATATTCACAACCTTTTGGCCTTTCTCCGCATTTCATTTGTCTGCGTTGTTCCTTCTTTTCAGGGGTATTGTGTATTAACTTGTAATTTTTCTTTACTTCTTCAATATCAATCTTGTGTGGCAAAGGGTGGTGACATGATGTGGTCATACCTGATCCTAACCATATAGTTGCATTGTACCATTTGGCCGCACAAAAACTTGCACTTTTAGGATCTATGACCCGTGCTTTATATTGGTGATCTGTTTCATTTGGTAGCCTAGGCATGTTGCTGTATATCTATCTCCTCTTCACTCATTACCCACTCATATGTGCTTTTATACTCATCTAAAATTATAGCATAGATATTATTGTAACCAGTCATAATTTGTTGCACCTCTGCTGGGATCTCATTGTTAAAAGTTTTCCTAAAATCAATGTGTCCAATTTCTGCTTGGCCAAGTCGAATATTTGCTAATGGGTTGTCTCTCAAACCTCTATTGTACAACCACTTCCAATATGCCACTTCCCGTAATTTTATTTCTTCTACAGCACTAGTGATGCCAAACCACATATGAAAATCGGCTGTGATATTTTTTGGTGGCTCTAATTCGTTATTGTTTATATGATCATCATCGTCATTGAATGCGTCCCAATAAGTTTTTCCAACAGTGGTGTCACCTAAATATACCCTGCCAAAATCCAATCCCATTTTAAAAGCATCATTGTCTTCATCATCAAAATATACAGTGTCATTATTTTTGTAATAATGCACATGTATTTCTGGATTATAACGTTTATGCTGATGCCAATTATTATACTCCATACCCCAATGAAAAAGTTCATGTGATAGATTGTTTATTTTAGATATCTGCCAACGTATCTGTGGAGGTGCAATTTGAAAGTAAGGTGATACACTGTCTAGATTATCAATAGTCTTTGCGCCTTCAAGTTGAACAAATTTATCATGTAACTGATTAACAATATCTAAATTAAATTTTTCTTTTTGTAGTAAGTTCTCCATAGACAAGTCTAAATCAATTTTGAAATCTTTTTTGATGTTACCCTGTTTAGTAACATAGGCATGTTTTGCAAAGTTGAAGTTATTAATATATTCAACAGTTGTGTTCAACTCATTTATTATGTGTCTTAATGTGCGTGATTGATCCATTATCCACCCATGCATGGCTACATGTTTTTTGATAGGCACTTTGTTTTGTAAATTAGTTTTTAACAGGTTGTACCACTTGTGTGCAGTAACATTATCATGAGCACGAATATGCAATTCCATTTGATCTTTTATGTTGTCTGTTTTTGATATTATTACTCTTACCATTTGTTTGCTTCAGCCTCACACAAATCAAAAAACTGTTGCATTTCAGGAAATACTTTCCTTATATCATTATTATGACGTCTATCATATTCTTTAAAAAATTTCCAAAAGTCTGCCCTTTTACGATCAATGTCTGGCGCTTGTTTTTTCATGTAAGCAAGATCTCTTTCCATACGTTGGATTTCAAAATCTTTTATGCAATGCAATCTATTGTCTCTTGTTTCAATATTTTGTTTCATCCAATCAATTGTTTCTTCATGTAACATTTGATATGACTCAGGCAATATTTGAATGTTTTGCCAGTCAGGCTCTCTTAACAATGGAGTATCAAACCATATGCGTTGATAATCGTGCGAGTGTTTTTTACGCAGTTCAAGTATGCCTTGAAACAATTTTTTTATTCCCACTATACTTAAATTGTTATATGTTACAATGAATGTAATAGAATTACGTCCAGGGATTTCAGTCAAAAATTGATCAACATGCTCCCACATACGATTAAAATCTAAACCACGTCTTAAATATTCTGCTTGACTACCCCATGAATCAACAGAAACAAAATTCATAAAGTGTTCAACGTTTTCTTCTGCACATATACGTTTTACATAACCTAAATACTTTTCCCAAAGTTTTTCATTTGGAGGACAAAAATTTGAAGTGACATTCAAATGTAAATCTGGTTTTGGATTGTTGAGTACCCAATCAAACACTTTGTATGTGTTTTTGTCCATTGTAGGCTCTCCGCCAGTCATTCTAAAATGTTTAAGATCCTTATACATGTCGGGCCACCATTTCCAAAATGCATCTACATATGGATTCTCTTCACGTGCTGGTACTGGTCTGTTTCTTCCTGTAAAATGTTCTGGTGCGTTGTGTTCTTTGATAGTAGGATATGCACCGTGTTGATCTATCTCTTGTCCCCACGTTGTTGAAAATTGCGGTGAACAATATGTGCAGGCAAAATTACATGCATGATTAAAATTAACTTCAACATAGCGTGGATTAATATTTTCCTGCCAGCCTCCATCTTTAATTTTATCAAAATCCATCATCGCCCATGGCTCACCAGAACGATAGTGTCTGTCTGAATAGTTGCCAGTGTCTTCTATGTTCCAACAATATGAACACTCATTTGGACGTTGTCCATCAATCATCATCTTGCGTTGCTGTTTCTTAAATGATGTATTGTGTAAGGCCGCAGGATCTTTTGCAACTTCATCGGCATCTATTTTGTGTAGAGGCGGATGATAACAAGAGTTATTAAGTCCCGTTGGTAGATGCAGAGATACCTGCGACCATTTAGCCAAACACATTGAAGGTGATATACTATTAAGTTTGTCTTTGGCTAATCTCGCTGAACGGAAAAAATCTGATTCTAATTGTCCGTCTTGTTCATGAACTATATCGCCTTTAATATTGTCTGCGACATTAGTCATTCATTCTTCTGAATACTTCTGTTTCTGTGGTCATCAGTTTGAAAGTATTTTCTCTCTTCATTTGTTTTTTGAAAAAACTACTTGCTTCTTCGTTAAGTAAAGTGATATCAAGATCTAATGTATGTTTAAGTTGATTGCCATACATGTTTATTTTATCATACAACCATTCATCTGTAACATCATCATACTGTTGTTCTTCCCAATATTTGTTCAACCACTTAAAATCTCTTACATCAACAAAGTCCCAGTCAGTATGTGTAATTTTAAAACATCCTTCTCGAGCGCCAAGTATAGACCATAGACCATTTTCTACATCAGAGCCTACGCTCATCCAAACGCATAAGTTGTTTAGATTTTGTTTATAAATTTTTGTTTTGAATTCTGGGTTAGGAACTCTTTCTCCCCTATCCAAACTCATTTTGACACCCTCTCTAAAGCCGGCACGCCATGCATGTAATTTTGAACCATTTGGATGTGAAGTTGAATAGCAGTTGTGCATAGGCATATACTTGCCATGTGAACCTCCATAGCAAAATTCAATTTTTGCTTCAGCGTCGCCTTCTTCTGAATTTTCATGACTGTTCATGTTTGCAACAAATTGTCTGGTCCAACTAGAAAGTCCTCCATTGCCATACATCAATCCGTTTACCACGTTATACCCACGCCAACGGAATGTTGCATGTTCTGTTTCTGGTGTAATTGTTAATTGTTGATTAAAAAAATTAGGATCTACTGTGTTATCTCCATCTACTAAAATGAATCTTTCAGTTTCACTTTTTTTACCTGCGGCTCTGTGGGCATTATCTGACCCATGCACACCGTGGACTCTTTTGGCCCATGGCACTTTGTTAAGAAGGTCTGCCCAGAATTCTTCGCACTGTGGCTCATCATAACTCAGATAGATAACATCTAATTCTGCAATGTCTAATATTTTGTCAGACACTACTTGTCCTTATAGCAATCGTTATTTTCTAAATATTCTTTTATTCGTTTTGATTCAGCATCTAAATTGTCAGCAGTAACTTCTAGTGTATCAATTACTAAATCAGGATCACCTTTGACTGTGATAAAATACACACCTGGTTCAATTGTATCATCTTTTGTAATTGCACCTAATCTGTTATCACTTGCTTCAAATATGTTATTTTCAAAAGTTTTCATTGTAAGAGTTTCATGTACGACATGATAAGATCTACTATACTTTTTTCCTTCAATAAAATCTTTTCCAATTCTGCTTTCAACTAATATAAATGGATCTGTTGAATCTGTAGTGCCGTCTTGTCCTATAGATGTGATTGCACCATTGGCCTTTGGATTGTAATGTATTTTCCAATGTTTATCCGCAGGAGTCTCACTCCAATCAAACCCCTCAATAGCCTTAAGTAATTCTTCGCTCATTGTATATCTCCTTCATAGTATCTATCATTTGATCTTTTAAGAACAATTTATTTTGATAATGGAAAGGGCCATCCTGTGCAAAACCGCCAATGTATAAACCATTCTTGTTTAACTTACATGGCAAATACCTCATCCAATCTTCACTGTCTGGTGCTTCAATATGTTTCCAATCCTGTAACTTTACTTTCATATGTGTAAAATATGGCAATGTATATGCCTTATTATACACTATATGATCCAGATCAAGCAAGTATGCTGTAATGCCAAAAATTTCATCCGTAGTAGGTGTCTCAGGATACCAGGTGCCTGCAAAAAAGTAGTCAGCATAATATTTGTATCTTGCACTTACTTCTTTGGCTTTAGTGAAAAATTTATGGGCAGTCTCAGAATATCTAAAATAATAAAATCCGTTATATAATTTTGGTAAGTTTTGTTTATCAAAATGTTTGCGATAATAATTCGATGTTACTGTGTTGCCTCTATAATCCTTTACATGCGAAGTAAAAAATATTTCATGTTGTTGCAATTGGCCCCACCACGAATCTATATTGCTTGTAAAAAGCATATCTGCTTCTACATGAATAGTTTCTTTATATGGTGTAAGATCCCATATCTGCCATTCATTCTGCATTGGATGTTTTAAGCCAACATTTTTGACTTTCACTATATGATCAAACACATCTTTATAACTTTCAGGCACTTGATCCTTGTCAGAGATTGCTACACAAACCGAATTAATATTTTGTGTATTTTTTATGCTCAAGGCCAGTGCATACGCATTCCGAATGTATTCCTTGCCTTGGGCAAAAATAAAATATCCTTTATCCATTTAGGATGTGCTCCGAAATAAGCATTGCTGATTCTTTATTCATAATGTGTACGTTTTGTTTTGGAATGCCACTGCCTGCCCATCCTTGTGAACGTCTAAAATAAAAACTTGTAGGTGTTTTCATAATGTGTTTATCTGCAAGGCACATCAACTTGTGTGGTAGATCATAATGCGTTGTTTCTTTTTTACCTTGCATCAAATGTAGTGCTACACTTACAGCAAAATCATTACGATATGTTCTTGAATGGTCAAATTTATACAGTTTGCTATAATATTGCCAATTGTTTTTAACCATGTTCATTATATCAAACATCATTTCTGCTTCTTTTGATTTTGTAAAATAAAGTACAGTTGCCCAAAACAATTTAAGTGTTTGATGATGTAAACGTTTATAATCAATCAATGACTCTTGATGTCCAATTTCTTCAACATGTTTGCCACACAAAATGTTTTTTTCTGTTTGGAACAATTGATCTAAAGTGTTGTCAAAAATAAAATAGTCACAGTCAATTAGCAAAGTTTTATCAAATGGCGACAGTCTATACACATCAGGTCGCGATTGATTCTGCCATGGTAATCTAATAGTGTTTGTTCCTGTACGCATTGATCTTGTGTTTACAAAATGATTAGTGTTTGGGCCTTTACCTGTATAGGTCGGATTGTGTATGATGATATGTGCAAAATATTGTGTGCCGTTCAGTGTTTCTAAATGTTCTTTTCCTTTTTGATCTGTCACAAGTGCAATCTTATTATGTGCCATATGCTTTCGTATATTGACTGCGTTGGCCATGGCCATTTTGACATAATCGATTTGCATTTTTTTATTATTTTTATCTAGGGCCTGCCCGTTCAGAGCAAACATTATTATGCCGTTAGCCATTGTCCATAACTTTTTTTACTGAACGTTGACGTTTTAATTGTTCATACAGAACATGGTATTCATTCATTGCTTCATAATATAGTGATTCTGCTTTGGATATAAATTCGTCTATGTTTTGTATGTGGATAGGGGTATCATTGCTATCTAACAATATAAGATCACGTGACTTATCGTGCAATTTTACAAATAAAATTGTGTTTGGGTCTGCTTTGAATAAACCGCCATTAAAGGCAAAATTTAATTTATTTTGTGCTTTGTCTAATGCATTACGTTTTTTAACATCTAAAGATGTTTTTAAATTTGCAAATTGTTCAACTTCTTGTAGAAATGATGTATCCATTTTTTATAATTATACAGCCAAAAAACAGCCTTGTAAATACTTGATGCTAGTAGTAAGATATGAACCAGGTGCATCTGGTAGATTTTGTGCAACAATAATTCAGAATTTGATAAGCACACATAAAAGCACAGTTGATGCATATGGTGGAATGCATAACGAAAGCCAGTTGCCTGATGTAGTCCAGTCACATGATTTTATAGAAGAAATAATTGATCTGTTTGATCAAGTTGTACAAATTATTATTAAACCTGACGATTTGTCTTTAGTGTGCCAACATTTCTTTTACTCCTGTGTCAAAAGATGGTGGGACACAAAGTTGCTTAATCAGTACCATCCTGATTTGGATAAAAAAGATTTGCTGAACATATTAATACAAAAGAAGATGCCAAATGACACCCTTAATGCAATGATTGAATATCACAGTAGATATGAATATGCCTTTAAAAAATATCCAAGTAAAAAAATTATTTCTATCTCATTAGATTGTTTACTTAATGGAGATCCTATACAACAACTTGTTGAATATTTTCCTACCAATAAGAATTTAGATTACTTGCACGATATGGTACGACAGTACCAAGAAAAACATAAAAAAATATATTAGGAACCAGTGAATGATGATTCGTTGACTGTAACAGTGCCAACAGCATCGTTGTTCAATTGAGTTTGATTTGGCTTGCCAATAATAATTGGTGCACTGATATCACCAGTAACGTCAGTGTTCTGTGCGTTTGAGTGATCATCTTGGAAAATTTGTTCTATTGTGATTACGTTTCCGTTGTTACCATTTCCATCGGCATGATCAGCCCCTGGATTAATTTTTACTTCGTAAAAGTTTGCACGATAGTTTCCGTATCCAAATGCATCATCAATTGTGTATTTGAACATTGAAGTCAGTGTTGAATTGGTTAAGTCATAGTATCCAGTAGTTGATGCGTGTGTAGTTGGAGTGTTATCTCCTCCTGCACCATATCCTGATGATTCATTTGAGAAACTTCTTGTGAACGTTGATGCTAGTAATTTTAGATCACCAACTTCATCAAGCAAAAATTTCCATTGTGCATTTCTACCTGTTGAATCTGAAAGTGAAGGATTTAATTTAATAAATCCGCCTGCATTGAAAAAATATCTTGCTTCATCACCACCAGCAAATGTAACTGTGTGTGTTGCTTTTACTGAACTGTTCCAACTTGAAGTGTAAGTTGCCGCAGTAGTTGACTCTGTAATGTTGGCGCTTGCCGCTGTTGTTCTTGCATTGTATAGTGTTGTGATATCTGCTGAGAGATTGGCAATAACTGCAATGGCATCACCTGCCGATACTGAGAATGAAGAAATATTGATTGATGTGCCTTGGTGTTGTCTTATTGAATTCAATCTACCTAAAAGAGTAGTCCATTGTGTTGCTGTAATTGTTGAGCCTGCCGCCACTGCCGATACTACATTTGATTGTCCGTATCCAGCATCTCCTGTGCCTGAGCCCCATATTGTGTTGATTGATGCCGCAGAAGTGTCACCAGTTCCTGCTGTGTTTCCTGTGGCAAATGTATTATATTCGTCGTCTAATATTGTATCACCAGCACTGTAAGCCATTAGTTCCCTCTCCCTAACTCGTTAAACGAACTCATATTGGCGTTGTTTAACATATTATTTGTATTTAGCATTTTCCTACTACAATCTCTATAGTTCCAAAATCATCAGTATCTTTGTCTTCCAAAGCACGTCCAATTTGATTAAACATCGTAACATTTTCAATATCAGTTGCTATTGCAACACCTGGTGTTGGACCTGGAATCAGCCTAGCACCTTTTGCCACCACTCCTTCAACTTTACAAGGAACACGTCCTGCAAGTGCCACGTATGGATGTGTGTCATCGTTGCCTGCATCTGCATTCATTTTGAACGCTGGTGATGTAGATATAACACCAAAACATTCATCTTCATGTGGAGTAGTTCTTCTAAGTTCTTTTACACCACCAATGTTAACTACATCTCCTGGTTGTAAATTTTCATCTGTTTCATATCGTTCTGCTAAATCTGAATATTGTGCCGCTGTCGCTGTTGCATGTATTGTTGCATAACTTGAGATAGCAACATTACCTGCTGTGGTTCCTGTTTCAGTTGTAGTGATACACGCAAATTCGTCAGCGGATTCATCCCAAATAAATGCGGCATTAGTGTCAACACCTCTGTCAATAAGTAAACCTTTGTCTGTACCTGATGTGTTTGTTGATCCGGATCCTAGCACAATTAAAGGATCTGAAACATTTAGATTAGTAACATTGATATTTTGCACAGTACCTGATGTTGTCATTGTGCCTGTAACGTTTAAATTTGTTATACTAGTTGTTGCTGTTGCGCCATCTATAGTCATTGCAACTGTATCTGACCCACCATCGTTTACATTGAAAATTATGTCTCCATCTTGTGTTACGTTTTTCAATGTTGTGTTTGCACCAGATTGAGAAATAGTAAAGTCTGAATCAACACCAACTGTTAAACCAGTATCGTTGAGTACGCCTAGTGTGCCTGACGTGGTATCATTTGAATCTGCTCTTAGATAACTTGCCGCCGCTACTCCACCTAGTGCATCTGAATCTGTGGCAGTGCCTACAAACTTGTTTGACGAAATTGCAGTTGATAAATCAAAACCTTTTGATATTGTTGCAAATCCACTAATAGATGTTTGTGGTGTAAACTCAACCGATGACAACATGCCAATGATTGTGTCTGCAATTTTAAATTGTAGCACAGTTCTATCAA
>MDTA01187917.1_pt1 | contig 13292 bp, 10 predicted proteins | sample 811151 | NCBI WGS metagenome assembly MDTA01 (sample SAMN05326648, study PRJNA326480) | marine metagenome | isolation source: seawater | place: Indian Ocean: South | collected 2010 | reverse complement strand
ACTTAGCATTGAGAAGGAAGGAACACCTAGCACCAAGCTAGGTCCCAGAATGGGAATGGAACCCACCTCTTTTTCCAGAACGTTAAAAGGCATGGAAGAAAAGGGACTTATCGAAAGACGTCCCGACCCTAACGATGGTAGATCAGTTCGTGTATTCCTAACTAACAATGGAATAGACGCCAGAAGACAAGCTAGGGATCTCGTAGTGGGGATAAACAAGCGACTAGCATCTATGCTGGGCGACGACACAATTAAAGAATTAAATACGGGTCTCAGGAAACTGAACGCAATTCTTGAAGACCCTGAACATCTAACACCTATTAAATAATATGAGTGTACCTATTAAAAATCACGAAGTAAGACGAGTAGCGGTTCTTGGGTCTGGAGTTATGGGTTCAGCCATAGCTATTCATTTAGCCCAAACAGGATCTGAAGTACTTCTTCTCGACCTACCAGCAAAAGAAGGCCCAGTAAATTCTGTGACTGAAGGAGCATTAAAGGCGGCATTGAAATCAAAGCCCTCTCCTATTTATTCCAAGAGATTCGTGAACAGAATTGAGTGCGGAAACTTCGACGACGATCTTAAGCGTATTGCTGATTGCGATTGGATCATTGAGGTAATCGTAGAAAGACTCGATATAAAGCAAGGTCTTTTTGAAAAAGTTGAACTGCATAGAAAGCCTGGAACTCTCATCACTTCTAACACAAGTGGTATACCTATTAATCAGCTTAGCGAAGGAAGAAGCGAAGATTTCCAAAAGCATTTCTGTGGAACTCACTTTTTCAACCCTCCACGATACCTTCAACTCTTTGAAGTAATACCTGGCCCTAAGACAGAGCAAAGAGTTATTGACTTCTTTATGAGCTACGGTGAAACCATTCTTGGTAAGCAAAGCGTACTCTGTAAAGACACTCCAGCATTCATTGCTAACCGCGTTGGTGTGTTCGCAATCCAAGCTCTTTTCCATACCGTTAGCGATATGGGCATAAGTGTTGAAGCAGTAGATAAACTCACTGGCCCAGCGATGGGAAGACCTAAAAGTGCTACTTTCAGAACATGTGATGTTGTAGGTTTAGACACACTAGTTCACGTAGCAAACGGAGTGGCATCAAACTGCACTGATGACGAGCGTCATTCTTCATTTGCTGTACCATCGTACGTACAACACCTTTTGGATAACAAATGGCTTGGAAGTAAATCTGGCCAAGGATTCTACAAGAAAACGAAGGATGAAAACGGAATTAGAAAGATCCTAGTGTTTGACCTTGAGACTCTCGAATACAGAGACAAGAAAAAGATTAAGTACGCTACTCTTGATGCAGCAAAGCAAGTAGATAATCTAGACGCGAGAACTAAGCTCTTGTTCAATGGAAAAGACGAAGCTGGAGAATTCTACAGAACAGTCTTCACAGATATATTCTCATACGTAAGCTACCGTATCCCTGAGATTAGTGACGAGGTATACAGAATCGACGATGCTCTTAGAGCAGGGTTTGGCTGGGAGTACGGAGCTTTTGAAAGCTGGGACGCTGTCGGAGTAAAAGAAGCTGCAGAAATTGCCAAATCTCGAGGATACGAAGTAGCTCCTTGGATATACGAAATGCTAGAAAAAGGTTGCGATACTTTCTACAGAGTAGTAGATGGTAAACGTGAATGCTATGATCCTTCTTCTAAGGAATACAAGGTGATACCAGGCCAAGAAAACAGAATCAACATCGATTATATTTCTGACGATAAGATTCTTTGGTCTAATAGCGGTTCAACAATCAAGGACATAGGTGATGGAATCCTCAACATCGAGTTCCACACTAAGATGAACACCATTGGAGGAGAAGTTTTAATGGGACTAAACAAAGCCCTTGACCTAGCTGAAGCTGGTTACAGCGGACTTGTAGTGAGTAACAACGGTGCAAACTTTAGCGCTGGAGCTAATGTGGGCATGATCTTCATGCTTGCAGTAGAACAGGAATACGATGAGCTGAATGCAGCAATTATGTATTTCCAAAACACTATGATGAGACTTCGCTACAGCGGAGTTCCAGTAGTTGCAGCACCACACAACATGGCCTTGGGCGGTGGCTGCGAGCTCTGCTTGCATGCAGACAAAGTAATTGCACATGCTGAGACGTACATGGGTCTGGTGGAGTTTGGCGTAGGCCTAATACCTGGAGGAGGAGGAACTAAGGAATTTGTTTTGAGGCTTTCTGACTCTATGAATGAAGGTGATATTAGGATCAATGCTCTTCGCGAAAGTTTCCTAACTATAGGCCAAGCTAAGGTGTCAACATCTGCTTACGAAGCCTTTGAACTAGGCTACTTGGTGGAGGGAGTTGATGAGGTTTGTGTAAATAAAAAGGACCTTCTTGCTAGGGCCAAATCGGCTGCGCTAACCCTCGCTGATTCGGGCTACACTCAACCTATTGAAAGGAAAGATATTACTGTTGTTGGATCAGAAGGAATGGGAATTGTGTACGCTGGAGCAAGTGCGATGGCTGCAGGAAACTACATCTCTCAGCACGATCAATTAATATCTGAAAAGCTTGGTCGAGTGATGTGTGGTGGTGACTTAACAGCTAGACAGGAAGTAAGCGAGCGATACTTACTCGATTTGGAGAGAAGGGCATTTGTTGAACTCTGTACAGAGCGAAAAACTCTTGAGCGCATGCAGAGTCTAATTCAAAAAGGTAAAATCCTACGTAACTAATATTATCATGGACGCATATATAATTGGAGGATACCGTTCAGCGGTAGGAAAATCAGGAAAGGGGGCTTTTAGATTTATGAGGCCTGACGATATGGGTGAGCAAGTAATCAGACATCTTATGGCTGATTTCCCTCAACTGGATAAAGAAAAAATTGACGACGTTATCGTAGGTAACGCAACACCTGAAGCTGAGCAAGGCCTTAACATAGGCAGAATGGTTAGTCTCATGGGGCTTGATACTGAAAAAGTACCAGGGATGACCATCAACAGATACTGCTCTTCAGGTCTTGAATCAATCGCAATTGCAGCTTCTAAAATCCACTCTGGAATGGCTGATTGCATACTTGCTGGAGGTATTGAAACGATGTCTCCCATCCCTTTTGGAGGGTGGAGACTAGTACCCAACGCAAGAGTAGCTAAAGCTAACCCAGAATGGTATTGGGGTATGGGCCTTACAGCTGAAGCAGTAGCTAAGGAATTCAACGTAAGCCGTGAAGACCAAGACATCTTTGCAGCTGAATCTCATCACCGTGCAGCAGCAGCTATTGAAAGCGGACGCTTTGCCCCAGGCATAGCTCCTATCACTGTGGAAGAAACCTACCTTGATGAAAACCAGCGCACCCAAACTCGCAGCTACGTTGTAGACACTGACGAAGGAGTTCGCCCTGACACAACAGTAGAAAAGCTTTCTAAACTTCGCGCGGTTTTCGCAGAAGGAGGATCTGTTACTGCCGGTAACAGCTCTCAAACTTCTGACGGAGCTGCATTCGTCCTAGTCGTAAGTGATAAGATGCTCAAGGAACTTAACGTAGAACCAATCGCGCGCTTCTGCGCTTACCACGTTAGCGGACTCGAGCCACGCATCATGGGCGTAGGCCCGATCCACGCTGTACCTAAGGTGCTCCACAGAGCAGGATTAACGGCAAACGACATAGACCTATACGAACTCAACGAGGCTTTCGCTTCTCAAAGCGTTGCAGTCACTCGTGAGCTAGGACTCGACACTAGCAAAGTAAATGTTAACGGCGGTGCCATCGCCCTGGGCCACCCTCTCGGCTGCACTGGCACCAAGCTATCAGTCCAACTTCTCGACGAGCTCCGAGCACGTAAAGGAAAATACGGAATCGTCACTATGTGTGTAGGAACGGGCCAGGGAGCAGCAGGTGTTTTTGAACTATTGAAATAACAGAATTATGGGTGATCTAAAATTAATTACTGGAGGAGACTTCTTGATCAAAGAAGTTAAGTGTGAAGATATCTTCACACCTGAGGAGTGGACGGAGGAGCATCTAATGATGCGCCAAACGGCAATAGACTTCGTAAATACTCGTGTTATCCCTAACCTCGATGCAATCGACGACATGCAGGAAGGTCTAATGCAATCACTTCTTGAAGAAGCAGGCGAACTTGGTCTTGTAGGTGCAGCCGTTCCAGAAGACCTTGGCGGAATGGGGCTCGACTTTAAGAGTTCAATGGTGGTAACAGAAGGAGTTGGCGGTGGGCATTCATTTGCAGTTAGCTACTCAGCTCACACAGGAATTGCGACCCTACCTATCCTTTACTACGGTAACGACGAGCAAAAGAAAAAGTACATCCCAGGCCTCGCTTCTGGCCAACTTAAGGGCTGCTACTGTCTTACAGAGCCTAGCTCCGGTTCGGACGCAAACAGTGCTAAATCTCGTGCAGTTCTGAGCGAAGACGGTAAGCACTACATCCTTAACGGTCAGAAGATGTGGATCACGAACGCAGGCTTTTCAGACATCCTTGTAGTCTTCGCTAAAATCGACGACGACGAAAATCTCAGCGCCTTCATTTTAGAAAAAGAGTACGCCGGAATCACTATGAATCCTGAGGAGAAGAAAATGGGTATTAAGGGTTCTTCAACTCGCCAAATCTTCTTCAACGACGTAAAAGTCCCAGTTGAAAATCTTCTTTACGAAAGAGGAAAGGGATTCAAGATTGCAGTAAACATCTTGAATGTTGGTCGTATTAAACTTGGAGGAGTAGTGCTTGGCGCAGCTAAGGAAGGTATTTCTTACGCAGTTAATTATGCTAACGAGAGAGAACAGTTTGGCCGTCCTATTTCTAAGTACGGAGCTATCCGTCACAAGCTTGGAGAAATGGCTATTCAGTCATACGCTCTTGAAAGCGCTGTTTACCGAGCAACTCAGAACATCGAAGACGCCATCTCTGCTTTAAAAGCTGACGGCATGGATCACGGTGAAGCAACGCTTAAGGGTATTGCATCATTTGCTCCAGAATGTGCAATGATGAAAATCCTAGGTTCTGAGGTGACTGACTACATATCTGATGAAGCAGTCCAAATTCTTGGAGGCATGGGGTACAGCGCAGAGACAAGAGCTGAGCGTGCATACAGGGATTCTCGAATCAACCGTATCTTCGAAGGGACTAACGAGATCAACAGAATGCTCACTGTTGACATGATTCTAAAGAAAGCCATGAAGGGTGAGATCGATCTTGTGACTCACGCGATGGCTGTGTCTGAAGAAATTATGGGTATCCCAGATTTCCAACCTCCTTCTAACGACGTATTTAAGCGCCACCTTGACTACATCAAGAAATTCAAAAAAGCAATTCTTATGGTAGCTGGTGCTGCTCAGAATCTCATGATGTCGCTTGCGAAAGAGCAGGAGATTATAATGGGCATTGCTGATATGGCAATTTGGGCATACACTGCTGAATCAATTGTTTTGAGAGTACAGAAGCAACATAAGGCAAGCGGAGACTCTGCCATAGAACTTCCTCTTGAAATCATGCAGACATACGTTCACTCTGCTGCCGATAAAATCAATGTTGCAGGGCGCGACGCACTTATGGGATTCGCTGAAGGCGATGAGCTTAAGATGATGCTTATGGGTATGAAAAGATTCACCAAAGTTGAGCCATTCAACTGTAAGGAATCACGCCGTAAAGTTGCAGCCGAACTCATTGATAAAAATGAATACTGCTTTTAGTATTTTTACCTCATGGCAAAAAAGAACATCATCACTAAGGATTCAGAGAAGTTTCTAGAGAAATACCTGAACAATGCATCTCCAACAGGATTTGAGGCTGAGGGACAAAAACTTTGGCTAAACTACCTTCAACCATACATTGACGACTACTTCGTAGATACATACGGAACGGCAGTGGGTGTAATCAATCCTGAGGCGAAGTACAAGGTTGTTATTGAGGCACACGCTGATGAGATCAGCTGGTTTGTACATTACATCAACCCTCAAGGGTACATTTACCTTAGAAGAAATGGCGGGTCTGACCATCAGATTGCTCCTTCAAAGAGAGTAGTGATTCACACGAAGAAGGGACCTGTTACTGGATTGTTTGGCTGGCCCGCTATTCACACAAGACAGCCTGGGAAGGAGGAAACTCCTAAAGTGAAAAACATCTTCCTCGATGTTGGTGCTAAGGATAAAAAGGAAGTTGAGAAGATGGGGATTCACGTAGGTTGCGTTGTGACTTACCCGGATGAATTCATCAAGCTTAATAAAAAGTGGTACGTGGGAAGAGCTCTAGATAATAGAGCTGGAGGATTTATGATTGCGGAAGTGGCTAGACTTCTAAAGGAGAATAAAGTGAAATTGCCTTTTGGCCTATATATCACTAATTCTGTTCAAGAAGAAATAGGTCTTAGAGGCGCCCAAATGATTGCTGAGTGCATTAAGCCTGATGTAGCGATTGTGACAGATGTTTGCCATTGCACGCATACGCCTATGATCAATAAAATTGAGCAGGGAGATACGGCTGCGGGTAAAGGCCCTGCAGTGACTTATGGTCCTGCGGTTCAGAATAACCTACTTCAACGAATCATTGATACAGCTGAGAGCAATAAGATTGATTTCCAAAGGATGGCTGCATCTCGCTCGACGGGAACGGATACTGATGCTTTTGCTTATTCAAACAAGGGCGTACCAAGTGCGCTGATTTCGCTACCATTGCGCTACATGCACACAACCGTTGAGATGGTTCACAAGGATGATGTGGAAGGGTGCATTAAGCTGATCTACGAAACACTTCAGAACATTAAAGCTGGAGAAGACTTTAAATACCTATAAAATTTTCATGTTCTGGTTCGCCAAGAAGAGTGATAGTGCTCTTTAGACGAGTGATTTAATCGAATATAGTTTACGAATCGAGGGCTTCCTTACAGGAATTAGTTATCTCGTCGCAATCAGCTATGAGTAGGGTGTTGATAAGCTGATCACCCTCCATAGTAAACCTCGATGTGTCCTTTAGCTAGAGCATTTGCCCAGTTCCTAAAGGCCACAAACCCCGCCTCAGTTTCCGCAGATATTTCCTGCTTTCCAATTCTTAAAATCAGTAGTCCATAAAGAGCTATTAGCAATTGTTCAACTGGGTGACCAGCTGGAGCAGGTTGCTTCGCGCTTAATTCTTTTATCAATGGCTCAGCTACATCGTAGCTCTCCTTATATCTCAGGTTTTCAAGAGGACCTATGAGCATTTCATGAAGGTGAGCAAGCTCAACCATAGTTTCACTAACTGTAGAAACATGACCTCCTTCTGTTTTCCCTTGGCTCCTCATATCAGCTGCAAGAGAAACTATCCACTCCTTTTCTTTTTCAGGATCTGTATCTGATGCTTGGGCTGTATCCTCTGCCCACTTTTCTAGAACAGACGGGTTAAATGCAGCTGCTCTAATCAGGTCTTCAACCTGCCATAGAAACAAAATGTACTCAACAATGTGAGCCTTCTTTTTTATATCTGCTACAATCATTTACTCCTCAGTTGCGTTTAGAGCTTCGAGTACTTCTGCTGTAATATCTAATGGTGCAGTTCCGTATAAAACGCCTTCACCACTTAATCCCCAATTTAAGATTAAATCGATATTATTTTCCTCAGCATAATTAGTGAGTTTAACATCAAGAAATTCTGCAACAGTTGTTTGCATTGTTTGCTCTTGGAAAATCACTTCCTGTTCCGCTGCAGCTTGTAGTTGCTGAAGAACCATCTCGAGTTCGTAAACTCGGGTTTGGGCTATCTGCATCTCATCCTGAGTAGCATTACCTGAATTAGCATAAGCGATTAGCTCTTGAGCCTCTTTCTGTAACGGTGCAGCTTGGGCCTTCAAAAGCGAATCAGCTTCCTGCACATTTTGCTGTAATGTAGCCTCTAACTCTTTGATAAGATTCAACCCAGTTTGGAGCGAATCACCCTGCACATAGCGAATCACTGAATTTTCAGTTTTAGAAAGTTTAGGCGATGGCTTAAACATCATAAAAGTTAATCCCGCAAGCCAAACCACTACAAATACTAATCCCAATAATTCTTTATTCATGACTTTAAATTTGATGTCAATTGTTCTCTCATATTCACAAATCTCAGAAGCACTTCTTCAGACATTGCAGATCCGAGTGATTTTACTTTCTCAAGGCTGTGTTTTTCCATATCGAATTTGAACATTTGCTCATACCTATCAAGCTCATATCTAAGCTGATATTTATCATTCCAACCAAGGATTGTAATCCTCATCAGACTATGCGGTATTTCTGCAATAATTCTCATCGATTTCCGGCGGCTAAGATAGAGACTCTATCGTCGTCCCATGCTCTCTTTAATTCTGGAATCTTAGGAGATGATGTGATTGCAACAGCTCTCGTCAGCATATGAACTATTCTATTATTTACCCGCATGTGGCAAACCATTCTTTTTGGACAAGCTCCTAGTGAAGATTTGATGTCTAATGCTGTCCTTCCCATTGCAACTTTAGATGCTCCCTTCGTGATACCTTGCTTGATAAATTCTAGGAGCATCCTTTGGTATATAAAGTGTAATTTGTTTTCCTCTTGCTTGAACCCAACAAAGAATGCCTCAGTTGTGTGAGATGTAGCAATGCCGCATTGAAATCCTACAAGTTCTTCCTCCAAGTAATATGCTATAACTGGGAAGTCATCTCCCCAATGCTTCTTCAAGGCAATTAGATCATCCTTGTGCAATTGCCCCAAAGTGAATCCCGCCCTGTCGTAAACTTGCTTATATAGACCGTGAAGCGAATCTGCTAGGTGAGTGATCTCCTCGAGAGTTAAATCCTTTAAAATCAACTCCTCTGAGCCTCGAATGATTCTCCTAATTTTAGTCCTTGATTTCTTCCTTAGAGCTCCGCTGTATTCTTCAAATGTCTTCCACTCCTTTTTTAAGTCAACTTCCATAACGGGATCGAATTCTAAATCCACCCAGTTGCAATGCCATTTGGATTTTCCAGCAATTCTTTTAGACCAAACCTCATTAGAATAATGGTCCTTCACCATGGTCGAATTTGGTGGCTTTCCTCCAGATGTTTTAGGTGTTTTTATGACTTTATGAAGGGCCAGAAAAATTTCATTTTCAGTAAAGTCATCCGCAAATCTATAAGCGTGATCTCCACTTGCAAGAACTGTTCCCAGCACTCTCACGTTAAATTGAAATACTCCGTCTCCTCGATATAAATAGCGTTGAGCTAATTTAAAAAAAGGCTTGTCTGCTTTTAGAAATTTACCTTCTGTTGCGCTTATTGCATGAGTATCCTCAAGCTGAACAATACCCACCGTCTTTGCGTTACGAGTAAATCGTATCGCTTGCAAATTTCTTTCATCAACATCTAATGCTGCCTTGATAGATCTTGAATTTAGGTATGCTGATGGCTTTTTAACTAAAAGGGTGTCCCATTCAGCCCAAACCTCATCGCTCCAATCGTTACTTTTTGAAGCTATATCAATTTGAAATCCTCCCTTCACTACGCCTCTTTTCGTTCACACGATCTGCAACACATAAACCATCCTCCTACCACGAATAGTAGCAGAAGTATTGAACCAATATTAGACGCAACACCTGCCATTTCTGCTTTTGGAGGTTCATAACTCAACACCACATTATGTTCTCCAGCCTCAACGGGTAATGCCCTAAGAATATAGTTAGCTCTAACAAGATCTGTTTGTTCTCCGTCAACTGTAGCAGTCCACCCATCAGGATACCAAATCTCACTTAACACTAGAAGACCTCCCATTTCTGACTTAACCTTGTAAGTAGATCCTTCAGGATGGTACTTAATTAACTCTACCTGATCAAGAGTTGATGTTGAATCTATAGTCGCTAATTCAGGCATTAGTTCTGCAAACTCATTGTGCATTACTGCTATCTTAGACACATCCAAATCTTGAAGAGTCATTAACTCATCATCATCAGTTTCCACCCATTCTATGTGGTGCACCATCCAAGCAGGTCCTAGCGCACCAGGATTTTCATTAGCAAATCCAAACCTAGAATCATACACGTACTTACAGTTAAGCATATTCAGAGGTTGCATGGGAATATTCTGAAAATAGTAGTTAGCTGTACGCATAATTTTTGTTTGTTCCTCCTCAGTCATATTTGGGCCTCTCATTTTTTCTATAAGCTGACTTATAGGACCTGCATATTCAAACGGCGTAATCTGATGTTCAATAAAATCCTGATATCTTCTAAGCTTAGCTCCGTGATACCCTCCAATTGACTTAAAGAAGTAAGAAGTCTGTGCATCATTCATAGGATTAGTCAAATCATAAACTCTAAAATGAGAATTCTGATTTAGAGCCCTAAACTTTGCAACATTTGATTCTACTTCAAACTTCTTTTCAACATTTACCTTATTAATCTTGAGGCTAAACTTTTCTTTCAATGCTTCCAACTGCCTTTCGTACTCTTTATTAAAATTGGGAATCTGAGCGCTTTCTCTATCGAGAATCAACATTGCGATTTCAGGTGCCTCATGAGGAAAGTTTACTTGATCCTCAGAAACGAATTTAGTATCGTACCTCTTATCTACTGACCATATATCAAGTAGCATTACAAAGGCAAGAATACCGAATACTATCTCTTTTTTCACTTTAGACATTAGGACTGCAGTCAAGCCTACTCCTGCAAGCATAATGAAGACCATCGACCTGAGAACATCTGCTCTGAACACTCCTACTCTTGTAGAAATTAGGTCCGGAAGTCCAGCTAATCTGTCTGGTGCAATTGATGGTTCGAAATCAAAAATCATCTTTGGAACTGCAAGGAACACTAAGAGCATGCCCAGAAGACTTCCAAATGAAATAGCTAGTCCTTTTATGTAGTTTGAGTTAGCCTTATCCCAAATCTTTTTCAGCGACACAGTTACTCCTAAAACAACGCTTAATTGAATAAGCACTAGCATCATTTTCGTATCCCTGAACTTACTGAACATTGGTACGTTGTCCAGAAAGAAATCTGTCACAAAAGACGCATCTCGCCATGAAAGAATAATTGCTAATCCTCCTACTATGATCACAGGCCATTTGAGCCTTTCTCTTGTACCGAAGAACATGAATGTTAATAGTGCAAAGGCAATTGCACCAAAGTAAAATGCACCAGATGAACCAGCCTGATCTCCCCAATAAATTGGCAGAGGGCCGTATGGGTCAAAGTTTACTCTCTCGCTTCCTCCTTTTATATTTGGAATAACGGCGCTTAGCCACTCACCCTTACTCATGCTGTACTGGAGAATGTAATCCTTATCAAGACCAGAAGCTTCGATATCTGATGCATTATTTAGGATAACTTCTCCACGTGTCGTGTGATGAGAATAGTCCTTAGTTAAAGCTAGGCTAGGCAGGGATGGAAGTATAGAAATCGTTGCTGCTACAATTAGTAATACTGAAGAAACTAAGAAGGATTTGATAGCTTTATTATAAATGGCGTAAACCATCTCAGTTATTCCAACTGCTCCAATCATGAACATGAGATAGTAGGTCATTTGGAGGTGGTTAGCATCTATGTGCATAGCCAGGAACAGAGCTGCTATTGCGGCGCCTCCCCATTTGTTTTCTCTATATGTGTAGATGACGCCGCCGAGGATTCCGGGCATAAGAGAGATTGCGCGGACTTTAGTCGCGTGACCGGCTGCAAGATAGAGAACGTTGACTGAGGCAAGACCAAAGGTTATCCCCGAAATAAATGCTACGATTGGCGGTGCTTTTAAACATAGAGCGAGGACGTAAGCGGAAAGCATGGCCACAAATAGTGTCATCATTTCAGCGGTAAGGAATAGACGGAAGAAGGACCAAATATATTTAGGTAAAGTCATAATGCCTGATCCGGTTATTTGGACCGTTGGCATTCCTCCAAACATACTATCAGTCCACTGGGGGCGTTCGCCTTCTATGTCTTCGTATGAAATAGTTTCATGAGACATGCCCTTGTAGTGAATTGAATCACCAGCATAAACTCTTTCACCCTTGGTTACAACAGGGGAATAATAAGCTACAGAAATGACTAAAAAAGCCAAGACTGATAAAACGTGTGGTAGAACCTTTTTCAGCATGTAGCAAGTTAACGCTATAGAGCTAGTCATCAACTTCTTCAAAGTCTACATAATCGCCAATATTATCTGAATTTGGCTTTTTATTCTTTGAATATGCTGACTTACCATGTCTGCGATAGTCTTGTTTGGGAGGTTGTTGCTGTTGATGATTTGGCTTTTTTCCAAATAGAAAATCAAGCCAACGAAATATCAGCCAAGCAACAACTAATGAGAAAATAAATTTTCCAATTCCCATAAATAGACTCTATTACTTACTCAAGTAGAGATTTCTCTCAGAGTGAATCTTTCTAAAGAAAGGATCATTTAAATCTGGAATAAATCTGATACCCTCTCCAGTTGATTTCATCTCTGGACCTAGCTCCTTGTTAACGTTAGGGAACTTAGAGTAAGAGAAAACTGGAATCTTAACAGCATATCCTTCAAGATGAGGAGAGTGTGGCATATCCTTTAGTTTTTTCTCGCCCAGCATAACCTTAGTTGCGTGGTTCACATAAGGAACACCGTATGCCTTTGAGATAAATGGAACTGTTCTAGAAGCTCTAGGGTTTGCCTCAATGATGTACACTGTATCATCCTTTACAGCGAACTGAATGTTAATCAAACCTCTAGTTTCAAGTGCAAGAGCAATTCTCCTGGTGTAGTCCCAAACCTGCTGCATTACTAAATCGCCCAAGTTGTATGGCGGAAGTAGTGCGTAACTATCTCCAGAGTGGATTCCAGCAGGCTCAATGTGTTGCATAATTCCAATGATGCGCACATCATCTCCGTCACAAATCGCATCCGCCTCACACTCTAGAGCACCTTCGAGGAAGTGGTCTAAAAGGATTTGGTTTTCAGGCATGTGCTTTAAGATGCTCACAACGTGGTTTTCTAATTCTTCCTCGTTTATTACAATCTTCATCTTTTGACCGCCTAGTACGTAAGACGGTCTTACAAGTAGAGGAAAACCAAGCTCCTTACAAAGGTCTACTGCTTGATCAGCATTCTCTACTACACCAAACTTTGGATAAGGGATTCCCTCATCGCGAAGAAGAGATGAGAATCGTCCTCTGTCCTCAGCAAGGTCGAGGGCGTTATATGATGTTCCCAATACTGGAATGCCGTATCTATCAAGTTTCTCTGCAAGCTTAAGAGCAGTCTGTCCGCCAAGCTGTACAATTACACCTTCAGGCTTTTCATGAAGAATGATATCATAGATGTGCTCCCAGAATACTGGCTCGAAGTATAGTTTATCTGAGGTAGCAGAATCCGTT
>MDTA01045333.1_pt1 | contig 13293 bp, 13 predicted proteins | sample 811151 | NCBI WGS metagenome assembly MDTA01 (sample SAMN05326648, study PRJNA326480) | marine metagenome | isolation source: seawater | place: Indian Ocean: South | collected 2010 | reverse complement strand
TGCCATTCGTTCTCTCTGGCAGCGACGATCTGATCGCTACAGCGAGGAGCGCCATTGCACGGCTGATTCTCTCCCTCGAGCAGAAATGGCCTATCTGGGTGGTTGAACCGTCGTCGATATCACCGTTTCTAAGCGAAAAGCTCGGTACAAACGTCTGAGAGTTCGGGCCGTCCTTCGGCCCATTGGTGATGTTCGAACTGTTGTCATACGAGCGCTTTCGCGACACGCCATCAGTTCGGTTTTTCGATGTGACGGTTGATACATCGAACGCTCGTGATCTGGTCATTCACTCCGGCCCTGCCGTGAGTCCGCCGAACGATCCTGATTCCGGTGCGTGGCAGTTTTACTTGCATCCCCATCAAGAAGACAATCTCCTCGCCGCTAGCGGTGGCCGTACCTTTTATTTGGTCAACCTGGCTTGGGAACAGCCTTTCCATATCGTGCGGCTGGAAAGCGGTGGAGACATCCTCCGCATTCCACCGGGCACGTTCCATCGTTCGATTTCTGATCCCGATGGATCAGTGGTTCTGAATCAAGCCGTGCGCGAATCAGGAGTGTCTTTGTTGCGTGAATTCCGCGTGTACAACAGCGCTCGCATTCCTGCTCTGATGGCTGCCACGGTCAGTACGGCGATGAAGCCGCGGCTCCATGGTGTTGAACCATTGCTTCAAGCGGCATGAACGACGGCCGGTGCACAATCGCTGAGCTCGTTTTCCTCGACAGTGATCGACCAACTGAGTTCACTGGGTGTATCAGGTGGGCCACTGAAACTGCCGCTCACTGCTGCAGTGAGTTCGGGTTTGGATGATGTGGCCAGAACCACGTAGCGCTGTGTCACTTCTCCGCCCGCGCTGGGATCAAAGCCTCGCCAGCCGGCGCCAGGGAGGTAGACCTCGGCCCAGGCGTGCAGGTCGTACTGATCGGGTGCTGGTTCCAGTAGCTGATACCCGCTGACGAATCGGGCCGGCAAGCCCACCACGCGACAACAAGCCACCATCAGCATGGCCAGGTCACGGCAGGATCCGATCCGTTCTCGTAGGGTGCGGCCCGCAGGCCAGGCTGGCCCCACATGGCGTTGGGTGTATTTGACCCGCTCCTGAATCAAGGCCATGAGCTGCTTGAGAAATGCCAGCGTGTGTTGGTTGCTCCCCATGAGTGCTTCTTGGGTGAGATCGATCACCGAAGGTTCGTGTTGTCCATTCGGCAGCCAGCTTTCCAGTGCTCCTTGAAGGTCAACATTCAGTTGGCCGCGCGGGTAAGGCAAGGGAACTTCCAGCCCGTTGAAGCAGGTTTCCAGAGCTGGTGCAGGGCGCGTTTCCACCAGGCTGCAAGCTTCAAAGCAGAGCTGATCGGTGCAGCCGAGAAAGATCAGTCGCTGAATTTCATCACCACTGGCGGCCAGCAGTTCTCGCCGTTGATGGGGCTCTGGCGTCACGCTGAGCTGATGCTCGATCAGGGTCTGAAAGCCCTGGGCCCGTGGTTTGAGGCAGAGGCGGTGTTCCCCAAGGCTCACCGCTGCCGCGTATTGATAGGTCAGGCGGTGAAGGATTCGGGCGCGCATAGAACTTCGGTTGGGGTGGGATGCAGCTCAGTGCTGGTGAAATAGCGGCTCTGAATCAGGTTGTGCAAACGATTGAGATCTTGTTGCAGCCCGTCGATCGCTTCATGAAGACCGCTCTCAATCAAGCTGTCGATGCGCACGTAGCTCCATCGCGCCAGTAGCTGACCGCGCAGGCAGTCGAGGTCATCGGGTGCTGCCTGAACGGGCTGGGTCTGGATCTGCTTCAGGGTGTCATTGATCCCCTGCAGGCAGTAACGCACGGAGCGTGGAAAGATGGGATCGAGCAAGAGAAATCCTGCAACGGAGACGGGATTGATGGCCTGCTGCATGCTCTGCCGATACATCTGGTAAGCACCGGCTGTTCGCAACAAAGCGATCCATTGCAGTTCATCGAGCACCCCGCCCACCTCTTCCGGTGCGGGAAGCAGCAGGTAGTACTTCACATCCAGGATTCGTGAGGTTTTGTCCGCCCGTTCGATCAGGCGGCCCAGTTGGCTGAACAGCCAGCTCAGATCACGGCTGAGTGTGGTGTCAGTAATGCCGTAAAAGATTTGACATTCACGTCGGATGATGCGCAGTCGCTCCTGTGTGGGTTCCTGCCAGATCGATTCCCCGTCTTGAAGGCTCCAGTGCAGATCATTGATCTGTTCCCACATCTCTGTTGTGATCACGTCCCGGATCTGCCGAGCGTTTTCGCGAGCCATGCTGATGCAGCTCACGATGCTGTTGGGGTTCTCGCGATCCAGGAGCAGGAAGCGGCTCACATCGCGCGGTTGTCCAGCCGGATAGTTTTGATCGAAGCTGTGGCGGTCACCCGTCGCATCCACGAGTGGTAGCCAGGGCTCAGCGCTCCCCGGCGGGCAATCCAAGGCCATCGCCTCACTCACCTCCAGGAAGCGGGAAATATTTTCGGCACGTTCGAGATAGCGGTTGATCCAGTAGAGGGAGTCGGCGACCCGGCTCAGCACGGCACGGCCTCCATCTGTTGCGTTGCGCTCACCTGTTGTTCATCGACAATCCAGGTGTCTTTGCAGCCCCCACCTTGAGAGGAATTCACCACGAGTGAGCCGCGTTTGAGAGCGACCCTGGTCAGGCCGCCGGGGCTAACCCAGCTGCTTTTGCCTCGGAGTACGTAGGGCCTCAGGTCCACATGGCAGGGGTAAAGCTCCCCGTCACTGAGGGCCGGAACAGTGGAAAGCTGAAGGGTCGGCTGGGCGATGAAGTTGCGCGGATTGGCACGAATCCTGGAATCGAAGTCTGCGATCTCCGTGCGGCTGGCCTGAGGTCCGATCAGCATTCCGTAGCCTCCTGCTTCAGCAACTGACTTCACCACCAGCTGTTCAAGGTTCTCCAGCACATAGGCGCGGTCGTCGGGCCGAGCACAGAGGTAGGTGGGAACGTTCTCGATGATCGGTTCTTCACTGAGGTAGTAGCGGATCATCGTCGGCACGTGGGCGTAGATCAATTTGTCGTCCGCGATGCCGGTTCCAGGAGCATTGGCAATGGCGACGCGTCCCTGACGAAGCACATCGATGAGGCCAGGAACGCCGAGCATCGAGTCGCTGCGAAACACGGTCGGGTCGAGGAAGTCATCGTCGATGCGCCGGTAGATCACATCCACAGGAGTGCGTCCATTGGTGCTTTGCATCCAGGTGCGGCCGTCCACACAGATCAGATCCCGGCCTTCCACCAGGGGAATGCCCATCTGTTGCGCCAAGTAGCTGTGTTCGAAATAAGCGCTGTTGAACACCCCTGGCGTCAGGATCACGACCCGTGGTGCATCACTCCATGGCGCCAGATCCTGCAGCGTGCGCAGCAGATGGGAGGGATAATCATCGATCGGTTGGACGGTGCGTCCCGAAAACAAACTGGGGAACAACCGTTTCATCCCCCGCCGGTTCTCCAAGAAGTAGGCCACGCCGGAGGGACAACGCAGGTTGTCTTCCAAGACGCGCCAGGTGCCCTGCCCATCACGGATTAAATCCAGTCCGGAGATATGGCACCAACGATTCAGCGGCAGGTTGATTCCTTGCATTTGTGGTCTCCATCCCGAGGAGCTTTCCACGTCTTCCCTGGGAATCACCTTGTCGTTGAGGATGTTCTGGGGGCCATAGATGTCGGCCAGAAAGCAATCAATCGCTTCCAGCCGCTGCAGCAGCCCTTGCTCCAGGCGCTGCCACTGGCCGCGGCTGATCAATCGTGGCAGTGGATCGAAGGGAAGGATGCGTTCACTGCCGTTGAGTCCGGAATCATTCAGCCGGAAGGTGGCTCCCAGTCGACGCAGAAGGTTGCTCGCAGAGGCATGGCTGCGGTTCAGTTCCTGCAATCCCATCTGGCCGAGAGATGTGAGCAGAGGGGCGAGGTCGTCCCTAGGCGATTCCGTAATGCTGCAAAAATATTCGTCGTAGCCGACTGAGGGTTTGTAGTCGGTGAACATCCCGAAACCATGGTGTAATGGCATCCAAAACCTCGGCCTGTCACCTGTCTGGTTGTGGTTGCTACACATTCCGCAATTTGACTCGGGAATGCGTAGGGGCTTGGTGTTTTGCGTAGTCCCGAGCACCGGAATCGCTTGAAGTCCTAGGTCTCGCGTGCGGTGTTTGCTTATCTGATGGGCGAAGCCAACACCATCTCTCGTCTTGGATGAACTGCTCTGGGCGCGCTTGATCTTTGCCCTTGGCGCACTGGTCACAGTTTCAACTGTGGTGATGATCGTGCGCGGCCACCTGGATTGGCGTGATCGGGGGGCTGACTGATGGCTGGCACCACTCCGTTCTTGGCCCCTGGAATCGCCTGGGCTTTGGTGGTTCTGTTTTCTGTGCTCTGGGTCGCCCTGGGTGTGGCCTGGGGGCGACGTGGCAAGGGTGATGCTGACGATTACATGCTGGCCGGCCGCAACATCGGTCTGGCCTTGAGCACGGCCACGTTGATGGCCTCCTGGGTAACCGGCAACACCACCCTTCTGGCCCCGGAATTTGGCTACAGAACGGGCCTCTGGGGCATGTTCAGCTATGGCTTGGCCGGACTGGGATTGATTTTGTTTGCGCCATTGGCGCTGCGGATCAAGCAGCTCATGCCCCATGGCCGCACCAGTGGAGACTTCATTCGCTTGCGCTATGGCCGGTTGGCCTGGTGGGTGTTCATGGTGATCACGGCCATCTACACCCTGGGTTTTCTGATGACCCAGGCGATGGGTGCTGGTCTGTTGTTGCAGGCGCTTTCAGGGTTTGACTACCACGTCGGCATGGTGGTTGTGATTGGCGTCGCGACCCTTTACACCCTCTATGGCGGCATGCGTGCGGTGATCGGCACGGACTTCATTCAGTCGTTGCTGATCATGGTGTTGTTGGCGGTGGTGGCAGTGCTGGCGTTTCGCCAGTCGCCGATGCCGGAGGTGCATGCAGCTCTGGTGAACCAGCACCCAGATCGTCTGGATCTGCTGCTGCCTGCGGGCCTGCTGCTCGCCTGGAATTCAGCTTTGTTCTCGATGGGGGAGGTGTTTCATAACAACATCTGGTGGTCCCGGGTGTTTGCCAGTCGCCGAGGCGTGGTGATGACGTCGTTCGTTCTGGGGGGCCTCGCCTGGATGAGCGTTCCCTTGGTGACCGGCTCCATCGGCCTTGTGGCCCTAGCCCGTGATCTGCCTCTGCAGCAGGTGAACATGGTGTTTCCTGTGATGGCCGCTGATCTTCTGGGTGCCGGTGGTGCAGCGCTGGTGTTTGTGGTCGTGTTTGCTTCGCTCACCTCCACCTTGGATTCGCTGCTCGCCTCCACAGCTGATCTTTTGGCAGAAGATGTCTATTTCCGCCTGCTGCGGCCCCGGGCCAGTGATGCACAGCTCAAACAAGCGGCACGGATGATGGTGGTGGGACTGGCTGTGGTGACCCTGGCCTTGTCTTGGCCTCAGCTCGATTCATTGGCCTCGGTGTTGTTGTTCACGGGGTCCTTGGTGGCGTCCACCGTCTGGCCTGTGGCCTGTGGTTTGTACTGGCGCTCTGCTAGCCGTGGCGCTGCCATCTTGGCGATGCTCAGCGGAAGCCTGGTGGGCCTGGCCGCTTATGTGTTGATTGAGCCCTACTGCGCTGCGGTGTTCTCAGCTGCCATTTCTGCTCTCGTGATGCTGGTGGGCAGCCACCTTTGGCCGGAACGGTTTGATTTCGCACTCTTGAAGGAGGACCCATGATCACTTCCTTGTTTTCGGTGGTGCTTGGCCTGAAGGGGTTTGAGTTGGTGTTACTGGGTAGCCAGCTGGCGCTGGTGCTGTCAGTGGTGGTCTTGCTGCTGATCTGGTGGCTTGAGTATCGAAACGGACGAGTTTGGTAGTGATTGAGACTGAATTCTGAATCAGTTCCAAAGATCTCCCAGATTTACTGGCTTCGGCGCCCCCTGTTGCTAGAGGGTGATTTGAATCACATGGATGGCGCTGCTCAAGTTCCGTTTCATCGGGATTGCGCCTAGGAGCCTCGATGTTGAATACCAAGCAAGTTGCCCTGGAGGTTGAGGAGGCGCCCATGCGATTCGCGCCCCTTGGCCCAGACGTCTACGGCCGTACGCACCCCCAGTCGCTGCTGACCTGCATTGAGGAGGAGGCGGAACCCCTGCTCGACCTCGTGGATCAACACGTGGTCTCGATCCAGTCGTTTCGTCCGCAAACGCTGCTGCAGTTGTTTCGATTGGCGGCGAAGTACGAGAGCAATCCCGAGCGCTACATCACGCACAACATGCCGCTGCAGGGCAAGATCTTGATCAACGCCTTTTATGAGCCCAGCACGCGCACTCGGTTGTCGTTCGACAGTGCTTGGCATCGGCTCGGTGGCAGCTCCATCAACATCACGGATCGCTCCACCACGGGGATTGCCAAAGGCGAATCGCTTGAGGATGTGGCGCACATGTTCAACAACTACGGCGACTGCGTGGTGTTGCGGGACAGCGATCCCGGAGCGGTTTATGCCATGTCGCAAACCCTGCGCATTCCGATCATCAATGCCGGGAATGGCCTGGATGAGCACCCGACGCAGGCGATGGCGGATCTCTTCACGATTTTCAAGTGGCGTCCGAGCCTGGCCCAGCCCATCGTTTCAGCGGACCAGAGAATCAGGATCGGCGTGATCGGTGTGCCGTCCAGGATGCGCACGGTGCGTTCGCTACTCAGGATTCTGGCCAAGTTCCCTCAGATCGTTGAGGAGGTCGTGGTGATTCATCACGCTGAGGCGGATCCTGAAGACACGTTGTTTGATGCCGGTCAGTGTGAGGAGCTCCAGGAGGCTGGTCTCAACTTGCGTTGCAGCACAGACTTACTCACGGAATTGCCCCATTTGGATGTCACCTACATCAATGCCATCGCCTGGGTGGGCGACAGTTTTGAGGTGCATGGATCGCAGTTCCGGTTGACCAAGGATCTCCCCTACAAAGACGGCTCCATTGTTTTGCATCCGCTGGCTCGGGGAGCCGAACTGAGCACCTGCGTGGATGAGACACCTCACAACTGGTATTTCAGCCAGGCCCGAGGAGCGGTGTTTCTGCGTATGGCTCTCCTCACCTGCATGGTGAACCGGGCTGACCGGGTCATGGACGTCCTCTGAATCAGGGTTATGTGCGGTATCGGAGGTGTGTTCAACGCTGATCGTGACCAGACGGTCGATCGGCAGTTGCTGGTCAACATGGCAGCGATCCAAGCCCATCGCGGGCCGGATGGCTTCGGGGTGGAGTGTCTCGATCAGGCAGGGGTTGGTTTCTGCCATGCCCGGCTGTCGATCATTGATCTCAATGAGTCAAGAGCGCGGCAGCCGTTTCTCACCGATGACGGTGAGGTGTTGATGGCCCACAACGGTGAGTTCTATGACTTTCAGCGCATTCGCGCCGATCTCACCGCTCAGGGAGTTCGTTTCAGCAGCAAGAGCGATTCCGAGATTCTGCTACGGCTCTATCAGCGCCAGGGCTTGAACGCGACCTTGCCCTTGCTACGAGGGGAATTCGCTTTCGCTCTGTTTGATCGCGAGGAGGATTGTCTTTATCTAGTGCGGGATCGTTTTGGGATCAAACCCCAGTACTGGGCCATGACATCCGAGGGATTGGTGTTCGGGTCGGAGCTCAAGGTGTTGTTCGCCCATCCTGCGGTGGAGCGACGTTTCACCTCGGAAGGCTTGTTCCATCAGCTGATGCAAACGATGGTGCCGGGCACCACTGCCTTTGCAGGGGTTCACCAGGTGAAGCCTGGGCACGTGCTGAAGGTGCAGCGTGCCCAGGGTCAGCTCGAGGTGTCCGAGTGGTCGTATTGGGATCTGAACTTCCCGCGCAAGGATGAGCGCGATCAAAGCCTGAGCGAGGCTGATCATGTTGCGGCCGTGCGCGCAGCGCTGCTGGAGGCCGTCGAACTGCGCATGGTTGCTGATGTGCCGGTCGGTTGTTACCTCTCCGGCGGGATCGACAGTTGTTCGATTCTTGGTTTGGCTTCTGCAGTGAGTCAGTCCCCAGTGCGGGCCTTCACCATCGGCTTTGATGATGCCCGATACGACGAATCACCGATCGCTCAGGAAATGGCGGAAGCCACGGGAGCGGAGCAGGATGTGATGCGCCTGTCAGGACGTGAGCTCTATGGATTCATGGAGCGCACCCTTTGGCATGCGGAGCGCACGATTTACAACACCCTGGCGGTGGCCAAATATCTGATGAGTCGCCACGTCAACAACGTTGACTACAAGGTGGTGATGACGGGTGAAGGCTCCGACGAGTTGTTCGGTGGCTACCCCGCGTTCCGCCGCGACATGTTCCTGCACGGTCTTGATGATCTGCCGGAGGAGGAACGCAGCAGCTGGGAGTCGCTGTTGCAGCAGTCGAATGCTCTGGTTCAGGGGGCGATGTTGGCCGCCGATCAAGTGGATGATCCTGCTTTGGAGGATGTGGTGGGTTTCACACCGAGTTGCCTGCAACCCTGGCTTGCCTGTGCCCCTCTCGTGCCGGCATTGCTGGCGGACTCTCATCGCCAGGCGGTCGAGGGGTACTCGCCTGGCCAGGCGATCGCCGATCAGCTCGATCCCGATCAACTTGAGGGTCGCCATGCCTTGGACAAGGCCCAGTACGTCTGGATCAAAACCATGCTTGAGGGTCAGATCTTGACCTGGGGTGGTGATCGTGTCGATATGGCGAATTCGATGGAAGCCCGTCCGGCTTTTTTGGACCACCACCTCGCCGCCGCCGCGGTGCGGGTTCCGCCGGAATTGCGGATCAAAGGCAAAACAGAGAAATACGTGTTGCGGGAAGCGATGGCTGGGCTGCTACCCGAGGTGCTCTACAAGCGTGAGAAGTTTGCCTTCATGGCGCCCCCTGCCCACACGGAGCCGGAGAAGTGGGCGCAGATGAAACAGTTGGCGGATGACTATCTCAGTGATGAAGCGATTGATGCCGCTGGACTGTTGAGCAAAGACGGCGTACGGGCTCTCTTTGATCGCCATGACCACCCGCAGACCACGGATTCCGAGCGCGTTCAGATGGACGCTGTGATCAACCACCTGCTGGGAGTGCAGATGTTGCACCGCATGTTCGTGGCTGCTGATGTTCCCGCTTTGGCACGAGAGGAGGCGGAGCGGTTGGGATGGCGTGTCTTGATGCCCGTTTGAATTCTTTGATCAGGGTTAAACAGTTGCATTGACGACAGGAAGTTTCGAAAACCCAGGCGAGAGTGACCTTTGGTTTGAACTAAGGGTCACGACCATTGCCACAACTGCTTTCCAATCGTCCACAAGCCACTCCAGTGGAGGCAACGGTTCGGAAAACAGCGGTAACCCCCAACCGTGCTCGCCTCATTCAATCGCTTGATCAGATGGCCTCCATCGGTCTGCAGGCCGATGGCAGTGTGTGTCGGCGCGGCTTCAGTGCGACCGATGTGCAGGGTCGTGATCAGCTGGCGGCCTGGATGAAAGCGTCCGGCATGAAAGTTCGTGTCGATACGGCTGGCAATCTGATTGGCCGCTTGGAGGGGCAGGATCCCACTTTGCCCGTGCTGATGACGGGCTCTCACTTAGACACGGTGCCAACCGGCGGCCGTTTTGATGGCGTTCTCGGCGTGTTGGCCGGCCTTGAGGCAGCTCGTGCCCTTATGGATGCAGGCCTTGAATTGCGTCATTCCTTTGAAGTGGTGGCCTTCGCTGATGAAGAGTCAACGATGGTCGGTTGCAAGGGCATGGCTGGGACTGCCTCTGCTGAGCCAACGGCTTATGCCACCAGCAACGGTGAGCCGATTGACGTCAACCTGAAGCGCATCGGGGGGCACTGGCCGTCCTTGGCGTCTGCCCGTCGTGCTGATCAGGCGATTGCAGCATTTCTGGAATTGCACGTTGAGCAGGGTGCTGTGCTGGAGCATCGCGGTGATGCCATCGGTGTTGTTGAAGGCATCGTTGGTCAGCGTCGTTTTTCCATTCAGGTGGAGGGTCAGCCCAACCATGCCGGTACGACGCCGATGACGTTGCGCAAGGACGCCTTGGCTGCAGCCTCCAGAGTGGTGCTCGCGGTCGAGTCCATCGCCCAACTTCACCCAGGGGATCCTGTGGCGACGGTGGGTCGGCTGGAGGTTTGGCCCAATGCCGCCAACGTGGTGCCCGGCTCCGTTTCGATGACGGTGGATATTCGGGATCTCAGCCCCGCTGTCTTGGATCAATTGGTCTCCAACCTGGAGATGGAGCTCGAGCGGATTTCCACTGCGACGGGATGCCCCATTCGTTTGGAGCCTCAGTTTCAGGTGGAGCCGACCCCAGCTGATGCCATGGTGATGTCGACCATCGCCTCAGTGGCCACGGATCTCGGCCTCCGCTGGAGTGGGCTGCCGAGTCGTGCCAGTCACGATGCCCAAGAGATTGGCCGTCGCTGGCCGATGGGCATGATTTTTGTTCCCAGCCGCGATGGTCTCAGCCATTCAGCGGCCGAATTCACCACTGACCGCCAGTGTGTGGATGGCACTGCTGTTTTGCTGGAAACCATTCAGCGGCTTGACAGTGCCCTCACATGACCTTTTCGATCGTTGCGCGAGATCCAAGCAACGGCCGGTTTGGGGTCGCCGTGGCAACTTGCCATTTGGCGGTGGGATCCACCGTCCCTCACATTCGTGCGGGGGTTGGTGCTGTGGCTACGCAGGCACACACCAATCCTTACCTTGGCATCTGTGGGCTAGAACGGCTTGAACAAAGTGCGGATGCAGATGAGGTCTTGAGCAGCCTGCTCGCCGATGACCCTCACCGTGATCAACGCCAGTTTCATCTCATTGATTCCGCTGGTCGTACAGCCTGTTGGACTGGCCAGTCTTGTGGAGGCTGGGCAGGCCACCGCCATCACGCAAATCTTTCAGTGGCGGGAAATTATTTGGCTAGTGATGCAGTCCTCGCAGCAATCGAAGAATCTTTCCTCTGCAGCGACCCGACGTGGAAATTAGGCCGGCGATTGATGTTGGCTCTGCAGGCAGGTGAAGCAGCAGGCGGCGACCAACGCTCTGACACATCAACATCGGCTGCGCTTCAAGTGAGTGGAGAAGCCGCTTTTCCACTTTTGGATTTGCGCGTCGACTTTCGTGATTCTGCTGTTGAAGAGTTGATGCGTGTTTATGAACGCAGTCAGGAGCTCTGGGCTCAAGAGTGGCGTGATTCGTTTGCCGAATTGCCACGCTTAAACCGTCTGATAGCGGGCTGACTCTCAGGAGGCCACGGACGTTGCCCAATCCAGGCTGACGCCGGCTTGGCGAGCATCTTGAGCGAGTTGCTTCATGCAACTCACTTCGAACACGGCCTGCCCGGACAGCAGAGCGTCCCACTCACTTTCGGGAAAGTGGCATTGGAGCCAGAACACTCCGTGGATGCTCGCTGGTTGAAGCAGCACCAGGTCGGAGTCGTGAGGTTGTGCAATCAGATCCACGCACCCAATGCATCACTGGGTCCATTAACTCCTCAAGGCCCTGGCCTCAGTTGTTTTTCTTGATACCGAGTTGCGAATTCCTCAGCGTTTGTATTGAACGCCGCGATAAATCAACTCCACGGGGACCCTCTGAGGAGTGGTCTGGCGGGACTGATACACATTGCGGCGGTACGTCAGCTGAATCACGGGCTTTTGTGCGGCGCCGTGGTTGGGGCTGTACGTGTTTCCGCGATAGAGGAGTGTGGTCATGGTTGTTCAACGAAGCAAGCTCAGGTCCCCGTTCCATGGCCTGAGTCGTACTGCGCCACGCGTGTTGCGTGGTGAACGCTTGGTAGCAGTTGCTACTAAATGATTGTCCGCTGTGGGTTTCTTCTTTGGTTGTTCAGCTGGATACAGATTTAGAAAACTTTTGCGTTTGATTTTTGCTTGGCGAAACCTTATTTGCCTGCGCTGCTTCCGGTCGTGAGCGGCAGCAACTGCCGCAGGGCGGCTTCGAAGAAACGTGAGCCTTGGGTTTGCAAGTCGTCTCCCACGCGATGCCACATCCGCATGATCTGCGCAGGGCCTTCCGCGCCCATGGCGCTCACCACATAGGCCTCGTCTTGCACGATCCATTGCTGGAGTGATGCCGTGCTCACTTCGAGGTGGCATTGCAGGCCAAGAGCGTGGCGACCGACTCGAAACACCTGTTCTGCACAGTGCAGTGAGGAGCCCAGCAGCGTCGCCTGCTTTGGGAGATGAATCCGGTCGCCGTGCCAATGCAGCACCGTGGTGCTCGTGCCTAGGTTCTCCAGCAACGGTTCGGTGTCGGCTCCGATCAGCCAGTGAATCGCCCCAAGCCCGACTTCTTTCAGGGGCTGAGGTGGTTCCCCTACATGCAGTGGTTCCACTGAACCGCCTGCGGCAACAGCCAGAAGCTGTGCCCCCAGGCAGATGCCGATGACCGGCTTTTCAGCCTGGTGCCAGGCAGTTAGCCAATCGAGTTCTGCTTGGAGCCAGTTCAGTTCTGGGCTGTGTCGATCGTTCACGCCCATCGGTCCCCCCAGCACCAAAGCCAGGCAGTTAGGGCAGTCGCCCGGAGCGGGTAGCGCATCACCCAGGTCGGGACGCAGGGTTCGGATGGTGAGGTCTTGTTGGGTTGCCAAACGGCCGATCAAATCAGGCCCTTCGTGGTCCACGTGTTGGACCACCAACAGCGTGGGGCTCAAAGCAGCAGATAGCGCTGGGCCAGGGGCAGCACTTCAGCGGGCTCGCAGGTGAGCAATTCACCGTCGGCGAACACCTCATAGGTCTGCGGGTCCACGCTCACCTTCGGCAGCGCTGAATTCAGCTTGAGGCCGCTCTTACCCACGCTGCGCGTTTCCATTACCGCCCTGCAGGTGCGTTCCAGCCCCAGCTGGCGTTGGATGTCGGCATCCATCGCCGCTGCGCTCACGAAGGTGAGACAACTGGGGGCGAGGGCTTTGCCGAAGGCGCCGAACATCGGCCGGCCGTGCACGGGGCCGGGGGTGGGAATCGAGGCGTTGGCATCACCCATCTGGGCCCACACGATTGAACCTCCCTTCACTACCAGTTCCGGGCGAATGCCAAAGAAGCCCGGCTTCCACAACACGAGATCAGCAAGCTTGCCGGTTTCGATCGATCCCACTTCGGTGCTGATGCCGTGGGCCAATGCCGGATTGATCGTCACCTTGGCGATGTAACGCTTCAGCCGGTGGTTGTCGTTGCGTGCGGAGTCTTCTGGCAATGCACCACGCTGCACCTTCATCTTGTGGGCGGTCTGGAAGGTGCGGGTGATCACCTCCCCCACGCGGCCCATGGCCTGGGAGTCGCTG
>MDTA01026368.1_pt1 | contig 13293 bp, 9 predicted proteins | sample 811151 | NCBI WGS metagenome assembly MDTA01 (sample SAMN05326648, study PRJNA326480) | marine metagenome | isolation source: seawater | place: Indian Ocean: South | collected 2010 | reverse complement strand
TCTTAGCGGTAGGACTGTCGCCAGCATAACATCCCTAACACATCAGTTTGATGGATTCGAAGACTCCCTAGATGCTACGGGGCAGTTCCTTGAAGGGGAAATTGATCTAGTAAGTGGAGCCCTAGATGCCACTGGTCAGTTCCTTGAAGGAGAAATCGACCTAGTAAGTGGAGCTTTAGATGCCACTGGTCAGTTCCTTGAAGGAGAAATCGACCTAGTAAGCGGATCCTTAGATGCCACAGGCCAGCTACTGGAAGGGGAAATTGACCTACTAGAAGGTCAAACTATAGCTAGCATCACCAGTCTTACGGAAAGCATAGATGACCTTGAAGACGGGCTTAATTTAGTAAGCGGAGCTTTAGATACAGACATAGACCACTTAAGTGGCTACATAGCAGATGTTAGTGGTGAATTATTTGCAGACACCATAGCATTGAGTGATGATCTTCATTTGACGGGGAACCATTTAATGTCTCTTATCGGCGGCAACATCTCCCATGAAGTGGATGCGGTTAATGTGGCGCTTGAAAATACTGGCGATCTTTTGTTGAGAAACATAGACCTTCTTAGCGGTGAATCACTAGCAAGCTTTACAAATTTATCCCATGATATAGATTTAAACTCTTCCCAATTACTTGCTACAGGCAACCTCTTAGAAGGAGAGATTGATCTAGTAAGTGGAGCCTTAGATGCCACAGGCCAGTTCCTTGAAGGAGAAATCGACCTAGTAAGTGGAGCTCTAGACACCACAGGTCAGTTCCTTGAGGGAGAGATTGACCTAGTAAGTGGAGCTTTAGATGCCACAGGCCAGCTACTAGAAGGGGAGATTGACCTAGTAAGTGGAGTCCTAGATGCCACAGGTCAGCTATTAGAAGGGGAGATTGACCTAGTAAGTGGAGCTTTAGATGCCACAGGCCAGTTCCTTGAAGGGGAGATTGACCTAGTAAGTGGAGCCCTAGATGCCACAGGTCAGCTATTAGAAGGGGAGATTGACCTAGTAAGCGGGGCCCTAGATTCCACTGGCCAGCTACTGGAAGGGGAGATTGACCTACTAGAAGGTCAAACTATAGCTAGCATCACTAGTCTTACGGAAAGCACTGATGACCTTAAAGGTGAGATCGACCTAGTAAGTGGGGCCCTAGATGCCACGGGTCAGTTCCTTGAAGGTGAAATTGACCTATTAGAAGGTCAAACCGTTGCAAGCATCACCAGTCTTACGGAAAGCATAGATGACCTTGAAGGCGAAATTGACCTAGTAAGCGGAGCTCTATATGCCACAGGTCAACTTTTAGAATCGTCAATGGACGGAGATTTAGATGTTACAGGGCAGTTCCTCGAGGGGGAAATCAACCTAGTGAGCGGAGCTCTAGATGCCACAGGCCAACTAATAGAGCAAGAATTAGACATTCATATTCATAATCATATTGATTCTGTCAGTGGTAACTTGATTAGTACTGGTGAGTTCCTGCATGAATCCCTTGATTTGTTAAGCGGAGAAAGCCTAGCAAGCATAACCCATGTTTCTCATGAACTAGAGCTAACCCAAGAAGAGGTTCTTGCTGCTAGCGGCGAGCATCTCGCAAACTTAATATACCTTGAGGATTCAATACCTTTTTCTACAAGCATTCAGATTCCTCAAAACATTGATACCACAGGTGTCACCTTTTTGTCCCTTGGGTATACTGATCCACTATTTAAGCCTCCTCCAGTTTTTGTTAATCTTAACTACGACCCCGTCTCTCCGGGATTTTATCTTTATGGAGTGAGAAATATATCCACAACTGGCTTCCATATTTACTTTAGTGATGCAGTAGTTGAACAAAACAATTTTTTAGATATTATTATTTATAAAAATTAATCCTTAAAAGCTTTTGGTGGTGTACTATTAATTAATGAATATAGTATTAACTGCTAGTTTTAAAAATGGCTTGTTTCTCAATGGTTTGACTCAAAATATTGTATTTCTTGCAGAGTTAATAAATGACATTGGGTACAATTCCATTATATGTATTAATCACGATCTGGATGAAGCCAAGGATATCCCTGATGACCTCGACTTGATCTATGAAAAAGATTTATACGAGCTTAATAATGTTACAGCTATATTAGAAACTGGGTGGACACTCGAGGAGGAAGATGTTAAAGCGCTAAAAAAGAATAGCCCGTCTGCAAAGCATGTGCATATTCATTACGGCAACAGAATGATGTCTGATGTTGAAAGGTGCAGGTCGGCAGATGCTATTGGCATATCTAGGGAGCCAGTTGATGAAGTCTGGATCTCTCCTCACTATGAAGAATCCATCCCTTATTTTAAAACCTTTTACAAAAACCCTAATGTTTTTACCCTTCCCTATATTTGGTCTCCTAAATATATAGATTTTCATGCGGAAATCTTTGAAAAATCAGGCAAATCTCCTTACTATGAGGCAGGAAATCCCTATACATTCTCTGTTTTAGAGCCAAATTTAAATATGACCAAAAACTGCATTCCATCCGTTATGATAATGGAGGAAGTCTTACAAAGGGGTGCAATTGACTTTGACAGATTAATTGTTTATTGTAGTCATGTTATTTCAGAAAAAAAATATTTTATGTATTTCATTAATCAATTAGATTTATTTCGCAAACAAAAGGTTTCTTTTGCTGGCAGAGAAAACCTTGTAGGAATTTTTAGCAGGCAGTCAAATGCATGTATATCACATCAATTAATGAACGGCTTAAATTATACATATTTAGAGGCCTTATATTTTGGGGTGCCATTAATCCATAATTCTGAATACATAAAAGATGCAGGCTTTTATTATCCAGGCTACGACATACATGCAGGGGCAGACCAAGTAGAAAAGATGACAACAACTTACGACAAAGATTACGATAAGCACATGAAAAAAAATAAAGAAATACTAGATAGATATTCACCCAAAAACGAGAGTGTTAAGCAAGAGTACATAAGGATGATAGAAGCATGAAAATAGGTATTACTTTAGATTTCTCAGGATCCTTCTGGGCGAACGGACTTCAGCAAAATGCTGTTTTCTTGTACGAAACACTGACTAGGGCAGGAAATGAATGCTATTATCTTTTCGACAAAGAGCCCCCTCATTCTTTGGGTGATAATCATTTAGGCATGAGCATATGGGATGTATTGGACGATAAATCTGAAAAATTTGATGCATTGATCTTAATTGGATTTGACCTCCACAAGGAGATGTACGAGCAGTTTCTGTTCAGAAATCAAGACACAAAAATAATCATGGTTCATTATGGCAATAAGTTATTTAATGACATGCATTATTCCGTTGGGCCCGACAGTCAAAATAAATCTGCAGTTACACCTCCGGCTTTTGTTTCTCAGATATGGACATCGCCCCATTATGAGTCAGCTATTCCATATTATAAAACATACTATAACACTGAAGAGGTTTATGTATGCCCCTATATATGGGACAGCAGTTTTGTTCAGGGTGAAGCAAAAGTATTGTCACACAAGGGCTTAAACCCTTTCTTCAATCCTGATAAAATTGATAAAGTTTGTATTTTTGAACCTAACATTACTATCTCAAAAAACTGCATAGTTCCATTTATGATCATGCAGGAGTTTGACTATAAATTTCCGAATGAATTATCCACCGGAAGTATTTTCTGCTGTGATAAGCTAAGGAAAAAGCCTTTCTTTATGGATTATGTTAATAAATTTCCTATTACAAAAAAGGATAACTTTATTTATTTTAACAATAGACATGGGATGCTCGATGCTGTATCTAAGTATGGTAATACAATTGTATCTCACCAAATAGAGAATGAATTAAACTATTTATATTTCGAGGCATTATATTTAGGCCTACCCCTCATACACAACTCTGACGCACTCTCCGACTATGGATATTATTACCCCAATAATGACATACAGATGGCGGCCAATCAAGTTAAAAATGCATTTTTAAATCATGAATCTCAACTAGGATCATATAGAGGTGATGCACAAAAGCTCTTCTCTAAACATAGCCCTTACAATGTTTCAAACATCAATGGTTACATGTCCCTCCTAGAAAAAGCTCGACCCGCAAGATGAATTTTAAGGTATTTTTTATAACAGAATCTGAATATTCCCAAAAAGCACTAAAGCTTAATAATTTACTAGAGCTTTTGCCTTCAGAAGTTCAATCATGTTTTGAGTTTGTTGAAATTATTAAATCGTTCGACGGTTTTGACTTAAAGCTTAATCCTGTAGGTGTTCTAAACAATGCTTTCATGAGATTAAACCCCAGTTCTATATCTAAGTATTTGACACACTACTCAATTTATAAAAAAGTATTAAAAGAAGAAATAGATTTTTGCATTATTGCTCAAGACGAGGTTGATTTATCAGATTTAATTAATTTATTATTAATAAACCCAGACTATCCAAATTGGGCCGAGATCATGAACCTTAGTATTTCTGGCATAAAAAACTTAAGTGCATATGCTATCAACAAAAATGGTGCCGAACATATATTGCAGTTACTTTCTAACACTGAATGGCTAAACGGAATAAAAAGATTTGGTCCAGCTGATTATGATTTACCAAAAAGTTTTTTATTTAAATTTAATTCTTTATCAGGGGAGCCGCTTCAAGATTTTTCTGTAACTAATAGCATCATTGCACCAATAGAGAAGTTAATCTTCTTAATGTGTGAGTTCCGAAAGATAACATCATATCACGAAATTTCTCTTATTAATAAAAATGAAGGCTACAATACTTTTGTTGTTGAAAATGACTTAAATGACATTACAGATATAGATTTAACTTCCCCCGGAAAACCAAAAGTAAAAGATCATTTAATTGATCATATATTTTATATTAATTTAAATCAAGATACAGATAAAAGAAAGCATATGGATCTTATGCTTAATGAATTAGGGGTCAAGTTCGAACGCTATTCTGCCATAAAGCCAGAACCTAAAGACATAAGGCCTGAAGGACAGTATGCAGAATTTTTTTCTAAATCTAAAATTTTAGAAGCTAGAAATTATTTTGGAGAAAAATTTGACCACCTTGATATTGAAAAATATCAACTTGGCACACTTGGCTGTTATTTATCTCATTATAAATTATTAGAGCATATATATAATAATTATAAGTCATTAGAGCATGTGATAATTCTAGAGGATGACTTATTTTTAGATGCAAGCACTATCAATATGGCATCTAGTTTAATTGAAGAAATAGATGAATGGGATATGATTCGCAGCACTTGGTCAGCTCCAAATAAATTAGAACTAATAAAATATGCCCACCCTTTAAGTAATTGCTATGATGAATCAATGCAGGGTGAAATTTATAAAAAGATCCGTAGTTTTGAAAAAACATACCCTTCTACTTGTCCTATTATACATACTTTTTGCGGGGGCACACATTTTCAGGTTATTAATGTTAACTCAATACCAAAGATATTATCTCACTTAGATTCAGAGATCCTCCTGCCAATAGATTCTCTGTACAATACAGACAAATTAAAGATTTACAATAAAAAATTAAATGTCTCTCATGATATTTTTTCTAGTAGCTCAATACAAATTAAAAACGATGGTTAGTCACAAAAATAATTTTATATTTGTACATATACCAAAGTGCGGAGGACACACTATTGAAGTACTTTTTAAGGCTTGGGGCAATCCTGATCGCTTTTTTTTAGGAGGCAACAAGCAACACTGGAAATTAAAACAAATTTTAGATGTCTATCCAAACTGCAAACAATATTTTAGATTTACTTTTATTAGAAATCCCTTCAGCAGGCTTGTCAGTGAATACCATTATATAAAAAAGTGTCTTGGAAATGATAAATTCAAACTTTCATTTAAAGATTTTTGCTTAGACTTAGACAAAAACTTAAATAATTATGCTTATGATTTTCACAACTTAACACTATGTGATTATCTAAACGATTACCCAATTGATTTTATCGGCAGGCTAGAAAATTTTCAAGAAGATTTTAATCTTGTTTGCGACAAAATTGGCATTCAACGAAAAAAACTTCCTCATCTAAATAAAACTAAGCATAAGCATTACACTGAATACTACGATGATGAAACCCGTGAGGTAGTCGCAAAGAAGTATGCAAAAGACATCGATTATTTTGGTTACGAATTTGGAGAATAATAAATGATATACATTAATCACGATAAAAAATATATTTTTATAAGAACAGCAAAAACTGCCTCAACCTCAATGCTCAACTATTTAAAGACATATAACAATGATGGCTTCTTTAATCTAAAATATCCCTATGACCCTCACCATATCCCGGCAAGCTTTATTAAGGATAATTTCCCTGAGTATTTTAATGAATATTTTAAATTTACATTTGTAAGAAATCCCTGGAGTAGAATGGTATCAATATGGAGAAAGAATTTGAACTACCAACCTAACACACCGTATTTCAAAAACTATGTTAAATCAATACCAACTCTTGAGTGGATGCCAGATAAAGGATTTCACAAAAAATCTCCTCGTGAGGTTTGGTTACATAAATATAGCTCAATGTACGAGTTCACTAAAGGCTCGGATTTTGTTGGTAGATTTGAAAACATACAAAAGGATTTTAATATAGCTTGCGACACAATAGGGATACCACAACAAAAACTCCCCCACAAAAACAAATCAAACCACAAACACTACACCGAATACTACGATGATGAAACTCGTGCAATCGTTGCGGAACGATACGCAAAAGATATCGAATATTTTGGATATAAATTTGGAGAATAATAGTGATTAAAAAAGAAAAAGTTTTTGTAATAAACTTAGACGATAAAAAACATCTTTATGAAAAATTTACTAATTTAGATGCAGATGTAGAAAGAGTTAGTGCAGTAGACTCAAGGCAGAACCATTATGTATACAAAGACTATGGCCTATCTTTAGACCCAGTAGGGCTTACCTCTAAATTTTATTTCTCAGAATCCTTCGGCGCTATTGGTTGTTATTTAAGCCATTATTTAATATGGGAATCAATGATTAATAGAAATATTAGTTCTGCATTAATCTTAGAAGATGATGTTAATATTAAAGACGTAGCTAACTTTATTGCTTTTCATATTCAATTCGTTAATCCTGGGTGGGATCTCATACAATTAAATACTAGAACTCCTAATAATTTTTTAAATCCATATGGAACTGAATGCAATGCATTCAACGGCACAGAATGCTATTATTTAAATTTAAATGGAGCAAATAAGCTATTCTCTCTTACTCATAATCGAGACTGTTTTCAAGGAATTATTAAAGATAGACCTTTTGGGGAGTTTCAAGTTATGGGAGTCGAACCAAGATATACTATTTACCCCCAAAAATTCGAAATGTATAAAAATGAGCCGCCACAAGATTGGACTCGAAAAGATGCAATTACTTGTGCTGTAGATAAATTTATAGGCTACTGCTCAGACCCTAAATTGCCGAGAGATAAAGTTTTATCAACTACAGTAATTCCTGCCGTGAATTTAAGCGAAGAAGGCCTTACTTCAGACATTGAGCCAGACAACAATCCTTTCTGGAATTGCCCTGAAGAGGAACTAATTGAAAAACAAAATTCTGAGAATTTCATGTGGTGGAACAAATAAATTCAAATTATGAACTTATACAAATTACCAATTCACAAAAAGTCTCCTAAAGTAGTGAACTCTATAGTAGAGATACCTAAAGGTACTAATGTAAAATACGAATACGATAATGACCTCGGCGTATTTAAGTATGACAGGAGCTTAACCTCTGCTTTTATGTATCCATGCAGTTATGGATTTATACCAAGCACGATGAGCGATGACGGAGACGCCTTAGATATGCTAATCTACAATTCTACCCCCATAGAGAGAGGGACTCTTATTGAGTGTAAAGTTGTCGGAGTGCTAGACATGGAGGATGACGGAGAAAAAGATTATAAAGTTCTAGGAGTACCAACGTCCCATGTAAGGCGTTATTATTCTTTAAAGCAAATTGACCCTATGTTTTTAAAAATAGCCTCAAACTTTTTTTCCCACTATAAAGACTTAAACGGGAAGGAAGTTAAAGTTTTCGACTGGCATGAGAAGGATGTCGCACATCAGATTATAAATGAAAGCATCATTAAATAAAATATCTAAGTCTTTTTACATAAATTTAGATCGCCGCCAGGACAGAAGAGATCACATAGAATCTACACTGCCTTTTCTTTGTGAACGCTCTCCCGCAGTTGACGGTCAGTCCCTAGAATTAAACCCTTTGGTAAAAAAAATATTCCCTAATCTTGATAAGATCACAAAGGCTGAAGCCGCTTGTGCTATGAGTCATTACATGATCTGGAAAACACTGCTTAATGATGACTCCTCAGAGAGCTATCTTATCTTGGAAGATGATGTCGTTTTTGAAAAATGCTTCACAACTTTTTGGAACCACGGCCAATCTTTATTGCTGCCGAAAGATTATGGCTTAGTTTATTTAGGGGGCTGCCAACCATGGAACAAATCCCAGTACCATAAATGCCTAGAGAGATACAATGATTGTTTTAATCGGATAAAGAAGACAGATTTTTTCCAGCCAGACAGTCACTATTGGCACATGAATGCATCTTCTTATATACTAAGCAAGAAAGGGGCAAAAGTCTTATGTGATTTTGTAGATAAACACGGCTTTACTTTATCTTTAGATCACTTCATGATTTATATTATTAATGATCATGATAGTGATTCACTCTATCATTTAAACCCTTTAGTTGCACGACAACTTCATGAAGAAAACGAAAATACAGGTGAAGATGTAAGCTCTGATATCAGAAAAAACACAACTAAATTTGAAGAGAGCAAAAAAATAGCTTATTTTTGTCCATCAGTATTAAAATATAAAGGCACAACATATACACTCTTAAGAACAGAAGAAAGATTTCTCTACAAAATGCCAGATGGCTCTAATTGCAAAGATTATTCATCTGCCCACGAAAGCTCTCCCCTTTACATAACTCATGACGGATGGGGCATAAACTTTTTTGAGGCCAAATCCTGGTATTCTCTAAAAATAGATAATAAACTATTTGAATGCAAGGTCTATATTAATGATAGACTAGTTTCCCGCTCAAGCCTTAAAGATCTTTGCAATTCAGGGGTCGGAAAGATAGAGGATGTCAGAATAATAGAAAGCACAGTAGTAGAAAATGACAAATCAATCACATGCCTAGCTTGCTGCTCTTATTTTGTTAATATAGAAAAACTTCCAGAACCTAATCTTGGCCATCGCTGCTCATGTTATCCTGGTTTTTGCGAGGTAGATTTTACTAATAAAACGATTAAAGTGCTAGGATATATTGGCGAAGATAAAATACCAGAACACGGAACGCCCCAAAAAAACTGGATGCCATTTAAACACAACGATATCTTTTATTGCATCTACTCTGTCGATCCACTTATTTATTCTACAGCAGAAAATCTCAAGGATATATACTTTGAGCCTTCTGATTTAACAGTTAAACCAGGCATGCACAATGCTACAACACCAATAAATATTGGAGGCAACACCTACTGTATGGTTTTACACGACCCAAGAACTCTTTCTGAAAATTATTCCTGGTCTTACAAGAAATACCTTTTAAAATTTGAAATCATAGAAGGCAAAATAATCAACCTTCAAAAAGAACTTTTACCCGATATACCCGATCATACTTACTGCTCCTCTATTTTTCTGGATGGTGATGGCTCACTAAATGTAGGCCTGGGCATAGAAGATTGCGATTATGATATACTTAAAATCAAAGAGCCTTCTTTTAATTATTTAAATGTCATATGGCAAGGTATGGGTGGCAAAACAAAAAGACCATGGGATAATCCTGACCAGGACCTTGTCATCGAAACTGATTGGCTACTATATTTACTTGGCGATATAAAATTAAACCATATTAATGATGATGGCTATTCAGTTGCACAAGACAATAGCATTGTTATTTATAGCGACATATGGCCATCAGACACTAAACATCTACCAGAACGTCTTCACCAAAATTGCAAAGATAATAATTCAAGAATTAAAAACTACTTTGAAAAATTTAAAGACTTTAAAAATTGTTACTTAATACACTTAAGCGACGAGCATTGCCTAGCAGAAACTAGTCATTACAAATATTTCAAGCATGTCTTTAGAAATATATATAGAGATGATGTTGCTGATAAAAATGTAACTTTCTTTCCCCTGGGTTATAAGTCAAAAGAAATTAAGAAAACGCAAGAACAGCTTATTCCAAAAAAGATACATCAAACTTGGTAGACAAAAAACATAACACCTGGCATTCAATCATATATAGATAAGCTTAAAAATTTAAATCCTGATTTTGATTATGAACTTTATGATAAAGACGACAGAGAAACCTTCCTAAAAGAGCACTTTGACGGCAAAGTATTCGAGGCCTATTCGAGAATAGCTCCTGGCGCCATGAAGGCAGACCTCTGGAGGTATTGCCTGCTATATAAGTATGGCGGGATTTTTTCCGATATCGATCTTGATTATATTAGCTCTCTGTCTGAGGTCATTAATGGCTTTAGTTTTGTTTGCCCAATTGATTTAGATAACGCCTTCAATTCACCACATCAAGCTCTCAATGGTTTCTTATGTTCATCTCCAGGCCATCCAATACTTAAACATTGCATAGATCTTGTAGTTTCTAATGTTATAGACGGCGACTGGGATCCACTTGAGCACCATTGCCTCGATTTAAGTGGCCCAGGGGCATTAGGCATGTCAGTCAATTTTTTTATGGGTAGGGAAAAAAGAAGCCCCCTAAACCCTATGCTTGGAGAGCATGAGATTTCCGACTATAAAATAAAATTAATTAAAACTATTAATGATACAGTAAAGGACATAGACGAAACATCTATTTTAAGCTGCAAGAAAGGGCCCGGGACTGACCTAGAAAAAGCATACAATGAGCTATCAGAACAAGATAATGTAATAGCTTGGTCGAAGAATAATTTCTCAGCTAGAGAAATGGTGGAGCCCTCGAAAGAAATACCCAAAGTCATTGTTCAGACTGGACTTGCTCAGGAAGCCGATCAAGACATCATGAATAAAGTTTTACTACATAATAAAGATTATAAATATGTTTATTATAATAATGATGATTGCATAAAGTTTCTAGATAAGCATTTCACAAAAGAAGTGGTTAATGCATTTCATGCATTCAAACCAGGAGCATACAAGGCTGACTTATTCAGATACTGCTATTTATATATAAAAGGCGGAGTTTACCTAGATCTTGACATGAGACCGCTAATAAGTTTTGACAAGATTATAGATAAAGATGCAAATTTTATTTCCTGTCAAGAAAGATGGGGTATAGCAGGAATATTTCAAGGGTTTATGGCTTGCACTCAAGGAATAAGTTTCTTTAAAACCGCCATCGAAATGATAGTAAGAAATACGCAAGAAAAATATTATCCGGAAAATAAGCCTGGAGAAAATTACTATAGTAAATACCTGGCCGTAAGTGCATGCACCTTACTTTACAAAGCAACCGGGCTAGATGGATTACCCCAAAAAGGTTACACAGATTTCGAAGATGTAAAAATGTACTTATATAAATTTGATTCCTATGTATATAATGAAGACGAGCGTGTTATAATAGATAATTGGTTGCCTTACGAAAGGCAATCCGTTACTTACCAAGAAATGTTTGACAATAAAGATATTTACAATTAACCTATGAATAAAAAATACACATGGAGCTTTATGGGGCAAGTTGATGGTCGCCCAACTAGAAAGGCCATGCTATCTGAGCTTGAAAAACTTAGCGGCGAACATTTTCAAAACCATAACACGGGCTGGTTAGCTTCTGATATGATCGAGCAATCTGAGTACAAAAGAATTATGGCTGACAGTATATTTGTTCCTTGCCCGAAGGGAAACACTTCTGTTGATTGTTTTAGATTCTGCGAAACCCTTGAGGCCGGCTCTATACCTATACCTGAAAGAGGAGGCGACTATTGGGATAAATTACTCGGCAAAGATCACCCTTTTTATATTCAAGCTAATGCCGATTGGAAAGGTATAGCTAATCAACTAGAGTCACTCCTCTCTAATACAAAAATTCTAGATGCGTATAATAAAAAAGTTTCAGAATGGTGGTCAAATCACAAACTCAAATTGCGCAATAAATTTTCAAACATTATTTCTTATAAGTCGGCAAAGACTTTAGACTTAAACAGCTTTAACGAAAGAAGAAAAGAGTTCTCAAAGCTTTCTATATATAATAAAACAGAACAGCGCGACAATATGTGGGAAATTTTAATTGATGATGAGCGACTAGGTAAACATCGAAAACCATATGACTGGTTATCTTATGGATGCAGCCTAATACCCGAACAAAAAATACCTGAAGAAAAATTTTCTACTTTTAATCCTGGCAATAAAATTGCAGTTGTTAGCCTGCATACTCCAGAAATTTCTGACTTTGGAATTTACTCAGAGAGAAGCATTCAGGAATACTGTGAATATCAAGATTATACCTTCCACATTTACAGAGACAAATTAGATGAATCGTTTAGCCATAATTGGTCCAAGGCTCAAATACTATTAAATCATATATCTGATCATGACTATGTAATATGGATGGACTCAGATACCCTAGTTGTTGACCCATCAAAAACTTTTGAAGATATTATAAAAGAATCCAATAAAGATATTTTAGCCTGCAGTGATATAGGAGGAAATTCTAAACTTAATTCTGGAGTAGTAGTATTTAAATCTAGTGACTACTCTAAAAACATTTTAAATAATTGGCATAATTTTGAAGGTGACAAGTCTGGTTTATATGCAAGCGGAGGTGATCAAGAAATTTTAGTTGATACGATTTCAAATGCCGATCCTGATTTTGATAATGTAGAAATTTTCCCTATGAACAAGTTCAATACTGATCCAAGATTTGCAACAGAAGACTCATTTATACTACACTTTATGGCTTACCCACATGTTTTTAAAAAGTTTTTTATGAGTTATTGGCATAAATAATTTCCCATTTTTATGATTAGTGGGTAATCGTTGGTATGGCTAAAGTATTCAAAGCCGGAACAATATCGGTCGGAGGGGATCAAATCCGCCTGACCTCAGGTGCAAACAATGAGTTTAACTTACAGGATAGTGAAGGAAGCGACTTGTTTAGTACCGCAATCTATGATAGCGAAGTTTCAAGCTTGGCTCATCATCAGAACCTGGATACCGTACAGCGCAGCTCGGACATCTCCAGCCTTGACATCGTTAAGGACAGTGAGGTTTCCAGCTTGGCTAAAGAGCAGTCGGAAGAC
>MDTA01096041.1_pt1 | contig 13298 bp, 12 predicted proteins | sample 811151 | NCBI WGS metagenome assembly MDTA01 (sample SAMN05326648, study PRJNA326480) | marine metagenome | isolation source: seawater | place: Indian Ocean: South | collected 2010 | reverse complement strand
TTTCAATTCAAATTAAAAAATTTTTTATAAATTTTTATAAAAAGGATTATGATATCTAGTATTGTATAAGTCATGATGAAAATCATGATGAATAAAAAATCTTTTTCCAAGAAAAATCCATTTTTTCCAATATAATGACATTGTTTCTGCAAATTCTGGAATCTTTTCAATTTTTGATTTATTTTTAATATTAAAATCATTTATTGCTCCAAGTTCACCGGTTTGACTTGATGAAAAATTTAAGTCATCAAAATATAAAAAAACTTTCGGTAGTTTATTTTTTTGATTCAAAATTTTTAGAGAGTCTTGAGTGGAAAAAAAATAGTCAGCGTCATTAAATAAAGCTGCTATCGGTGCAAAATCTTTTCTTTTTAAAAATTCAGGAATTGTTTTTCTAAAATCTCCATAGATAACTTGACTTCTTTTTAAATTTTTTAAAAAATTTCTATTTGAAGTTTTCATTTCTCCTTCAGTAAATTGGTAAACTCTATCTTTATAGTCCTTAGGAGCTGGTAAGCCTTCACCACCTTCAAAGCCATATATTTCAATTTTAATATCAAAAATTTTTTCAATATCATTTGTATAATGTTCTAGATCCATCAGACCTTCACATTCCCAGCAACCAAATTCTATGATAGAAATTTTTTTATAATTAAGTTGTGAAGCCAGACTTGCTGAAAGAAATAAACCTAAGGCATAATGTGGTCTAGGTACAGCACCATTAAGTATCAATTTAAAAAAATTTCTTTCACTTATATTAAATTTATATAGTAAATACTTTAACCTGTTGAGTATTGAAAAGTATTTTTTGCTTGAATTTGATAACACTATAGATAATTCCTCTTTATTAATTTTAGCTTATCATTCATACTAAAAAAAGACTCTACAAAAAGAGCTGAGTTAACATAATTAATTGGTGTATTAAATGTATTTCTTGACAAAAAATCTCTTTGTTCAAAGTTCCTATAGTAATTTTTGTATTTTGTTTTAATAATTTTAATTATGTCTGATTTTTTTTTAACAATTTTTGAATTCATGATTAAATTCAATAAATTTTTGCCTTTTTTTTCTTTTCTTACCCTAGCTGTAAATACTGTGTAATTATCAATTTTTCTTATTTGCGCTCTATCAAAATTTCTATCAAAGTTTTCGGAATATGCTAAGTGCTTTTTACTAATTTTTTTAGTTATAACCATTGCATGTTCACTTATTATTGGTCTAGGCTTTATATCTATTTTAAAATTATCAATTATAAGATTTTCTACCCCACAATAAGTGGTAATATAAATTTCATCGTACTTTGAATTATCAATAATAACTTTTTTTCCTTTTACTACTATTTTTTTTATGAATTTTTTTTTAAAAAAAATATTTTTGTCTTGTGAAACTTTCTCATATAAAGAATTTAGATTATAATTATAGTTTTTTTTGGCCAAATATCCCAATGGTTTAAAACGATTAAAATTTCTTGTTATCTTAGTTTGAAAATTTTTTTTGAGAAATTCATTTATTAAAGGAATATTTTTTTCCTCAAATTTTGTATCAGGAACAATAACATTAGTTTGTGTGCTTATATAATGATTCCTAAATTTATAATATGCCCAGGCTCCACCGATTTTTTTATTTTTGTCAAAAATTGTAATCTTATGACCAGCATTTTTTAAATGATTTGCTATAATCAGAATTATTGGGGAAGAACCAATTAAAGCTATTTTTTTTCTCAAAATATCTCCTTTTTATTTAATTTTTTTAACTTCAATTGTAAAAAATTCAAAGTATTCTTTGGTGTTGTTATAAGTTTTCGAAATTTTTTCGCAATATTTAATTTTAAATTTTTTTTTTGAAAAATTTTTTTTTAATTCATTTTCAGAAACAAATCTAAAAAAACCTTTATTACCGAAATAAGGTGATTTTTTTCTTTTAAAAGAATTTAACGTACTACCATCAAACTTATCTTTTTCTTTTATCCAGGAAGTCGATTTTTTACTTGGGGTGTAAGAAAAATAAATACCATTTTTTTTTAATTTTTTAAATATTTTATCAATTAATATTTTATTTTGCTCATAGTTTAAATTATAGGAACTAAATACATCTATTATTAAGTCGTAATTATCCTCAAGCTTATCAAGATCCAACATATCTAACTGTAAAAATTTTATTTTTTTTTTATGGAAAGGATATTTTTTTTTACATAACTCAATGGCCGATTTACTAAAATCAATAGCTGTCAAGCTCATGTTATAATGTAATATTGCAGAAACATTTGCACCTGTGCCACAACCCAGTTCTAAAACTTTTATTTTCTTTTTACTTTTATAGTTTCTGCCTAAAAATCTACAAAGTTCCTCGTTAGGAAAATTTCTTTGACTAATCAAATTTTTCTTAAATGTTTCTTCCCAGAAATTTTTATTTTTCATAACTTTAAATTTGCACTATTTGATTATTAATTATATTTGAACTAAATCCTTTTTTAAAAAAAGAAATATTATATTCCTTTTTAGTTAAATTCTTTGAATAATCTTCAAAATATTTTCCTAAAAAATACCATTTAATTTTTCTTGTTTTAAATTCATTAATTGCAGCTTCTTGAATATAGTGACTTACAAATTTTTGTTTTGCTAAATCATTATAAACTCCAACTGAATAAAATGCTTCATCTGGACTTATGTCAAATAAAGAACCAGCTATCAAATTATCATTATGAAGATAAAATAAAAATATCGCTTTATTATTACATAAGTTTTCAAATTGTTTGTCCCAACTTTTATCACTTCTAGTTTTTTTTTTTGCTTCCGTATAATGTAATTTTTTAAAATTTATCCAAATTTTCTTACTATGCATTCTAGTGTCGAATACAAGAATTTTATCCACGATCTTTTTATTTAAAATGTTTAAATATGACTTTCTAAAATTTTTTCTTATTTCGGTTGAGCTTTTTTGTAAATTTAAATATAAGTGATGATTATTGAAAGTGTAAAATTTATTTAAATTTTCAAAATCCAAATTATTTTTTTTAATTTCCGGACCATGATTTGATAAATTAATTTCATTTATTTTAAAGTGATTTTTAATTTTAATAAAAAAATTAATGACACTTTTTATGATATGTTTACGTGAAATTTGATATACCTTATCTTTAAAAATTGGTAAAAACAAATTGCTATCAAAATAATTTACTATGTTATTTTTTTTAAAAAAAAATGCTGGTAACAATGCTACTGGCTCTTTATTATGGTAGATAATAAAAGAAATATCAACGACAAGATCATCAAAATAATCATTATATATTTTTTGATAATCTAAAAAGTTTTCAGAAAATATTACACTTTTGAAACTTAATTCGTTGTATACTTTTTTCCATAAACCGATATTGCTACATCTGAAAGAGATATCAAATTTATTTATTTCAACTAGTTTTTCGATTTCTTTAAATATTAAATTTGAATCCATGGTCGATAAATAAATTGATTGTGATTTTGTTCAATATTTGAACATAATAGTCTTAAAGTTTAAAATTTTAAAGCTTTATAATAAGATCTATTTAAATATGATTTTAATCAATAGTTAAAGTTTTGAGAATATTTGAGAGATTGTGATAGAATTTTTGAATTTAAAAAAACTTTACAAGAAATTTAATGATTTTATTAATCATTAGAGTATTTATGAAATATTATTATCAATGAGTGAAATTTTTATAGTATCAAACGATAGATTTTTTTTTAACAGAAATATTTTTTATAACTCAAATAAGAATACATTTACCATCATTAATTGTTTTAAAAGGTTGAGGAAAGTTTATCTAATTGCAAGAAAGTCAACAATTAAACTTAAATTTAAGAATAAAATTAATAATATTGAATTCATAGATTCATTAAAATTATTAAAAATTTTAAATCAAATTAAACAGAGAAAGATCATTGTTGTATCACTTACACCATATAATTTTTTTGTAAGTTTAATCTTGATTTTAATTGGTATAAAAAAAAAGAATATATTTTTATTTTTAAGAAGTGATGGATTTAAAGAATACGAAATCAAATATGGACTAATTGGTTATTTAGTTTACGGGGTCATGTTCAATCTTTTAAAACAAAATTTAACTATTTTAAGCTGCTCCAAGTTACTGACAGGAGTAAATCAACCTAGATTTATCTACCCATCAGAAATTACAGATAGGTGGTTACAAAATAGAAAAAAACAGCAAAAAAAAATTTCAAAAAATAAATCTATAAATTTATTGTACATAGGAAGATTTAGAAAAGAAAAAGGTTATGAAAGTTTAATTAATTTAGTCAATGATTTAAAAATGAATGTAAATCTAAAAATGGTTGGCAATGATTTTAAATACCTAAAAAAAGCTCATTACCCTAAAAATAAAAAAATTAAAATTTTTGGGCAAATTTCTTCGACTGCCAAATTAATTAAATTTTTTGATCAATCAGATATATTCATCTTACCTTCTTTTATTGAGGCTTACCCTCAAGTTATTTTAGAGAGTTTATCAAGATTGAAACCAATTGTCATTTTTAATGAAATTGAATATCTTAAAAAGACTTTTCCATACGGTCTGTATAATTGTAAAAGAAACACAAAAGACTTTGAAAAAAAGTTAAAAATGATTTTAAGAGATTATAAAAAAATTCAGATAAGTATTTTAAAAAGAAAAATTTATACTTTAAAAAATTTTAGGACACAAATTAATAAAATTTTGATAAACTAATGCTTGGAAAAATTTTTTTCTTAATTTTAAAAAAAATAAGGTCCTCTAAAATTATTACTTTAATAATATGGGGAATTAAAATTAAAGAATATCAACACGAAACTTTTTGGGATTTGACAACTTTAGTTTTGAAAAAAGAGTTATCAAATTTAATTGGTGTAAAAAAGTATTTAGATATGGGTTGTGGTCAATTTGCGATACTTGGTCAATTTTTTAAGGATAAAAGTAAAATATCTGAGGTAACATCGGTTGATATATATGATAAATTTGTCGAAAATAGTTTGAATAGTGCTAGGATTAATGAAAACGATATCAAAATCAAAAAATCAAATTTATTCTCAAATATAGATGAAAAATTTGACTTAATTTCTTTTAACCCTCCATATGTGCCATTAAGTAGAAAAAATGAGAAAATTGAATTTCCACATATTCGTTATAGTGAATTAGATGGAATTAAAACTACAAAAGATTTCTTAAACAGAGCAAAAAAATATTTAAACTCAAACGGTAAAATTTTACTTGGAATTAACACTTTTTATATTCCGAAAAAAATATGCTTAGATTTGATTAAAGACTCAAATTATCAAATAGAAAAAATTACAAAAATGAAATTTAACACATCAGTGGTATATAGAATTAGAATTATTTAGTTATTAAATAATTTCCTAAAGCTAAATAGTCTATTCCAGTACCAAAAAAACATCTTAGTGCTTCCGAGGGCTTATTTACGATTGGTTCTCCTTGAATATTAAAAGAAGTATTTATTAAAATTGCATGGCCTGTAATTTTTTCAAATTCTTGTATCAATCTATAAAATTTTTTATTATTTTTTTTTCTTACCACTTGTGGTCTGGATGTACCATCTATGTGAATAGCCGATGGTAAAATATTTTTAAATTTATTTTTAATTTTGAATGCTAAAATCATGAAATCACTTTCTGCTACATTTCCAAAATATTCTTTGTATTTATAATCGTTGATTGAGGGACAAAAAGGTCTCCAACTTTCCCTATGTTTTACCTCATCATTAAGCTTCTTTTTCATATTTTTCATTAGTGGATTAGCTAAAATCGACCTGTTACCTAATGCTCTTGCACCTACTTCTGATCTCCCTTGAAACCAGCCAATAATTTTTCCCTGTGCTAGTTTTCCCGCAATTTCCTTTTCAATATTTTTTACTTTTTGAAATTTAATTTTTGACTCTTTTAAATATCTTTTAATCTCGTTATTTGTAAATCCAGGACCATAGTAACAGTGTTGCATTTTTGAAAAATTACCTTTTTGATTTTTTGCTGACAACATCGCTGCCCCTAAAGCGACACCATTATCAGAGGATGCAGGCTGAATGTAGATGTTATCTACCTCAGGAAGATCTGCTATCATACCATTCAATTTACAATTCATGTGAACTCCACCTGCTAAACAAAGATTTGAAATTTTAGATTTCTTAATTAAATTTTTAACAAGCAATTTTACTATTTCTTCTAGTCTCCATTGGACATTAAAAGCTAATTCTTTATGATAATCCGATATTTTCTTATTATTAAATAATGGTTTACCAAAAATCTTTATAAATGCCTCAGAAAATCTAGGATTTGTATCTCTATGTCCTCCAAACCTCAAAACCGGATTTAAATAAAAATCTCCTGTTTTCCTATCATATTTTAAAAATTTATTGAGTTTAGATTGTATTTTTTTACAGTATTTTCCATATGAAGCTAAGGCCATTAACTTTCCTTCCTCTGAGTTACTTTTAAAACCAAAAAACTCAGTAAAAGTTGAATAATATCCTCCAAGTGTATTAGGTAATTTAAATTTTTTTATACATTTAATATCATTACCTCTCCCTATATAAAAACCACCAGTAAATTCCTCACCCAAACCATCTAAAACAAGGATACTACTTTTTTTAAATCCTGATGGATAAAAAGCACTGGCTGCATGGCTTAGATGGTGTTTATAAAAAAAAATTTTTTTGTTTAACTTTTGTCCTTTTTTTGCGAATTCCCATTTAAGTTCATTAGATATTTTATCTGGGTCATAACCTAATCTTATCCTTTCTTCTAAATTTAGGTTGTAATTATTTGCAAGAGAGCTGTATTTTGAATACATTTTTTTCATTTTTTTTGGAACAACATAAAATTGATGAGGACAATCCCATCCAAATGAAATATTTTTTATTTCATTAATTGTAATATTTGCTTTTTTTAAACAATAAAAAATTGAATTTATAGGTAAGACTAAGGGGGCATTTTTAATCCTTGTAAATCTTTCCTCCTCAGCGAAAGCAATTATTCTTTTTTTTTTCAACAATGCAGCAGACGGATTTGTCCCAACCCCACCAAAAATTCCTAAGTAATAACTCACTTGATTCTAATATATTATAAAATGTGAAGTTTCAATTTTTTTTATTTTTCAAGAACAAACTGATAATAATTAATTGTATTTAGGATTTATAATTATATAAATAAGATTGACAAATTACATTATTAATGAATTTAAAAATAAATTTTCCAATTTTTTTTTTTGGATATGGTCTAGTTTTTTTTCCGATTTTATTATTAATAGGACCATTATTTTCTGAATTATTTTTAATTTCAGTTATTATTTTTTCATCATTTCTGATTATTAAAGAAAAAAAAGAAATTTTTTATAAAAATAAATTCTTTATTTTTTTTCTAATTTTTTATATTTCGACTATATATTCAACTTTATTAAATTATTACAATTTGGATTTATCAATAAGTGGTATATTTTACTTTAGAGTAATACTGTTTTCTTTCTCAATTTGGTTTATATTGGAAAATTTTGATATCTTTAATAAAAAAACAATTTTTTTTTATAATCTCTTTTTTTTATTAATCATTTTTGACTCTTTGTTACAATTTTATTCGGGAAAAAATTTGTTAAATTATGAGATTATATCAAGCAGGGTTTCAAGTTTTTTTGGGGAAGAACTAATATTAGGTAGTTTTATACTTAGAATTTTACCTATTTTTTTAATCTTAATTGTTATGAATAATGATTTAAAAACAAATAAAAAAAATATTTATTATGCAACAATCATTTCTTTAGCATGTTTTGTTATTTATTTGTCAGGTGAAAGAACATCTTTTGGTTTATTAATTTTATATTTTGCTACACTTTTTTTTATGTCTTCACATTTACGGAAGTTTATTACAATTATAATAATCATATTTTTAGCAATATCAGTGGCACTTCCAAACTTTACTAGTTCTAATCAGATCAACCCTGCTAATAGAATGTTTGTTAAATCATATAATCAAATAATTGGCAAGGGAGCTGAAAAACACGAGAAGTATAAAAAAAAATTTTTCAACAAGATTTATGCTTTTTCACATGATCATCAAGGACATTATATGCTCTCATATAAAATATTTAAAGATCATATGATTTCAGGAACAGGACCCAAGGGATTTAGATATCTTTGTAGGAATAAATTCTATATATTAGAAAATAATGATGGTTGTTCAACACATCCACATAACACTTATATTCAAATTTTAGTCTCAAATGGTCTTATTGGATTTTTTTTATTAATTTTTGCTTTTTTTATATTTTAAGAGAAATATTTTTTTGTAGAAAAAAAATGAGAGATAAAGTTATTTATAATAAAAAAGAGATTTGTAATGCAATTTTAATTTCAGCACTATTTATAAATTTATGGCCACTGATACCCAGTGGCAATTTTTTTAACAATTGGTTGTCTATGTTATATTTTTATCCAATAGGTTTTTATCTTTACTTTAAGCATCAAAATGACCAAAAAATTAGTTAGTATAATAATAAATTGTTTTAATGGTGAAAAATATCTTGAAAAAAATTTAAATTCAATTTTAAAACAAAAATATCAAAAATATGAGGTAATTTTTATAGATAATTGCTCAACAGACTCAAGTTCAAAAATTTTCAAAAAAATAAAGGATAAAAGATTTAAATATTTTAAAACTTCAAAAAAAATTAAACTTTATGCCTCTCGAAATTTCGCTCTCAAAAAGGCTAAAGGTGAATTCATTACGTTCCTTGATGTGGATGATTGGTGGAACGAAAAATTTCTTAGTTCAAGAAAAAAATTTTTTTTATCAAATAAAAAGTATGCTTTTTCTTTTTCTAATTGTCTACATTATTATGAAAATTTAAAAAAATTTGAGAATTTTTATAATAAGAATTTACCCTCAGGATATATTTTAGACCATTTATTGAAATATTATTTCGTTAAGTTAAGTACAATTATTTTAAAAAAAAAAATGATAAAAAATTATAAATTTAATCCTTATTACAATATAATGGGCGATTATGATTTGATTATTAGATTATCAGGCAAATTCAAGGGAATGGGGTTTCAAGACAAGCTAGTTAATATAAGAATACATAGAAATAACTTTACTCAAAATAATAGAAAAATGTTCTATAAAGAATTTAAATATTGGATCAATCAACAAAATTTCAATGATTATTTTTTCAAAAAAAATAAGAATTTTCTATTTCTGAAACTTGAATATTTAAGATTAATATATTTATCAATCGATTATAAAAATTTTGGTTTATTAGTTGATATTTTAAAATTCCCAAAATTTAACTTAAAGGTAAAATTATTAATAATTTTTTTTACACCTGGTTTTCTTCTTAGATTAAAAAAAGAATACTTTTAGCTAATAATTCTATTGACAAAAAAAGCTTCAGCTTTGTTAATACCAGCTATACCTCCACGAACCACAGATAACGCATTAATATTTGTAATTGATCTAGAATGAGGACTTTTCCTCATTTCAAATTTATAATGATTTAATAACAATTCTTTTTTTTTTGAAAATTTTGATATATCTACAAAGTAATTCGGATTAAACATTTTATTATTAGAATTTATACCCCAGTCGGTAGAGGAGGGAATCTCAAAACTGAGTAATTTTTTTATTTTAAAATTTGAATTTGGTCTTGAGGCTACGAAAGTTGAAAAGAAGGTGTGATAATGATCAATATTTAAATCATATTCATAATGTGTATATACGATGTCAGGTTTATATCTTTTAAAGTAGCTGAAAATTTTGTTCGTTAGAAAATTATGAGGATAAGTATGAAGTTCTAAATTTTTTAAATTTAAGAAATCAACAATTTTAAATTTAGCTATTTTTGCCACTTTTCTAGCCATTTTTTCTCTTTTTAAAATTTCATTTGCACATTTAATTTTTTCACTAGTTTTGTATCTGGCCGAAACTCCATCAGACACAAAAAGCACAAATACCTCATCTCCATTGCTGACATGTTTAAGGAGAGTACCGCCACATCCTAAAACCTCATCATCTGGGTGTGCCGCAACTACAAATATTTTGCTCATAAATTATTGTTAGAATTTATAATTATAGTGTAGTATCAACTTTTATAATGAAAATCCAGCTATCTATGGTTAGTAAAAAAAATTATAGCAGATCTTATAAATATATCAAAAATTGATTTATAATGAGTGTTTTTTTTTTAACTATTTTAATAATACTATTCAATCTTATTTTCTATTTAAAATTTAATTATATCTCAAATTTTACTTTTTTTGATAAACCTGATGGTAAACTAAAGAGACATTCAAAACCTACTTCATTAATTGGTGGGTTAGTGATATTGATTAATTTTTATGTAATAATTTTTTTTTTAATGTTATTGGAGATTGACAATTCTATTTTTAAGAATAATTCTTTAAATGTAATTGTCATTCTTAGTACACTATTTTATTTAGTTGGGTTAATAGATGATTTAAAAAATTTGACACCTAACATAAAATTATTATCTCTAATTTTCTCGATTTTTTTTGTGGCTTATATATTTCCTGAAATAAATTTAGAACTTATTAAAATATCATTTTTGAAAAAGATATATTACTTTCACGAATACTCATTTTTCTTTACAATATTGTCATTTTTATTATTGGCAAATGCTATCAACATGTTTGATGGTATCAATCTTCAACTAATTTTATTTTCTTTTTTTATTTTTATTATATTCATTATTAAAGGTTTTTTACCACTTTTTTTTATTTTGTTATCAATAAGTTTATTTTTTTTAGGTTTACTAAATTTTAAAAATAAAGTTTTTATTGGAGATGGAGGATGTTATTTAATAAGCGCTATACTTGGATGTTCGTTTATTTATCAATATGAAAATTACGATAATTTTTTATTTGGAGATGAAATTTTTATAATATTATTAATTCCAGCAATAGATATGTTGCGATTATTTATCTCAAGAATAATTTCTAAAAAACATCCTTTTAAAGGAGATTTAAATCATTTACATCATAAAGTTGACAATTATGTGAAAAATAAAAATTTGACTGTTTTGATAACAATTAGTTTGTGTGTATTTCCAACATTTTTAATGGTCTTAGAATTTAAAACTTATTATATTTTGATCATAAATCTTATTGTTTACCTGAGTATAATTTTATTTTTGGAAAATAAAAAAAAAATATGAAAAATATAATCATAGGAAAAAATAGTTCTATATCTAAACATGTTCACAAAAACCTCAATAATTCACATTTATTTTCTGCAAATGGATTAAATGAAATTTATTTTTTAAATAAGATTAAAAAATATGGAAAAATTAACTTAATTTTTAACAATTTTTATCCCTCAAAAAATTTGAATACATTGACTCATAAGGATTATAAAAAATTTTGTGAGTTATCTCTTGAAAAAATTTCGCTTATTTTTCAAAAAATTCCATCGTACAAAATAAACAAAATAATTTATACAAGTAGTGCTTCAATTTATAGAATTTCTGAAAATTTAAGTCATCCAAAAAAAGATAATTTTAATAGGGAATTATACTCTTCTTTTAAACTTGCAGCTGAAAAGTTGATTATTAATTATGCCAATAAAAAGAAAAAAGAATATTTTATTATGAGGTTATTCAATATTTATGGAGAATCATCTGATGAGTTTTCATTTATTGAAAATATAATTAATTCAAAAAAAGATAATAAAAAAATTTTTTTAATAAACAATGGAAATTCCATAAGAGATTTTATTCATGTAAAAGATATTGGAATAATCTATAAAAAATTTATTGAAAATAAACTTAAGAGTGGGATTTATGATATTGGCACAGGAAATGGATATTTAATTAAAGACATAATTGATTTTTCAAATTTTAAAAAAGCCAAAATTATTAAAAAAAATAACATTGATGAAATACATAATTCAGTTGCTCAAAATCAAAATTTAATTAAAGAACTGAAAAAGTTTAGATTTTTAAGTCTTGGGAAATATTTAAAGAGAAAATTAAAAATAAATAAAAAGAGTATAAAACCAATTTTAAATCAAGAAAATGAGACAAGAAAAAGTATTATTGGTGGAGTGGTTATTTATGGAGCAGGATATGCTGGGAAACAAATATATCATGAACTAAATAAAAATAACGAGAATACACTTTTTTTTGTTGATGATGATTACAAAATACAAAATACAAATTACGAAGGTATTCCCATTATTAGTTTTAGAAATCTTCTTGAAATAAGAAAAAATTTTCAAATAAAAAGAATTTATTTAACAATTCCATCACTCGACAAAAAATCTTTAGAAAAAATGATTAAAAAAATTAAAACAAATTTTTTTGATGTTCGATTTTTACCTGAGAAAAAATTTTTAATTTCAGATAAAATTAATATTGAAGATTTAAATTTAAATGAAATTAATTCTATTCTTAATAGAAAACAAGTTAAGTTAAAAAAAATCCGAAAATTATCGAATAAAACTGTTTTGGTTACAGGTGCAGCAGGGACCATTGGTTCTGAAATTTGTAGACAATTAATTCAGCATAACGTTAAAAAGGTAATTGCAATAGATAAATCAGAAATTGGAATTTATAATCATCAAAAAAAAACCCATAATAGTAAAATTTCTTTTAAATTAATTGATGTTAATGATTACTTTTTATTAGAAAAAACGATTAAAGAAAACAATGTTCAAATGATTTTTCATGCTGCAGCGTATAAACATGTAAATATACTTGAAAACAATGTTTATTCAGCTGTGAAAAATAATGTTTTAGCAACATACAATATTTGTGAATTAGCTATTAAAAATTCATGTGAAATGATTTTTATATCTACAGATAAAGCTGCTAACCCAATATCCATTCTAGGATATACAAAGAGGTCTGCTGAAAAGATATGTGAGTTTTTTAATCAAAAATATAAAAATAGAAAACAGATTAAGATCGTTAGGTTCGGAAATGTGTTTGGAAGCTCAGGTTCGGCTATTAACAATTTTTTAGATAAGATAAATGGTGAAAATCCAGTAGAAATTACAAGTAAAAAGGCATCTAGATATTTTATGACAGTTTTGGAAGCATGCCATCTTGTTCTACAAACAACCACAATGAATTTGAAAGGAAATACATTTATACTAAATATGGGTAAACCAGTAAATATTTTGCAACTAGCAAAAAACTTAGCAAAGATAAAAACAAAAATTAATAATGATTATAATTTTGAGTATAGAGAAGTAGGATTACAACCAGGTGAAAAATTAAAAGAAACTCTTAAAGATAAAAAAGAGATTTT
>MDTA01182231.1_pt1 | contig 13299 bp, 10 predicted proteins | sample 811151 | NCBI WGS metagenome assembly MDTA01 (sample SAMN05326648, study PRJNA326480) | marine metagenome | isolation source: seawater | place: Indian Ocean: South | collected 2010 | reverse complement strand
TTCGCCTATCCCGTAGCTGGTTCCTGGCACTGGGGCGGAGGAGTACTTGCCTCGATGGACTTCAAGGATTTCGCAGGATCGACCGTAGTGCACGCATTCGGTGGGTTCGGAGCCTTGGCCTGTGTCATGGTTCTGGGACCGAGAAAAGGGAAATACACCGAAAATGGCATCAAGCCAATTCCCGCCCACAGCTTTCCCTTAGCCGCCATTGGGGTTTTCTTGCTCTTCTTTGGTTGGTACGGCTTTAATGGCGGTTCCGTTTTATCGGCCGACCCCACTTATTTGGGACTCGTTTTCACCACCACAACTCTTGGCGCTACCGCTGGTGCAATCGGAGCGATTGCAGTATCCTGGGGGGTATTGAAAAAACCCGACCTTTCCATGGCCTTAAACGGACTTTTGGCTGGATTGGTTGGAATCACGGCAAATGCGGACGTGATTACCGTAGGTGGAGCTTTGGCAATAGGGCTTATCGCCGGCGCATTAGTGGTTGGTTCCATTATCTTCTTCGACAAAATTAAAATCGATGATCCAGTCGGAGCCATCTCGGTTCATGGAGTTTGCGGCATTTGGGGAACCGTTGCCACAGCAATATTCGCAGACGGTTTTGATATCATTGTGCAACTCAAGGGCGCTCTCCTTGTCAGCGTATTCGCCTTTGTTTTCTCCTATGCCGTATTCATGATTTTGAAAATGACTCTTGGAGTTAGAGTCAGCGAAGAGGAAGAAGAGCGTGGACTCGACATATCCGAACATGGCCAGGAAGCATACGGTTCCTGATCATCACATTAAATTAACAACAAAGGATTTATAAAATGAAATTAATCAAAGCCATCATCAAGCCATTCAAGCTTGAGGAAGTAAAGGATGCCCTCTCCGAAATCGGAGTTGAAGGCATGACCGTTTCCGAAGTCAAGGGCTTCGGAAGGCAGAAGGGGCATACTGAAATCTATCGAGGTAGTGAATACACCGTGGATTTCCTACCCAAGGTTAAGATTGAAATAGCCATTGCCGATGACTTGGTGACTAAAGTCATTGATGCAATAGTTGGAGCATCTCAAACCGGTAAAATCGGTGACGGAAAAATCTTCATTCTTCCAGTCGAAGAAGCGGTTCGCATCCGTACTGGAGAAAAAGGTGAAGAAGCTCTTTAAACTAGGTTTATTTAGCACAACATAGCAGGTTACACCATTCAAAGGGTCCGATTCATCTGAATCGGACCCTTTTTTTGTGATCCATTTTATCCAATCGAAAAGATAACGAATGGAATACACTTCATTATGCATTAATTTTTGTCATTATTTAATGAATTTTATTCATGGTATGAAAAATGCAGCCATAGTTTCAGTCAAAAACACCTAACATGCTAAAAATGGAAACCTTGAAATTCTTAAAACCTTATTGGATGGCCTTTTTCCTGATCATCTTCAACCTCTCGGCCGTCGCTCAAAACGCGAGTTCCGAAACTGATTTCGAACCAACCAACGTTACTTCGGTTGAATCGGTAAACATGGTAGAGAAAGATACCGTCGAACCTACCCCCTTAAATAATGGAAATACCGCCTGGATGCTGACTGCTACGGCACTCGTGCTTTTCATGACCTTACCCGGACTCGCTCTTTTTTACGGCGGTTTGGTTCAGTCTAAAAACGTTTTGTCGGTTCTGATGCATTGTTTTGCCGTTGCCTGCCTTGCATCCATCATATGGATTGCAGTCGGTTACAGCCTTGCCCTCACTCAAGGCGGATTTGGTGAGGATGCGAGAGGTTGGATTGGGGGAAAAGGCAAATTCTTCCTCAATGGTGTCTTTGAGGAATCAATGAATGGAGATTTTCCCGAGTCCGTTTGGATTATGTTCCAAATGACTTTTGCCATCATCACTCCCGCTCTCATCGTGGGAGCTTTCGTCGAGAGAATCAAGTTTACCGCCGTTATGCTATTCAGCGGCTTGTGGTTAATCGTGGTGTATTGCCCTGTCTGCTACTGGGTATGGGGCGGAGGATGGTTGGCCCAGGCCGGTGTGATCGATTTTGCAGGAGGTATCGTAGTTCACGCCACCGCAGGAGCTTCCGCTCTTACTCTAGCTTGGATGCTTGGCCGCAGGAGCGGATTTCCCCGCAATCTCAAACCGCCGCATTCTCCGGGAATGGTAATGATGGGAGCCGCTATGCTCTGGGTCGGATGGTTTGGGTTCAATGCCGGTAGCGCCGCTGCAGCTAATGGTGATGCCGGAATGGCCATGCTCGTCACTCACATTTCCGCAGCCACCGCGAGCTTGGTATGGATGTTCATCGAATGGAAGAAAACGGGCAAGCCCGGTTTGGTTGGAATCGTAACCGGTACCATCGCGGGACTGGCCACCATTACTCCGGCATCGGGAGCGGTTGGACCAATGGGTGCCGTCATCATTGGCGCCGTTGCCGGCTTGGTATGCTACTTTGCCTGTGGATTCGTCAAAGAAAAGCTCGGAGTTGACGACTCTTTGGACGTTGCCGCGGTTCACGGAGTCGGTGGAATTCTTGGAACCCTGATGGTCTCCTACTTGGGGCAAACCGGAGTTCTCGGAGGACAGGGAATAAGTCAAAATGAAGACGGCGCATACCTAACCTGGAAAGAGCAATTTGCGGTTCAGGCAGAGGGATGCCTCGCCGCAATCGCCCTTTCAGTGGTCGCGACATTTATCATCGTAAAAATCGTATCCGCAGTCACCGGAGGAATCCGAGTTTCCGAAGAAGATGAGACAAAGGGGCTTGACCAAGCGGTACATGGAGAGAATGGTTATTCTCTGAACTAAATACACCCCCAATTATTTTTTCACTATAATGAAACTTATCAAATCAATCATTAAGCCTTTCAAGCTCGAAGACGTCAAAGATGCCCTGTCTGAAATTGGGATCGAAGGAATGACCGTTTTGGAGGCCAAAGGTTTCGGTCGCCAAAAGGGACACACGGAAATCTATCGTGGAAGCGAATATACCATCGATTTTCTACCGAAGGTTTTGGTGGAAGTCGTGGTTCCCGATGATCTTGCGGACAAGGTCATCGATACGATCGTGAAAGCCGCCAAAACCGAAAAGATCGGCGATGGGAAAGTTTTCGTGCTTCCTGTCGAACAGGCGGTCAGAATTCGAACGGGCGAACAAGGCGAAGAAGCTCTTTAATCCACTCTCACAGCGGTTTGATTTTCAATCAAACCTTTTGTTACTACAAAGCCTCCTACAGGAGGCTTTGTAGTGTCCAGAGCAACCAAGCGACCGTTGCATACAGCGGAAACGCCATGAATTGCTTGAAAGTATCCATCCAATCACCCGGTTTTGGAAGCTTGGAAAGCAAACTGGGAAAATAAGAAAAAACCAAGTAAGGAAAAGACAAACCCACGCCGATGAAGGTAAACACAAGGTAAGCCCTAGCCCAATCCATGGTCAAGGCAGCCCCTATGGCAACACCCAAAAAGGGTGCCATGCAAGGAGTTGCAACTACCGTTGCAAGAACACCTGAAAAAAAGGATCCAAGGTAACCGTCCTCCTGCGCGGACTTGCTCCCTAAAGACGTAAGAGATGCTCCAATTTCAAAAAGCCCGCTCAAGCTCAGGGCAAAAACGAGTAGAAAGACAGCGAGGGCAAAAACAAAAATAGGTTCCTGCAACTGAAATCCCCAGCCAAGTTCCTGCTCCAAAGTTTCTCTCAAAAACAAAAGCGCTCCCAAGAGAAACCAAAAGGACAAAAGCACACCTAGGGTAAAGAATAATCCGTGCCTTTTGATCCTAATTCGGTTTTCTCCCGATTGCCTGACGAACGCCATGATCTTCAAACCAATGACTGGGAAAACACAGGGCATAAGGTTCAGCATCACTCCTCCCAGCAAGGCAAACCCCAAAATAGCCCAAAAGCCGTCGGCCTTAGGATTCAAGTAAGCTTCTTCCGTCTCCAAAACGGTAAGCACGATCTTTTCCGTCAGAATTTCCGGCATAAGGATTGAGCGCGGATTGGACGGAGCGAATTCCGAGGGAGGAAAGTAGAGGTTCAGCGGAACTCCCTCCCGACCGTGTTCCTGCAAAGCTTCTAAAATAATGGGGCCCCTTTTGGTCCAATCGGCCCGTAAGGCAACAATCTCAGAATCCCTGAATCCCTGAATCACCCGCTCCGATTTGAAAACTCTTTTGTTAACTTGGCAGGACAGGCACCATTTGGCGGTAAAATCCACATACACCCCCCGCCCCTCTTCCACCAATCGGCTTTGCAGTTCGGGTGACCAGGTTTGCCAAACTATTCCGTCAGCGGCCACCGAAGACTTGGGAAAGCCTATCCAAAGACCCGTGCCAAATATAATGAGAGCCAATACCTTTCCGCTTGCCTTCCGTTTTCGAGAATGAACCGGTTGGTTGGTTTTCCCATAAACCCAAACTGCCATAGCGACTAAAACCATGGCTAGGAGAGTCCATAGTGTTTGCAGGTCATTCTGCGCCCTCTCGTTTTGTTCCTTCGAACCCGAAGCGGAGGGAGTCATGGGTTTGTCGAAACTCGATAAGGCGCCCAGACCAATTTCAACCAGCCAACCAGAATCACCGTGGGCAAGAACGCCCCTAAGTGAATCCGAAGCCTCTACCGTGGGATTCATTGCTAAAGGAACCCTGAGAACACCATCCTTCTCGGTGAAGGAGAAGGTCTGCTCAGAACCATGCTCAATCAAGTCACCTTCGGGGAAAAAGTAGAAGGAGCTGGGTGAGAATTCGCTAAGGCTTTGTCCGGTGAAAGTCAAAATCCATGCCTTATCTTGTAAAGCCAGAGAAGCTTTCCACTCACGAGGAAGCTCTTGGGGCAAATCGCGCATTGCCTGAGAAACCTTTCTGGAAACCGATCGGTCAACTCGAGTTTCGCCCTCCGTTTGAATCTCCAACTTGAATTGCGAATCAAAAGGAACGCAATTCGATTCGTTACACAAAAGCGTTGAGAATTCACCTTCGACGAGAAGAGGTATCCCCACATCCCAATCTGAATCAAGTTCGAGCTTGGCCAACAAAGAAAATTTTTCTTCTAGAACGTAACTGCTCAAGTCTTCGAATTCATAAACCTTAGGAACGGGGAAACCTAGTTTTCCAATGGTCACCCCGTCAGGAACCTCCCACTTAATGCTCGTAGGAAAACCGGTTTCTCCAGCAGTTTTCCAGTAGGCGTGCCAACCGGAACTTACCTTTACATCCAAGATCAGCCAAGTGGAATCACCTGGTCTTAAGACGGATGCATCCGCTGCTATTGAGATATCAATCAAATCATTGGAATCTTGCCCCAAACTCCAATGATGCGTCGCCAACAAAACAAACAAGTAAGTCAAAAACTTCGCCACATGTCTTAAGAATGAGAAAGACCCTTCATGCGCCTTATTGGAATTGCTTGGACTCATCTGAACCAATCCCTAAATCTCAAACTAAGGAAAATTCGGATTAACCACAAAACTTCCCTTGGAACTTTCCGCAAATTCTCGAACCGTGTTCGTTAAACCAGTAGGCCAAACCGAATGATCCGGAAGGGATAAGAAGAAATGCGTCTTGGGTATTTTATCAAATGAAACCTCAAGACCGGTGAGAAAATTGTCGAAGGCTCGTTCCCATGGAATTTGGGAACTGGAAAGAATCATTTCTTGTTCTTCCGATATACCCAAACGCTTGAGAGCGAGTGGTTCGATATCTTGGGAATCGTTGGATGGAGCTTTGTAGGTCGGAAGAGAAACGTACCACTTGGTTGCAGTTTCACGAAACAAATGGGTGATGGTTGATTTGGTCTCATTTTGGGCGGAGGATGCAATTTCCCTTAAGGATGGGTTAATTCCAAGCGCCTGATAATGAGAACGCGGCACTTCCTTTGGGGAAAAGGCTGGCAGATTTCCGGAAAGAACGAAGACGAGGTCGGGATCAAAGCTAATTGCAGTTGTCAATCCGTACCAAGGTCCCACTACTCCAGGCAAAGGCTTGGCATAGAGTAATTCCTTCGGGTAATATTGATTGCGGTTTTCCTTGAGCGTCTCGGATTCCGAACCCAAACCCGCAATCCAGTCGATGGCGTATTTCTTGTTTTCCTGACTAGCTCGCAAAATCGTTTTCCCCAACGAGGAAACTTCTCGCAAATTCCAGTAAAGAAGTAGGTTGAAATAAGAATTAGGAGATAAGTTCACGATCGATGAAAGTAACGCATCTTTCATTTTTTCGAATTTCGGAATGGCCCCCTCTCCATCTACCATGTAGAGCCCGGCATCCAAAAGAAAGACCACATGCCTTCCTTCATAAACTTCGTCCAAGAACATGACTTCAGAAGCAAGATCTGAGGGTTGGACGGGCGGCAACATCTCGGCCGCCGGCAATTCAAGGGGGCTTGCAAGTAAATTTTCCAAGTCCAGGGGATCATCCTTAGAAGCTACAATCGATGCACTCTCAAGAAGTTCATCGCCAACGGCTGCATCGGAAGATTCGGTCTCTTCCTGAGAAACTTTCGAATCCTCGAGGGCAGACTGATTTAATGGCGAGTCAATTTCCGGTATTTGCTCTTCTTTCGCCATCGCCACGGGGGAACGGGTCTCTTCCAGATAACGCATTACACCCCATACGATTAGACCGCTTAAGTTGACCAAAAGACTAATGGCCAAAACCGCTTTGGTAAGTGGCCCAGCCTTACGAATCTTGCGAACCCGCTCTCTTTTCTGCCCAAACTCAGGTTCGAAAATTCTCCCACCGTTTTTGATCAAATGATCGTGCCAATCCTGAAAATCCTTCTCGGCGACCCCATATTTCTTGCACTGCTCCTCTTTCGGAACGTTGCGGATGATGGATTCCAATACGATTCGTAACTTTTGTTCTCCCGACAACTCAGCCATAGGTAAATGCTTAAGGAAGAAAAGAGGCTTTCGCAACCGTCAAAGCGCTTACGGCGGCCGTCTCCACACGCAGAACGTTACTTCCGAGGGAAAAACCTTCGACTCCCATCTTTTCTGCAAGGGCTTCCTCTTTGCCCGACCATCCGCCTTCCGGACCAATCAGCAAGGCAAGATGGTCATTTGCCTGATCTTCGCCAGTAAAACAAGAGACCGTACTTGATAAGGAAGCCAAGAATCTCCTCTCTTTTTCCTGATTCTCAGACAAAAAGTTCGAAAACGAAATGGGTTCGTCAAGCTTTGGCAACCAGGGGTTCCCTGATTGCTTACAGGCTTCCATCGCGTTTCGATTCCACTTCAACATCTTGGACTTAAACTTCAGGGGATCATAACGAACCTCGGTCCTATCCGTAATAAGAGGAGTGATTCGGTGTGCCCCCAACTCAGTAAGCGGACGGATCAGATCATCCCATTTTTTTCCTTTTATCAGGGAAACGGCGACCCGAATCAGTGGCAGGACCAAGGGACAACGCTCGATGGAATCAATGCGGATTCGGATGCTCTTTGAGTTAACCTCAAGGCATTGAACCTGAAAACGATCTCCCATACCATTCAAGACCTCCATGCTTGCTTCCGGTTCCAGTCGTAAGACTTTTGAAAGATGATGACTTTCCTCATGAGGGAGCGAGATCTCATCCCCTATCATGGTAGCCCGGACGTCGTGGACGAAAGATCTAATGATTCTTGGCATCGATAAACTAGTAAACTGGAATCATGCCTTCTTGGCAATCTTCCAAGAATCCTACAAAATAAAGCAAATGAACAAAAGAGCGATCTGGATTAATGAGAATTAGCGGAGGGAAAGCAAAGGGAATTCAACTTTCGGTGAGCAAAGCCGCAGGACTCCGCCCCGCAACTGAAGCGAATCGCGAACGACTTTTCTCTTCCTTGGGTGATTTCATCAACCAAAGCCGAACTCTCGATCTTTTTGCAGGCACCGGATCCTATGGCTTGGAGGCTCTCAGTCGAGGAGCTTCAAGCGTTCACTTTGTGGAAAAAAATCAAAGAGTCGTAAGCGCTCTCAAAGAAAACTTGATCAAAGTTTGCAAGAGTGCCGGGTTAATGAACTCGGCAGGAGCAGTTTCCTCGCGAGATGCCATCGACTTTCTCAAAAAGCCTACACCTCAACCCTTTGATTTGGTTTTTTTAGACCCTCCCTATTTGGATTTTCCAAAATTGGCGGAAAAGGTGTTTTCTCTTTTGATCAGCAATCACTTCGTTCACCGCGAATCCTTGCTTGTTCATGAAGCTCCCGGGGAAGAGCGTACGAACTTTCCCAATTGGATTCAAATCAGAACTCTTGGCAAACCCAAGCGGGGAGCTCCGGTCTTTCGCCTTTTCCAGCCTGATCTCTAGTTTGCAACTTACCAAAAGGAGCTAGCCAGCAGGCTCAGCGCAGCCACCACTGCAGTTTCCACTCGCAAAACCCGCTCTCCCAAATGACGCATCGAGTATCCATATGAACGCAACAGCTTCCTCTCGCCATCTGACCATCCACGTTCCGGTCCCAAACAAAGGGAAAAAGTTCTGCCAGACCTGACTTCTTCCAGAGAAAGAGGATCGCTCGCCTCGTAATTATCCAAGGCAATCCTTTGGCATTCGGTTTCCAAAGACTGGTTATCCAAAGCATTTTTCAAATCCGAAAAACGATCGCATCGTGGGACAAAGCTTGAAAATGCCTGCTCCACGCCACCCTCAATTTTACGAATCCATTCATCGGACTGCCAAAGGGAACTCTTCGCATAGGATGGCTCACTTTTCTCGGCTTGAAAAAAGGAAAAGGAACCAACGCCTAGGGAAGTGGCCTGATCTAAAATCTTTCGGCAAGTTTGAGGTCGGCATTGGGCTACGACCAAAGAAATAGGATATAGATCATTGGAATGAGCGGGTAACCAAGTGAGCTCAAGTTCGATCGCTCCATCCTCACGGAGGGAAACCTTTCCCTTACCCTTCGGGCCATTACGGACCGCCAAATCGACAAAATCGCCATCTTTCACCCTAATCACTTTACGAAGATGAATGGATCTTGAATCACTTGCCTCCAGGCAAAGCTTCGAAACCGCCTCCCGCAAAAGAAGAAGATTCAAAGAGAACAGAGCCAAAGAGCCTGGTAGGGACGTAATTCCAGCCCCGCCTTGGTCCATTTTAGATCACCACCGCTAATCAGGTCTCGAGCGCTGCCCTTGGGGAAATAACTTTCAATGACCTCCATGGGTTCGACCTTACTGGGGCGAGGCTGAAAGTTAAAAAGACAAACCACCGTCAGACTTTCATCGACCGATTTCCTTTCCAAAGCGAAGATATCAGAACCCAAATCCAAGATTGCTTGAGTACCTTCAGGATGAAAAGCCGGGCACGCCGACCGACGACGGAGAGTTCTCGCATACCATTCGAAGACCTCGGAGGGACTCCCCTCCCCCTTCAATATGGCGTCCAGTTCTCCAATCTCCCATTTCTTACGATTGATGGTGCGATTGTGCCCAGTCTGCCTTACCCCATTACGGTTGTTCGAAGAGCCGCAGAGGGAATGAAAATAAATCGCAGGAATTCCCTTCATTGCCAGAGCAACGGCTTGAGAGCATTGAAAACGAGCTTGCCCCAATTTCTCGTCCTTCGGATCGGATAAGGCGGAAAAGTAAGTGGCATTCAATTCATAAGGAGATTCGGTTCCATCCTCTAGCTTGCGCATCGACACGAACCCTCCTTTCTTTCGCACCTCTTCCGCCAAGCTGAGAATTTCCTCATGAGGCAAAATTCCTTCGAGCGGACGAACTCCAATCCCATCATGACTGGCGGTGAAATTCAAAAAATGACAACCTTTGGGTGGCGGAGAAAGATTTCCAGCCCACTCGGTCAAGTGCTTGGAGGTTCCTCGAAGAAGACCGTGCAGAAGCAAAGGTGGCAAAGAAAATTGATAGACGGCGTGTGCCTCATCTCCCTTTCCGAAGTAGGAAACGTTTTCCTCATGAGGAACGTTCGTCTCCGTTAGGATCAAGACTTCAGGTGCGACAATTTCAAGGAAATTTCGAATCAATTTGATGACTTGATGGGTTTCGGGCAAATGAAGACAGTTGGTCCCGATTTTTTTCCATAAAAAGGCAACCGCATCCAATCTTAGAATTCGGCACCCGTGGGAAAGGTAAAAGAGAATGATGTCCAAAAATTCGAAAAGCAAATCCGGACAAGTCCAATCGAGGTCCACCTGATCGGCGCTGAAGGTCGTCCACACCTGACGCTCCCCCGCTCTCGTCTGGTAGGGAGTCAACAAGGGACTGGAACGCGGGCGCACCACTGCGGAAAGGTCCGCATCCCCATCCCCCTCCATGATATAGTTTGTTCCGGGTTCGATCCCGGAAACATATTCCTTGAACCATGGGCTTTTCGAGGAACAATGGTTGAGGACCAAATCGAACATCAGTTCGAATTCCTCCGACATTCTCGAGATGTCATCCCAGGTTCCGTTCCGCTCATCGACTTTTCGATAATCCACCACAGAAAATCCATCATCCGAAGTCCAAGGATAAAAAGGCAAAAGGTGAATCGTGGATATTGCACCCTTCAGTCTGGCAGTACAGAATTCTCGCAAAGTGACAAGCGGTCTTTCGTCAGCGCTTGAAACCATGTCCGCGTATGTGATAAGTACCGCATCCCTTTGGCTCAGTCCCTTTGGCTTCCTTACCCCTTCAACCCCGACCCCATAACGCCCGATCATAAGGTAAAGTCGCTCCAACAAATGATCGGCTCTTTCCAAACCATACAATGTGACCAACCGTCTGCGAATCGCCTTCAGCTTGGCGCTCGATATTCGGGTAATTAGAGAAGACGAATGATGTGAGCTCATTTTAGAAATCAGTAACCGGTCAAACTGGCGATGAAGGCGCGTAAGATTCCTCGAACCACGGAATAGGAATAGAATTGCCTGGCGACTTCGTAATTATGGTCGACGATTTCCTGCCTCAACTCAGGATTACGCAAGATCTGATCCACTCTTCGGGCAATGGAAGGAGTGACGAATCCATCCATCGTAAGGAGCCGAAAACCCTTGGGTTCTATATCCCGAACGAAGATTGAATAACGATTGATAAGGACGGGTTTGCGAAAGTAAATGGCTTCGAGGAGGGCGTTGCCAAAACCTTCGTAGGTACTCGGGTAAGTAACGAAATCCGCATGATGGTAAAGATCCCAAAGGGTGTAGATTTTTCTTCCCTCGGAATCCCTTTGTCGCACTTCACCGACACGGTGGGCAACCACCCTCATATCCACGCCCTCTTCCTTGGCCAACTGCTCCAGCATGCCCAGGTATTCGTAACCTTCGTCACCCGCTTCGTGCGAAATAACCAATTTGCACCGGGGTTCCTTCAAAAGACTCACCAACTTGATTGCTTGTTCGATTCCTTTTCGAGGAACCACACGGGTCGGTTGCAGAATGAAAAAGTCGTCTTCGCTCAATCCTATCTCCTTACGAACGTCCGTAGCGTATTCATCAATGTGAGCGGGAGGATTGTCGAAATCAAAGACGTTGGGAATCACCAATGAGGAGCAACCTTTGCGTAGAGCAAGTTGCTCCTGAGCTTCCTGGTTGATCACGACGTCTCGCATGTTCGAAAGTTTTGGAGGAAAGCTCATGTCAAGATATTCGGGAACCGAGTTGACTGAAAAACGCGTTCGTTCCCAAAAGAAATCATGGTGATGAGCGATCGCGGGCATTCGGGTTTCGGAGAGAAATTCCGTCACTGCGATTCCCAAGGGAAGATGCATCGGAATGGCCAGACAGTTCTGCGGAATCAGAATGTCGATGTCATACTTGTCCACGAATCGATAGAGAGTTCCCTTAAGGTAATTCGCCAGAGCCAGAATTCTCTCGGTTACGAAGCGATCCCGTTGGTCGGAATTCCAAATCCTTCTATTGATCCATTGGTTTTCCGGAAAACCAAAATAGGCTTCCGGCACGACGTAACTGATATCCGGATTGCGATCGCTCTGTCCGCTGTACCAATAACTGACGTGCCTATCTTCCCAAAGCACCTCGGCCCATTTGGCGCTCTCCAGGGATACCCCGTCCTGTCCGGCAAATCGAGTCGATATGAATCCGATGTTTTGAGCCATGATCATTGAGTTGGAAAGACTTTCACCATTTCATTGGGTGATGCATGAACTGGACCTCTTTTTCAACCAATAAAAAAAAGATTTAAAGTTTATCATGGCATGATTGGACGGATTCGCTTAATGCGAAAGTAATGACAATTGATACCACATCCAAGGAATTGACTCTGGAGAGCCTCTTAAAGAAGATTCCTTCTCTCATTGAAAATCTCAGGGAAACAAGGGATACCTATTTGACCGATGCCGTCCTCATGGGCGAAATACCCGCACCCACTTTTGGAGAGGAGGAGAGGATTCGCCTCGTTCTGGACCGCTTTCGGGAAAATGGATTGGATGATCCGGAGGTCGATGATTTTGGAAACGCATCGGGAATCCTGCCTGGCGCCGAGGGACGATCCTCCATTTTAGTTATGGCTCATGCCGACTCCGTTTTCAGCCCGGAAACCCGCCACGTCATCAACGTTGGGTCCGATCATATCACAGGCCCCGGTATCGCCGATAATGCCATAGGTATGGCGGCAGTCGTCGGATTACCGAAACTTTTGGACCGCTTGGGAATCAAACTCAAGGACGATCTTCTCCTTCTGATCAATGCCAAAAGCTTGGGTCGGGCCAACCTTGAAGGAGCTCGGGGATTTCTCGAAACCAAGCAGCGCCCGATCCGTGCTGGGGTTTGCGTCGAAGGAGCGGAACAGGGCAGACTCAGCTATTCCGGACTTGGCGCTCTCCGGGGAGAGATTACCCTCCGCCTACCAAAAAATTACGATTGGAACAGTTTCGGAGCAGCCGGTGCGATCAGCCACATGACCCGTTTCGTCAGCCAAATCATGGAAATTCCAGTTCCTAAGGAACCCAAGACCAAATTGGTTTTCGGAGAACTTCATTCGGGATCGAGCTTCAACACATCGCCGAGAAAAGGATTTCTTCGCTTCGAAGTCACGAGCGAAGGCGACGAGGTTATTGAGGAGATGGAAGGCAAGATCAAAGAGCTCTGCGAACAATACTCCCTGGAAAGCGATACCAACGTCGATTTGGAAGTTGTCGCAAAACGTCAGAATTGCGGAATTCCATTCACCCATCCCTTAGTCAAGACAACTCGGTCCATAATGGCGGAATCAGGCATTACGCCGAAAGTCGACCCAAGTACCGGTGACTTGAATGTCCTGATCCGCGCAGGTCATCCCGGAGTCACCGTGGGGCTGACAACCGCGGAAAACTTACGCGAAGACAACGAAACCATTCATTTGGAACCGCTTTATGCGGGAATGGCCCAGC
>MDTA01065040.1_pt1 | contig 13299 bp, 13 predicted proteins | sample 811151 | NCBI WGS metagenome assembly MDTA01 (sample SAMN05326648, study PRJNA326480) | marine metagenome | isolation source: seawater | place: Indian Ocean: South | collected 2010 | reverse complement strand
TGATTTGCATATTAATTTTACATATCTTTTATGGAATTCTTTAATCTTGCTTTGGTATATTTTTTTTACTTTTTGATATGAGCTATCTTTAAAATTTGGCGTAATTACTAATAAAATTCTACTTTTCCATTTATATTTTTCTAAATCCATATTTAAATTTTTTTATTAGAACACCTTTTTGAGCAAAATTTAACTCTTTCCCAATTTAATCTCCATTTTTTTCTCCAAATGAAAGGTCTTTTGCAAATTACGCAAATTTTTGAGGGTAAATTTGATTTTTTCACGATAGAGTATTTGTTTTAATAAACTTATCTGCTTCAGATAAAATTAACTTTTTTCTATCAGATTTCATTTTATCAAATATTCTTACCATCATAGACAATCTTGGATTCTTTAAGAAAAAATTTCTATTCTTATTGATAAATCTCCAATAAAGACCATCCATTACATTGCACCAAGCACCTTTTTTAAAATCCATCATTTTCATAAAATAACTTGAACCACAAATATATGGTTTTGTTGCAAATATTCCTCCGTCACTAAACAAGCCCATTCCGTAAACGTTCGGCACCATAACCCAATCCGATGAATCAACAAACATTTCCATAAACCATTTGTAAACAATTATTGGTTTAATTTCACACAGATTCATAATGTTTGCTAAAATCATAAGTCTTTCAATATGATGTGACCAACCATAATAAAGAGCATTTTTTATTGCATAATCAAGTGGGGGTAATCCTGTAGTTCCCTCATACCAACTTTGTTTCATTCTTCTATTATGATTAAAAAAATTTTTTTTTGTCATTTCTTCAGAATAACTTTGATAAATACCTCTCATAAATTCCCGCCAGCCAATTAATTGCCTTACGTATCCCTCTAAAGAATTTAGTTTAATCTTATTTTTTTTGTTATGTTCCAGAACTTTTCTTATAATCATCTCTGGGGTTATAAGGCCTAAATTTAGGTAGGGACTCAATGCACTATGAAATAAAATATTATCTTTTTGATCAACTGCGTCTTCATAATCACCAAATAAATTTGCTTTTTCTTTAATAAAGAAATTAAGAAGTTTTAAAACATTATTTTGTTCAGTCGCAAACCAAAAGCTATCTGTACTTCCTGGATGATTTTTGAAATATTTTTCAACAATTGGTTTTAATGTCTTTGTATGCTTGCTTTCATTTAATTTAGGAAATTTAGGAATTGAAGTATTTTTTGGAAGTTTATTTCTATTTTCCTCATCAAAACTCCACTTACCACCTTCTGGATTTCCATCTTTTTTAATTAAGATTTTTAGATCTCTTCTTGTCTCCTTATAAAATACTGCCATAAAAGGTTTTTTTGATTTAGATAGATAATGTTTAAACTTGTCTCTAGAATTTAAAAACATAGGTGTAGTAATAAAATTTAAATTAAGTTTTTCTTTTTTTGCAAATTTGATTATTTTATTTTCAAAAAATTTGTCCTCGATTTCAAAACATGAAATTTCTTTAATTTGTTTTGCTTTAACAAATTTCTTGACTTTTTCAAAATAGTCCAATTTAAAACTTTTATTATCAATTGATTGGTACTCAATTTTAAACTTGTTCTTTTTTAAACTATCTGAATAAGATCTCATCGATGATAAAAAAAGTAAAATTTTTTGTTTATGGTGTTTCTCAAACGTGCATAAACCCATGTCTTCTGCCATAAAAAAAAGGTGATCATTTTTGTAGCGGGCAAGGTAATTTTGTGGAAATAATTGATTTCCGAGTATAATAAATAACTTCATAAATATTTATTATAACTTAAAAATTGTTTATGTCAGGAAAGTTTTTAATATTTGGTGCCACAGGCTCGATAGGTTCGAGTTTAGCAGAACAACTCAAAAGTTCTGGCCATGATAACATTCATTTAGTTGGGAGAAATGAAAAGGAAGTAAAAGATATTTCATCAAATTTAAATGCAACCTATACAGTTGCAAATGTTTTAGAGGATGGTTTTATTGAAAAAGTTAAATCTGATATAGATAATGTAAAAGGTATTGCTTATTGTGTGGGTTCAATTGATCTAAAACCTTTAAGGTCAGTTTCAGAGCAAGATTTTAATAAATGTATGAAACTAAATCTATATTCTGCAGTTGAAGTTATAAAAAACTTTCAGGACAGCCTTAAAAAGAATAATGGATCAATTGTTTTATTTTCTACCGTTGCTGCTCAAAGAGGATTCACGAATCATTCAATAATTGCATCAACTAAAGCAGCTGTTGAGGGACTTACTGTATCATTGGCTGCTGAATTTGCCCCGAACATAAGAGTCAATTGTATTGCTCCTAGCTTGACAAATTCCAAAATTGCACAACCAATGTTAAAGAACACAACTATCGCACAAGGTATTGCTAAAGCTCATCCATTAAAAAGGTTAGGGGAGGGCAAGGACTCTGCATCACTTGCAAAATTTTTAATCACCGACGAGAGTTCTTGGGTTACTGGTCAAATTATTGCTGTTGATGGTGGAAGATCCAAGCTTTCTTAAAAGTGAAAAAGATTATCATTACAATTTTTTTCTATTTTCTTTTAATAATTAATTGCTTCTCAAATGAATATATTTTCAAAAAGTTAGTTGATCTTGACTCACCATGGGGGTCGTCTTTTATAAGCAACGAAGAATTAATAATTACTGAAAAAAGTGGAAAAATTATAATTGTAAATATTAAAAATAAGAAATCTAAAATTGTCAATCATAATTTAAATTTTAAAGAACATGGTCAAGGTGGATTATTAGATATAATTTATAATGAAGGTTATGTTTGGGTTTCGTATACAGAAGATAGAAGTAATGATTTGGATGATTGGTTAACAAGCACTTCAATAGCTAAAGCAAAATTTGAAAACGATAAACTTTTTTTTAAAAATATTTTTCAAGCAAATCCTCCTATCAATTCACGTTATCATTTTGGATCAAGGATCACGATTAAAGACAAATATCTTTTTGCATCAATCGGTGAGCGAGGCCAAGGAATGATTGCACAAGATCCAACTAAGCACCCTGGAAGCATTATTAGAATTTATAAAGACGGAGGAATTCCAGAAGATAATCCAAAGTTTGATGGTAAAAATGATTGGCTTCCTGAAATATTTCAAATTGGAATTCGTAATCCTCAAGGACTAGTTGTTTCTGAGTTTGATAAAAAAATTTATATGAGTAACCATGGTGCAAAAGGTGGAGACTGGTTCGGTGAAGTTAAAAAAGGAGAAAATTATGGTTGGAAAATTTTGGGTTGGGGAGGTACAAACTATTCTGGAATTCCAATTGGCCCTAAGTGGAAACCAGGATTCACTAAAGCGATACACTATTGGGTACCGTCTATAGCTACAAGTGCAATCACTATTTATAAGGGCAAAGAATTCAAGAAATGGAACGGACATGCTTTAATCACCTTATTAAAGGATCAGTCTTTAAGAAAACTTAATTTTAGCGATTTAAATAAAATAGAGGAAACAATAATTTTTAAAGATAAAATTGGAAGAATAAGAGATATTCAAGTTCATCCTGTTACTGGAAAATTGTTCTTTCTTAGCCAAGATGGATTGTGGCTAATGGAAAACCGATAAGTGATTATTTTTGCATTTTTTTAAAACAATCAATCGTATTTTTAAGTAAACATGCAATCGTCATTGGGCCAACTCCTCCTGGCACTGGTGTAATTGCCTTTGCCACTTTAGAGGCTTCGTTAAAGTCAACGTCACCAACTATACCATTATCAGTTTTATTAATTCCAACATCTATTACAATTGCGTCTTTTTTTATCCAATCTCCTTTGATCAATTTGGCAATTCCAACCGCTGCTACTAGTATATCTCCTTTTAAACATTCATTCTTAAGATCTTTTGTTTGAGAGTGAGTGATTGTAACAGTACAATTTTCTTTTAATAAAAGTTGAGCCATAGGTTTGCCATTTAAATTAGATCTTCCAACAATAACAGCTTTTTTTCCTGATAGATTATTTTCGATTTTTTTTATTAAAAAAAAACATCCGAGAGGTGTACAAGGTATTGAACTGTCGTTACCTGAAGACAAATTACCAACATTTATAGGATGAAAACCATCAACGTCTTTTGAGGGCAAAATTGTTTCTATAACTTTTTTTTTGTCAATATGTTTTGGCAAAGGTAACTGTACTAAAATACCAGATACATTTTCGTCATTATTAAGTTCTTTTATTTTTCTAATAATTGTCGCTTGATCAACAGTATCTGAATACTTCAAAACATTGGAATTTAATCCAACTTCATTTGCTGATTTCTCTTTATTTTTTACGTAAATTCTACTTGGAGTTAAATTTCCAACCAATATAACTGATAATCCAGGAATTTTTTTATATTTAGATTTAAGTTCTAAAACTTCTTTTTTTAAATCTTTTCTAAATTCCTCAGCAATTTTTTTTCCATCTATTAAGATCATCTATTAATTAAATATTATTGGTGCCACATAAAGTTTCATACACATTTCAACGAACCATATCAACAAAAGAAGAATTATCGGTGAGATATCGAAAGCTCCTAGGTTAGGTAAAAAAGCTCTGATTTTGCTTAAAAAGGGATCAGTTAATTTATAAGTAAATTCTAATAAAGAATATACTAACCTGTTAGATGTATTGATTACATTAAATGCAACCAGCCAACTTAAAACTACATTGGCTATCACTACATAGGAGTAAAGTTTTAATATCTTGAGAGTGAGGTAAAATATTGCAATCATTTTTTTTCTACATAAATAGATTGGCTAGGAAAAGCAAATGACGCTCCGTTTTTTTCTACAATTTGTTTGATGTTGATCGCCAACCTTTCTTTTACCTCAAGCCAATTGTTCCAACTACTAGAATTTGTAAAGCATCTTACATACATATCGATTGAGCTATCTGAGAATTTGTCAACTCTTACAGCTAATCCAATTTTTGAGTCAAAATCTTTATTTGTTTTAATGTAATCTTCTATTTGATCTCTTATTATCTTAAGTTGATCGACTGTAGTGTCATACTGCAATGTAATTATCCAACTTATTATCCAATTTGTGGTTTGGCTAACATTGATAACCGCGTTTTCAGCAAATTGAAAATTTGGGATTATAGCAAGTGATTTATCAAATTTTCTTATAGTTGTTGATCGGAAACCAATCCTTTCAACAATTCCCTCAATTATCCCTTCCACTAAAATCCAATCTCCCATTTTAAATCTTTTCTCAACCAAAACCAGAATTCCAGAAATCAAATTTTTAAATAAATCTTGTGCACCTAAAGCAACTGCAACACCAAATAAACCTAAACCAGCTATAATTGGACCAATCTTAATGCCCCACAATTCAAGAACAGCTGCTGCACCAAGAATAAATATAAGTATCTTTAAAGATTTAATTATCCATCCGATAAGTTCTCTTGTTAAAATTTTACCGAGTCCACTTAGAACATAAGAAACTGGTTCAATAATTTGGTGAATTATCCAAAATAACAAAATCGTTATTAATGTTCTATTTAGGTTGTCTACAAAATTTCTCATGTCTTCAGAGAATGACATATAATAGCTAGCAATAAAAAATCCTAAAACTATAGGAAAAAATCTTGCAGGCCCCTCCATTGCTTTTACAAAAGTATCATCAAGCTTATTGGTTGTTTTTTTTGAGATAATTTCTAATTTTTTTATAATTAATTTACTAATAAGTCCTCTAAAAATAAGAAATACTAAAAATATTAATAAACCAATTATTATTTGAGTAAAATTAATTCCTAATATACCTTCCTGCCAAACAGAGAAAAATAAGTTTTTAAATTTTTCAAAAATATCCATCATTAGATTTTATATAGTAAAAATTCTTCTTCTCCAGGATTAAATAGAAAAATTTTTTTCCATTTTATTTCGTTTAATTCTGATGAGGTTTTTTCACCTAAACACATAAGATTTGTGTCCATCCAACAATCCATTAGATCATAATTTTTAATTATTTTCAAAAAATTTTTTGCTGAATTTAAAGAATAAATATAAACAACATCAGGGGCAAACTTCTTCAGCTTATCGACAAATTTTAAATCAAAAGTTTCAATTGGTATTGACTTATAATTTATTAACCGTCTAACAGAATATCCTTGTTCTATTAAGTCTTTATCAATATTATAAGAAATAATTTCACCACTTACATAAAGTAATGCGCCAAAGTTTTTTTTAAAATTTGATAATATAAGTTCTTTTAAGTTTTCTACATTTCCGTCAGCTGCATAAACGTTTTGAAAACCAAATGCTCTTGCGGTTCTTTCAGTAAAGGTTCCAACACAAAAACATAGAATCTTTTTATCAATAAATTTTGTATTTAGATTTTTGATTGCGTTAGAGCTGGTAAAAATTATGCCCTTAAATTCCTCAAAATTTAAATGATCATATTTTACAGATTCTATTTTTAAAAGAGGTAGGTGCGAAATTTTGTGTCCTAAATCTTTAAACCTAATCATCAATTCTTTTGACTCATCTAAAGGTCTAGTAAATAAAATATGCATAATTTATTTTTTATAAACCCCTTTCGAATTATATTTTAATTGTGTTCCAATTTTGTTTCCCAACTCCACTCCTTTATCTATATTATCTTCGCCCTCTAAAAAAAATCTTTTCTTCCCATCTAAAGAAAAAAGCTCTGTCTTTAGTTTAATTTTATTTTTTTTCAAAAAAGATGAAACTCCAATGGCAGTATTGCAGTCACCTTCGATTATATTTAGAACCTCTTTCTCACTTCTTGCGCAAATCTCTGTTTCCTCGTGATTAATTTGCTCTAGAAGCTTAATGATTTCCTCATCATCATCTCTACATTGAGCAACCGTCACCCCTTGTCCTGCGGATGGTAAAACTTGATCTATATCGAATGTCTCTGAAATTAAATTATCTAAATTTAAGCTTGTTATACCTGCCTTGGCTAAAATAATTGCATCATAATCTCCTTGGGTCATTTTTTGAATTCTTGTTTCAATATTTCCTCTTATTATTTTAAATTTTAAATCTTTTCTTTTAGATTTAATCTGAAATTCTCTTCTTAATGATGATGTACCTATAAGAGAATCAGGTTTAAGTTCATTAAATTTAATCTTGTCTCTACTGATAAGAACCTCATTTGCTTCTTGTCGTTTCAAGAATCCTTTCACAACGAGACCTTTCACATTCATTGTGGTCATATCTTTTAAAGCATGTACTGCAACATCTATATTTTTAGTGAGAAGTTCGTTCTCAATTTTTTTTGTGAAAAGTCCCTTTCCACCAATTTCAGATAGTCGTTTGTCCTGATTTAAGTCACCTTCTGTAACTACTGTATTGATTTGAATTTTATCTTTGTAAAATTTTTCCAAAAGTGTTTTTGTCCTATAAGCGTAAATTTGTGCTAATTTGCTGCCCCGAGTTCCAATTATAATTTTTTTTCTTTTCATTAACTTCTATTTATATATTGAATTGATAAATTTTATTATTTAAGTTTATAATCTATTTATGGTAAAAAATTCTATTATTTTAGGTATTGAGACTAGTTGTGATGAAACTGCAGTTGCGGTTGTTAAAGATAGTAAGAAATGTCCAAAAATATTATCAAATATTGTATCAAGCCAGACCAATATTCATAGGGAGTTTGGAGGGGTTGTGCCAGAACTTGCAGCTAGATCACATCTTGAAAAAATAGACTTGATAGCAAAAAAAGCTCTAAAAGATAGTGGTATTCAAATTAGTGATATTGATGCTGTTGCTGCAACTGCTGGACCAGGATTAATTGTTTGTTTAAGTGTTGGATTAAGTTTTGGAAAATCTATAGCAACGTTTTTAAAAAAACCATTTATTGCAATCAATCACTTAGAAGGACATGCTTTAAGTCCCAAACTCAATAACAGCATATCTTATCCATATCTTTTACTCCTAATGTCAGGTGGTCATACTCAATTCTTATTAGTGAAAGAACTTGGAAAGTACGAAAGATTAGGCACTACGATCGACGATGCAATTGGTGAAGCTTTTGACAAAGTGGGCAAAATTATTGGAGTTGGATTTCCCGGAGGACCAAAAATTGAGGAATATGCAAAACTTGGAAACAAAAATAGATATAATTTACCAAGACCTATTATTAATAAAGGTGGGTGTAACCTTTCCTTTGCAGGATTAAAAACTGCTGTTCTTAGAGTATCTGAAAAACTTTCTACAGAACAAGATAAGTATGATTTAGCTGCCTCTTTTCAAAAAACTATTGAAGAAATTCTATTTATTAAAACAAAATTGGCATTTAACGAATTTGAAAAAAAGGAAAAGAAAAAAAAAAGATCTTTTGTTATAGCAGGTGGAGTTGCATCAAACAAATCGATACGCAAAATGTTTAAAATTTTATGTGATAGCCATAATTTCAATTTAATCTGCCCACCACCAAATCTTTGTACAGATAACGCTGCAATGATTGCAATGGCTGGTTTAGAGAGATTTAAGAAAAAAAAATTTAATAAATTAGATTATCCTGCAAGACCAAGATGGCAATTAGATGAGAAAGCTAAGTTTATGAAAGGTTCAGGTTTAATTTTGTAAAAATGCAACATTGGCTATTAAAATCAGAACCAGATGTTTGGTCGATCGATCAACAGGAAAAAATAGGACTGAAAGGTGTTGCTTGGGATGGTGTAAGAAATTACCAGGCAGCAAATAATCTAAAGAAAATGAAAAAAGGAGACTTATGTTTTTTTTACCATTCAAATATTGGAAAAGAAATTGTTGGGGTTGTTAAAGTTATAAAAACAGCTTTTTTAGATAAAACTGACAAGAAAAAAGCCTTTGTTGCTGTTCAAGTTAGGTTTGAAAAAAAATTAAAAAAGCCAGTTTCCTTAGAAGAAATCAAAAAAAATAAAGAACTTAGTCATTTAGCTTTAATTAAACAATCAAGACTATCGGTAATGCCAATAGATTCAAAAAGCTGGAAAATATTGATGAAAATGAGTATCATTTAGAAAAAATAAGTTATGGCTAGACGACCTAAATACAAAAAAAGAAAAAAATTTAAGAAAAAGAAGTCTTACAAGACAAAAAAAAAGAGAAAAATAAAAACAAATAATAAAAAGAGTAAAAGCAAAAAATTAAAAAAAAATAAACAAGATTTGTCTCAATCGTCTGACGAACTTTTGATAAAAACAAAGTCTGAATGGATTAATAAAGCACTTGTCAATAAAGAGGAGTATGAAAAAAAATATAAAAAATCTATCAAAAATAATGAAGAATTTTGGAAAAAAGAAGGTAAGAGAATTACTTGGATTAAGCCTTACAGAAAAATAAGAAACGTAAAGTATAGTAAGGAAGAAGTTAGAATAAAGTGGTATGAGGACGGGACTCTAAATGCATCATCAAATTGTATAGATAGGCATTTAAAGGACAAAAAAGATAAAGCTGCAATAATATGGGTGGGCGACGATCCAAAAGAATCAAAAAAAATAACTTACAAACAACTTCACAAAGATGTTTGCAAAGCAGCTAATGCCTTAAAGGAACTCGGTATTAAGAAAGGTGACAGAGTAACAATTTATTTGACTATGATACCTGAATTGGCTGTCACAATGCTCGCATGTGCGAGAATAGGAGCAATACATTCGATAATCTTTGGAGGTTTTTCACCAGACTCTATAGCGGGAAGAATAAATGATTGTAAATCTGACTATGTAATTACTGCTGACGAAGGTTTAAGAGGTGGAAAAAAAATTCATTTAAAAGACATAGTCGATGAAGCACTAACTAAATGCCGAGACATTAAAAAATGTATAGTTGTTAAAAGGACTGGTAACTACATAAATTGGAACAACAGTAGAGATGTATGGTATCACGAAATCACAAAAAATGTTTCCTCTAATTGTGAACCGGAGGAAATGAGTGCAGAAGATCCGTTATTTATTCTTTACACCTCAGGCTCAACGGGAAAGCCTAAAGGAGTTTTACATACAACAGGTGGGTATATGGTTTATGCATCAATGACTCATCAATATATTTTTAATTATAAACCAAAAGATATATATTGGTGTACAGCTGATATTGGATGGATAACAGGTCATAGTTATATAATTTATGGTCCTCTTGCTAATGGTGCTACTACAGTTATGTTTGAGGGAATTCCTACATATCCAGATGTATCAAGATGGTGGCAAATTGTTGATAAATATAAAGTAAATATATTTTACACAGCCCCCACAGCTATCAGAGCGTTAATGAGAGAGGGTGATGCGCCAGTCAAAAAAACATCAAGAAAATCTCTAAAGTTGCTTGGTACAGTAGGTGAACCAATAAATCCTGAAGCTTGGATGTGGTACTATAAAACAGTAGGAGATTCCAAGTGTCCCATAGTTGATACTTGGTGGCAAACTGAAACTGGTGGTATTTTAATAAGTCCACAGACTGGAGCAATAAATTTAAAACCTGGCTCTGCTACGAAACCATTTTATGGAATTAAACCAGTTATAGTTGACGAAAAAGGAAAAATTTTAAAAGGTGAGTGTCAAGGCAGGCTCTGTATTTCTCAATCATGGCCAGGACAAATGAGAACTGTCTATGGAGATCATCAAAGGTTTATTGATACATATTTTTCACAGTTTGATGGGAAATATTTTACTGGAGATGGTTGTAGAAGAGATAAAGATGGTTACTACTGGATTACTGGTAGAGTGGACGATGTAATAATAGTCTCTGGACATAATTTAGGAACTGCTGAAATTGAAAGCGCGTTTGTTGCACATCCAAAAGTTGCTGAGGCTGCAGTTGTAGGATACCCACACGATATTAAAGGCAATGGTTTATATTGTTATGTAACATTAAAATCTGGAGAAAAAGAGGATGGAGATTTAGAGCGAGAATTAAAACTTTGGGTAAGGAGACAAATTGGACCGATTGCAACACCTGACTTCATTCATTTTTCATCTGGTCTTCCTAAAACTCGTTCTGGAAAAATTATGAGAAGAATTCTAAGAAAAATAGCAGCCAATGAACATGATCAGTTAGGAGATACTACAACTTTAGCAGATCCTGGGGTTGTCCAAAGTTTAGTTGATAATAGAAAAAACGTTTAAATATTTATTAATTTATCGAATTCGTCTTTGATAAGATCCCATTTTAATATCATAGAATTTAAAACAATTTTTCTATCAAGTGTTTTTAATTCATCGGCAACTGGGGCCCAATCATATAATGCAAGAGCACTTTTGTTAAAAGGAAGAGACCTGCAATACTTTTTCCAGTCAATATTATTTAGTCTTTCATCAAAAGTTTTTTTTGACTTTTCTATAACCTCAATTGGCATTTCATTTTTAATTTCATTATCTAAAATTTGTTCATATATTTGCTTTGCCTTACTCATGTCAGCATAATTAAGAAAACAATTTAAGTAAGAAAAACTGTAAAGAGTTAGATCTTGAAGAGCTACTGCATAAATGTTCCATTTAGCCTTATTTATCGAAGCCAAAAATATCTCATCATCAAAATGAAGGACATATTTTGTCCCCATTCTCGTTTTTAAGTAACTATATAACGTTACCTGAGATACCCACGCAGATTTTTTTTGAATAAAAGATTCGAGATCTTTAAGGTTGCTAATTTTTTTTTTGGGAATAATAGCTTTGAATAAAGCAAATAAATAAATTTTAAAGTCCTCAAGCTTTATATCTTTCAAATTGAATCTATATTTAAGGGCCATTTTCTAGTATAAGTTGTTTTTTCAGTAAATTATTAAAAAATATACCATTTTTAGGGGTTCCAATCTATTTCATTTTAGGTATGGTCATTTCTTTTAACCTATAGGGAGGGAAAAAATGTCAAAACAAGAACAACATTGGAATAAAACCAGGAATCTGCTTTTTATAACATTAGCAATTTGGTTTGTATTCTCAATTGGCATCTTTCTCTTTGGTGCCGAAATGGAATCATCTAGTATTAAACCGCTGGGATATCCACTGTCATATTACATGACGTGTCAGGGGTCTCTTGCAATTTTCGTAATATTGATTTTTTGGTTTGCGGGAAGGCAAGAAAAAATAGATGAAGAGTTCGGCTATACTGAAAGAGAGGATGACTAATGATTAAAGGTAAGTTTATAGATAATTTGCCTAAGATCTATGGATTATATACAGGAGGTTTTCTTGTATTCATAATCTTAATGGCAATAGCTGAACAAGCTGGTATGTCTGCAAAGTTAATTGGTATTTTCTTTGTATCATTTACAGTCTTGATTTATGCTTTAATTGGTTACCTATCACGTACACTTCAAGTTGACGCATATTATGTAGCAGGAAGACAAGTTCCAACTGTATTCAACGGAATGGCAACAGCAGCAGACTGGATGTCTGGTGCATCATTCGTTGCAATGGCTGGAGGAATTTACTTTAAAGGTTACGGTTATATGGCATTACTTGTTGGTTGGACGGGTGGATATGTACTAGTTGCTTCACTGTTAGCACCATACTTAAGAAAGTTTGGATGCTATACGGTTCCAGACTTTATTGGAACAAGATATGGTGGAAACTTAGCTAGACTATCTGCGGTAATTGTCTTAACAGTTGCTTCTTTCACTTACGTAACAGCGCAGATTAATGCTACAGGGACTATTGCATCAGTTGCACTAGATATTCCTTTTAACATAGCTGTTTATGTAGGACTAGCAAGTATCTTAATGTGTTCGATGCTTGGTGGAATGAGAGCGGTTACTTGGACGCAAGTTGCACAATACATAGTATTAATTATTGCATACTTGTTACCTGTATTTTGGATTAGTAATAAAATGGGTGCTGGTGTATTTCCACACTTCATGTTAGCAGACGAAGTTGCTAGAATTTCTGAGTTAGAATCTCAGTTTGGTCTAGGAACAGTTAAAAATTCTGCGGCTGATCTAGCTACAGTTCCAAAAGGCTTAGCAGGAATAACCAAAGCGCATGCTGAAGTTAACACTACACCATGGAAATTTATTTCATTAGCTGTGTGTATGATGGCAGGAACTGCCTCATTACCGCACGTAATGATGAGATATTTTACTACTCCTAGTGTAAAAGCTGCAAGAAGATCAGTAGGTTGGTCACTATTCTTTATTTTCCTACTTTATTCTTCAGCTCCTATGTTAGCTACTTTATCAAAACTATCATTGATGGATCCAAATCTAGCGACAGGAATTATTGGTAAATCAATAGCTGATGTACAATCATTAGATTGGTACCAAAACTGGAACCAAGCAAACTTAATGTTTGTAAGCGACTTTAACGGAAATGGAACTCTTGAGCTAAATGAGTTTTTCATGGGT
>MDTA01174177.1_pt1 | contig 13302 bp, 14 predicted proteins | sample 811151 | NCBI WGS metagenome assembly MDTA01 (sample SAMN05326648, study PRJNA326480) | marine metagenome | isolation source: seawater | place: Indian Ocean: South | collected 2010 | reverse complement strand
CTCTACCCCCTCTCCTTCTAGCAGGTGGTCTGGTATTAATCTTCTTTCCTCTTCTTCTAAATCCCATAATTAAAATCCATAGCTATTTCCAAATGGGTTAAACCCACTTCCAAATCCTGATTTTCTATAACCTCCAAATGTTCCCATTCCTCCTCCGCCGCCTCCGCCGGACATACTTTCAAATCTACCAGTTCCTTCATTAAACATAGAATCTGGTTCACCTTGGTCTATATCAGGAGCAGTTAATATCGTTGGTGGATTTGCTCTCGATAAATCAATTCCTCCTCTTGGTGGTGGAATTGGACGTGGTGTTGGCTTAGGTTTAATTACCAATGGTGGAAACTTAATTGGTGGAAAGTCATCAATAATTGGTGGCCAACCCGGTCTTGGTCTTGGCTTCGGTATTGGTGGAAGCTTAAAATCAGGTAAAGGGAATGGCTTTATATCAATTGGTGGTGGTGGCGGTGGTGGTGGTGGCACCCTTATTGGTTTAGGTGGAATTATAATAGGTTTATAATTTCTAACTTCACACAATTCCTGTTTAATAAACTGCCCTCCTCCAGAAACTTTAACCGAACCTTCCAACGCACATATTTTCGATTTACTACCAGGTTTTAAATTAAACTTAATTCTATTACCAGACATATCTTCATAACTGAAGAATGCAGATAATGATTGAAAACAACCTCCTCCTCTAATTCCAAATGATGATTTAGAAGCAAACCCAGCTCTACCAACCTTACCAGTACCAGTACACATATAGAAATAATATTTCTTTGGTGGTGGTGGTGGAATTTTTATAGGTGGTTTGGGTCTTGGTTTAGGTGGTTTAACCGAAACGTTACCTTTCTTTATAGGTCTTGGTTTAATAATTCTAGCTACTGAACTTGCTTTTGTATCTAATGATTTATTAGATGTAAACGATTGTAGTATCTGTTGTACCTTATCTCTCGAAGCTTGTAGTATTGGAGATGTTGTAGTTTTTTCTAAAATATTTCTTTTAGGTAACAAACTCTCAACAACATCACAAACAATTGTTTGAGATACTTTATATAATTTCATTATATCTAAACTAGCATCAGCTTTTCTGTTTCTTTGAGGTTTACCATATTTTACATTGTTTATTTTCCATTCTTTACCATCTATAAAATAATTTATAGCTTCTTTAGATTTTTCAACAACTCTTCTTAGGAAATCATCAATATCAGGAACTTGAAATTCTGATTTAACTAAGTTAATCCAATCCTGTCCATATGCATTTAATAATATTTTTTTAACTGTTTCAGCTGAAAGTGTTTGTTGAAATGATTGTATTCTGTTTACAATATCATCTCTAAATTCACCATCTCTTAAAAATATATCATAACGAGTTAATAAATCGTTTCTTAATTTTGGATTAGAAACTTTCATAGGTAAAACTCTTATTTCAGTTCTTGATGGTGATATTTCGTGTACCCAAAGTTTATTTTGTTTTTTTTCAGTACCAACTCTTTTATTTAGTAATGTTACTTGTGTTTTAAATATACCATTTTTGTATCCAGCTTCATTGATTAATTTTTCAACATCAACAAAGTATTCATTCGGCATATTAGATGATTGAGGTCTTACGATAAGAATATATTTTCTAATAGATTCTCTATCTGTAATATCTACATATCTAACTGTTTTACCATCTTTACCTTGTGGTAATATATTATCAGCTTGGTCATATAAAATAAATTCAATAGTATCCGTAGCACCTCTACCAAAGTAAGCTGGAAGAGAACCTCTTTCGAAGATTTTCCTATCCTTCTCACTAACATAGTAGCCCGTTTTATCTAAAATACTTTTAAAATTCTTTATAGCCATCTTATCCTCTTAAATTAGATTTAAACTCTTCTATTGATTCAACTAAAACTTTTTTGAGTAAGAAATTATAAATTCTATCTCCTCCATAATTATCATAAACATAATAAGATATATGTTTACCTACCCAATGTATTGCTTGACCTAATAGGTTATTAGTTTTAACAACTCCCATTTGGTGAGCCATCCAATGACACCAATACTTACTCATACCATAATAAACTATCCAAGTGTATTGTGGATACTTTCTCATAAAGTTAACAATGTGTTTAGACCACATTTGATAACCCACAACTAATCTTGGGTCTTTTAAGAACATAGCATCTCCCCAATCTTCATCTGCTCTAAATATTTCATATGGTATCCAACCTTGATAATATAATTCAGCACATACTATTTTCTTACTATTTTTATCTCCTCTGTAAGCTGCACTAAATACTATACTTTCACCTCCAGACTTTACAGTTAAGTTTCCTTTCTTATCACCTTTGTTCCAACCACCTCTTTTCTTAGCTATAAAGTTTCTAGTCTCACCCGAACCTACAGTACCACTACCAGGTGGTGTTAACCAACTTACTGAACCATCTTTACTAAATGATATTGTTATTGTTTCATCTGAAATATTTAATACTTCAATTGTTGGTCCGTTTTTCCAACCTGTATTTGGTCCTTTCTTAGCTTCATAATATCTTAAATCTTCTTTTGATGGTTCAGCTTTTTCTTTTACAACAGCCGTAAATTTATTACCAGCTGCTTTACCTCCTTGTTGAAGAGCTTGTGATTTACCAGCTAATTGTTCTTCTAAAGATGCAACTTGTTGTACTAACGATTCCTTTTGTGCAGCTAAACCTTCTACTTGAGCTTCTAAGGAAACCCTTTCAATTGCTTCTAATGTTCCTTTTTGTATTGATTGTTGTAAATCATTAACTGTACCTACAAACTTATCATTGGTAGCTTCTGATTGATTTTCAGCAACTGCTACTCTTACTAAAGATGCATCTAAATCACTTTTAAATCCTTCAATTTGTGACCTTAGTGAGTTTGATATTCCTTTTTCATTAGCAAGGTCTCCTCTTACTTTTTCTAAAAGACTATTAGCACTTTCTAATTGTGCTACAATAGATTCATAATCTTCTCTCGTTACAACATCAACTGGTGCATCTGGTTTAGTTTTTATTAACTCATCTACAGAAGTATCAATCGCTTTGATTAATTCTTCTTCATCATATCTCATTCTTCTAAGTCTACCAACTATTTCACCATCCATATCTCCACCCATTTGTGGAGCAAGAAAAGTGTGTCTACCAAACTCATCAAGTGATTTTAGAGCTTTTGAACCGCTTTGGGTTAATTCTAATATTCTTTCTTCTTTTTCTAGTGCCATTAGTCAGTTACTTCAAATATGTAGTCATCATCAAAATATTCAATAGAACCACTTCGTTCTATTTTCAATTCTACTTTATAACTTCTGTTAATTTCAAAATTGGTAAAATCTAAACTGATTCTACTTTTGTTTGAATATGTACTCAGTTTAGAATAATCCGAAAATGGAATAATAATATCATTACTTTCGAAATCTCTTATTTGGTAGAATGATGATGTTGGAAGTAAACTGCCTGTGGAGTATCCGAATGTGTTATTAAATGTTTTTTGTGGATACAATTCTCTTGCGAATACTTCAATATCAGCTCTAGTTCCTTCTCTATAAGATTTCTTTAATCTCTTCAATGATATTTTGTATTCTTCTGGTAAATCGGTTAGTGAACCTGTTTCATACCTGCTCTCATCCCAACCTATTCTAATTTTTGGTTGATAGATTGTATTGGTATCTTTACTAAAGAATTTCAATTGTCCGTAATCTACATCATCGTTTTCTTTAGTATCTGTATGCTTTATGATAAATCCTTCGTTATCATATCCACTATCTAACCAAAATGAAAGTGATGATGATACATCAACTTCTAAGTCTGTTGATTGGTATTCGTATGATTGTGTTTGTTCAGATGCAGTGTACCACATACCACCTTTACCATCGTAAGAACCTGTTGCTAATCCTCCATTTGGAACTTCAGTCGGTAGCCACTTACTACCACTACTTCTATAGTTCCAAGTACAACCATCTGTAGTTATATTATCAAATCGAGTACCAACACCCATTTCCCAAGACTGAGATATTGGATGAATTTTTAATGAATAAGCTAATGGTATCTCCGATGGTTGTGTTTCTCTAATTACTAATAGTGCCTCACTCATTGTTACTGCACCACTTGATAATTTAGATGGGAGTGTATTTAAATCAAATTTTATTAAGGAACGAGCCGTATCTTTTAAATCACCATAGTAAACTTTAGACACCTCTAATATCTCATCCAATCCTGTATTTTGTTTAGGTTGTTGAGAAAATATTGTAGTGTCCTTAGATGATGTTAAAAAATAATACATTATACAACTCTTCCTTTTATATCGTTATCTGGATACTTAACTTCAAATATTGATGGGTCTAACGAAGGATAAATTTGTTTATTCTTCGTAGCCGCCAATACATCATATGCATTTGGAGAATATCCAGATGATTCTCCACATAAGTTTTTAAATTCACATTCAACAACAGATTGTACACCTTCAATGTTTCCAATTAGCATTTCTACTTCACCAATATTAATTGGCATATTGAAAGTCCATTTATCTATTTCAAAGTGTTCTTTAAGAGCGGTTATACAATTTGTTAGTACTTCCCTCTTATTATAATCTCTATATACTCTTATAGAAAAATCCAATCCGATGTTTATAATAAACCCATCCATCAGATTAACTCCATCTGTTAAAACTCTAAATTCATTTAAATATGTTTTTACATTTTCTTTAACTGCTCTATTCAATGAAGATAAGTGTTTATCTGAGTTATATCCTAAAACATAAAGGTTTACTGCAAATGGATTATTCTTTTCTTTTGTATTTGTTTTTTTGTTAGATAAAAATTTTGTTACCTTTTCTTTAATATCTTTATCTGATAAGTCACCATCATCAACTAAATCTTGTATTAATGTACTGAATTCAGAAAGTGCATCGGATGATGCTAATATTGAACCAGGTGAGTTATCATCCAAGTTACCATCAGCTGCAACAAATGCTTTTGTTACATTACCAAACTTAGGTGGCATTGATAATGCTCTAACTTGATAATCCTTTGCGGTAACTGCTCTGTTTTGAGAACCGAAGTTTGCTATAGCGTTCTCTCTTATTTCTTCTAATGTTTCTGCTCCTCTACCACCCTTTGCTGGTTGGTCGTTATTTACTGCTAATGAATTTTTAGCTTGAGCATATAGTCCTCTTTTAACTTCATCAAAAATACTTAAATCTTCATCAAAGTTTACAGTAGTTATTCTTTTTATTGTATTTGATGCTACATTTGTATCAACACCACCACCAGTATAATATTTAACTGTTATAGTAGTATTTTTAGGTGATTGACCATAAGATTTAGTCAATAAGAAGTTAGATGGGTCAAATGAACTACCTAATCTGTTTATTGAGTTTGGTAAACCTAAACCTACATTTTTAAAGTTAGGTATAAGTAATTCATCATCTTTTCCAGCATCTCCACTACCAAATTGAATAGTAGTAGAACCATCAGCATTAATTACAGTTTTAAATCTTCTTGGTGTTTTTATTAACTTTAGAATAGATGGTACTGTATTTTTAAATTGATATAAATCCTTATCGTTAGCTTCTGTATTTGAATATTCTACATAAACCATTTCTTGAGCTAAGTAAGGTACTTCATAATATTTGTTGTTATTAGAATCTCTTACATCATATATTTGAATAACATCTTTATCAGGTATATCTATCTTTGCGTATTCTTCGCTAGATGCACCAAATGTTATTTCTAATTCTTTTTCGTTAGCTGATATAACATCAACATATTTTTTTACTAAATAGAATGTTGGTGTATTTGTATCACCATCTCTTTCATAGATTGTTATTTCTCTATCATCCTCTTCTGCAAAATCTAATAGCGCTGTAGTTCTAAAGGTAACACCATCTGCATCTACTTCCATTCCTTCTTTTATTCTTAAATAATAATCATCATCTGGTTCATATCTTAAATCACCACTTGCTACTGGGTCAGCTTTTATTCTTGATGGTACTAATTGATAAACAGTTAGTTGAGTTACCGCTGGTGAAGTTACCTTTGGTTTGTATCCCATAAATTTAGATAGTTCAAATATATTTTGTCTATCTTCTGCAGTTGTAAGTAATGATTCTTTAAGAGTATCATCAATGTAATATCCTAATACATCACCCACATAAGATGCCATTTCAATGAACATCATACCAGGTGAAGATTCGTTAAAATCATTGTAAGTAGAAGGGAAATACGTTTTTGCAAAATCAATTAGATTTGTTCTAAAAGATTCAAAATCTTTATTAAGGTATTTTATATCTCTACCTTTATTCTTAAAGTTTTTTATTTGATTATTTAATGCCATATTATTCTGAAACTACAAAAGTTACTGTATCTAATGTTTGTTGTCCTTCTAATTTAAATTTAATTGAAACCGATGCCTGATTCATATCAGTCATTCCTTTACTAATATCAACATTTATTTCTTCTGCTACAACATATGGTAACCATTGTTCTAATGCAGAATTTATTGTTTCTTCAATATCTTCTTCTAAAGTATCAGTAGCTTGTTCAAATAACAAACCATGCAATCCAGTTCCAAACTCAGGTTGAAATAATCTTTCACCTCTTTTTGTTTTTAGAAGATTAATAATGTTACTTCTTACTTGTTCACTTGTTACAAACGATTGGGCAAAATATCCAGTGTTACCTTTTTGTAATGGTAATGTTAATCCGATTGCGAAGTTGTTAAACTCCTCTGTATCGATTACTAATTTTTGCCCCAGTTCGTAAGCCATCTCTCTTTCCTATACTATCGTTTGAATCGTTTTACCAATTCACTATTATCTCTATTTAATATTTTATCCAATCCTGGTAATCCAGTTTGAACACCCAATCCACCAGCTTTACTACCACCGCCTGGATTCATCATATCACCATATCCCATTTGCTGAGCCATAGTTTGTCTCATATTAGATACCGCATCCGTTCCTACTGGTTGTTGTCCCAATGGTACGTTATGTGTTCCAAATGTCACTGTTTTATCATCAACCACTTGTGATTGAGCCGTTTCATTCAACATTTTGTTTAATGTTTCGTTTTTTGTATATGTAACAGTTTCATTATTATTTTTTCTATCATCTTCCAATACAGCTTCTGCTAAACTAAAAGGGTCTGTATTAGTAGTTGTTTGTTGAGGTTTAGATTTAATCCTTGATTTAACCGCCTCTTCTAAAATTTTAGGAAATTGGTTTTCTAAGAAGTCTACGTGTTGTTTTTGTACTTCTACTTCTACCAATGCCTTAATAACTTTAACTAATTTTTTAGAGTCCATAATCTTATTAATGTGTTTTTCTTACTATAAATATATGTTTTAAATATTTTGATGTTTTATCCCGGCACAGTAAATGTATTCCAAACAATCACTCCAGGACCAGGTACAGTCGATGGACCTGCTGGATATAATGATATTGTATTAATAATACCCGATACCGTTGTTAAATGAATTTGAGCAGCTGTAACAAATGAGTTTATAAAAATCATTACATTTTCATTAGGTGGTGTTGGTATATCAGTACTCCATTGACCAGGATTAGTACAAGTACCCGTAACAAATTGTATGTTTGCTACAGAACCAGGAGCAGGTGGTGGAGGTGGAGGGCCTGTTAATGTTAATCCTGTCCAATATCCCTTTACGCCTGGCCCTAACTTTTTTATCCAAGGAAAACTTCCTTCTCTTTTTTGAAACCCCTCCATTAAACATACTTTAACTAAAGTTTCCATCAAAGAAGTATTTCCTTTTTGAATTTTAGATAGATTGGGATTTTGTGTTCCAAATGATTTTACGCATCTATCGTATTCCGATGTTAGCTTTTTAGCAAAATCATCTTGAGATGGAGCTCCTCCTTCTTGCTCCATATATCTTTTCATATTTTGTTTGAATACTCCCCAACCCATTTTCTATACCGTAAAGTTTTGCTTACTAAGAATCGTTTCTAATTTTGATTTTATAGAAGCATATGCAGCGGCGTTGGTTGGTGGACCTGATGGACCTGCAGGTGTTGGATGAATTTCTTTTTGTAGTTCATCTAATATTTCACCCAATATATCTATTAAGGTTTGTCCTAATGCAACTGGTTCATCTTCGTTTCCATCTTCACCTAAATAAATTTTACCTCCATCTGAGTTAATAATAAAGTTGTTTCCTTTAGTATTCCACTCCATATTATCATTGGTTTGTGCGAAGATACCACCCTCATTATCTATCGATAAAGCTGAATCAGAAATAAATCCATAGTTACCTTTTGAATAAAAAATCATTTCAGATTCTTTTGCTGAAATAATAACCCTACCACTATTAATTAATATTTGGTCTCCTTTTAGTTCCGAAGGATATTCTTCGAACATTTCTGGTTTTGTTTCAAAGTTGCTAGAACCACCATCATCTACAACTCCAGGTTGAAACTCTAATAGATAGTCTTGACTTGTCATAGCTATGGTTGAACCATCTCTATTTACATCTTCTTCTACTGGGTCTGGTTGTTCTACATCATTTTGTGTGATATCAGATTCTTTGTTTCTTATTATAATTGTTGGTGATTCGCTTTCATCTGCATTATTATATCCACTAAATCTAATAGATTGTCCAAATCTACTTTGTATCAAAGTATCACCTTCATATAATTTTAATCTATGGATTGTTTCGCTTGGAGTAAAGTATTCACCATATCCTTCCGTTTCACCACCAGCAGTAGAATTAGATATCCCAGTGTTAGATGTGGATTGATAACCATCAGAACCACCCTTTGGATTACTATCTACTTTTCTTGGTGCGTAGGTATCATCTAATGCAGTTTCAGATGAATTAAAGTTTTGGAACTCACCATTAGTTCTTCTTTGGTATCTATATGTACTTCCTATTTTTAGTAAATCAACGATTTCATTTTTTAATGGTAAGGTAAAGGAAGCTGGGTCTAATGGATATGCAACAACATTTCCTCCACCAGAATCACTTAGTCCACCCTTTCCTAAAATTTTAAACTGAATAGCACCAATTGCTATAGGGGATACTAATGAATCCTCAATAGCTTGTGATTCTTCATCTAATATTACAGCAGTAACAATAGCTGGGATAGAACCCTGCTTTCCAGCTGGCGTTGGTTTACTTCTTCTACCACTTCCACTACTAGACCTTCTGCTTTTGTCCATCGTTTACTTTTTGCTTTAATTCTTCTACTTCGTTTGTAATATCATCAACCTGATTTCCTATTTCATCAGATGCCGTTTCAACAACATCTTCTAATTGTTGAAGTAGTTGTTCTTTTTCTTTATCAGTAAGAAATCCAGTATCACCTTCTACTTTATCTTTTGATGCAATCATTCTTTGTGCTATAGCTGCCATTTTAATTAGTGATTCATCGTTTCTAACTGATGTATCAACTAAGTCTTTTATGATTGGACCAATCACTGCCATATCACCAGAATGCCTAATTACTTTTTTCATTTCAGCAATCAGTTCTGATATTCTACTTTTTTTATTTTGTTGATTATCGTAGATATCTTTAAACAATCCACTTAAATCTTTGCCAGGAAATAATTCAAAATTTGTGCTCATAATTTTTATATATTCTCTTGTATATAAATATCATAAACAAAAAAACCTCACTTTTTCAAGTGAGGTCTTTCTATAATGTACATTTCTTCCAAACGTTATTACGCTTTCTTTTTAAGAATGTGGTATAAAACGAATGCACCTACTAAACCTAGTAGTCCTTCGTTACTTAGTGAACCTAAGATACCCATAATGTTATCCACTACTGATACTTCAGGCCAAAAAGGAATCACCGCACCTTTGAATAGTACTTCTAATACTACACCAAGAGCTATGATACTAATACCAATTTCTGTAAGTGATTTAGCCCAATCACCGATTTTAGTTAGAAATTCCATATTATCTCTCCTCTGTTTTAATTAACTGTCAAATAACTTTTCCATATTACAAAACGTCGGACATGTCAACAATAACTATAGTATATATTGAATAAAAAGTACGTTTTAGATTTTAACACCCAATGAGTAAACAATATCGAGTGTCAATAAAAAACCCAACCTTACGGGGTCGGGTTTTTGTTACTAATCTCTTTGAATTACGATTAGTTATTTAGAGCCACAATCGCCTTTAATCTTTTGATTTCAGCCTTCATTTGTTCGTACTCTATCTGTTCATAAGTATAACGAGGTTGTCCTTTAGGTTTAATCCAAACTAGCTTTCCTCTCTTATACAAAGCTTTAGTTCCCATATCATCACTCCAATATGAGTGCATTAGCAACTCATTATCTTCTGATTCAATGTACATTCCTTTTTGATGAACCGAACCATCTTCGTTGTAAGCTCGGTATTCGTAAAGATAATCATCCACCTTCTCTATAACTTTAGATTCTTGTCCAAAGAGCGGAATGAAAAAGAGTAGGAGGATGGATGTCATTAAGTATTTCATAATAATTCCTCCTTTATTATAAATATACCCAATGTTAACTTAACGTTAAGTAATTGTTAACTAAATGATTTTTTTAGAGATAAAAAAGTTGTTAATTATTAGATAATCCAAATCACAATTCATAAATGTATCAATTGCTTCTTGTGAATCTCTTACCATAGTTTGGTCTTTAAGATTGAATGATGTATTAAGTAATATCGGATACTTTGTAATCTTCTGATATTGTTTTAAAAGTTTATACATCTTAGGATTAAAATCTTCTTTAAGTGTTTGTACTCTCGCTGAACCATCTATGTGTGTGATAGCTGGTAGTTTAGACCTATGTTCTTTATTTACCTGTACTATTTGATTCATATATGGTATCTCTATATTGGGTGTGAAGAACTTTTTCATATCACTATATGTACACATTGGAGCAAATGGTCTAAACCCTTCCCTTTTCTTTACTACAGAATTAACTCTCAGTTTCATTTGTGGGTCTCTTGGGTCTGCTAAGATAGAACGATTACCCAACGCTCTTGCACCAAACTCCAACTTACCTTGCACCCATCCTATGATGTTACCTTCAGAAATAAGTTTAGCAACTTTAGGTAATAGTTTATCTTCTGGCATAGGTTCAAAAAATATTTTATCTTCGTTATCTTTACAAACTTTTACAATATCTAATACCTTTTCCGATGGACCTAAAAATGGTGTGGTGTTACTTATACGATTAGAATTTCCATTTATATGATAATAAACATGCAAAGCGGCTCCTATCGCTGAACCAGCATCTGATGGAGCTGGTGGAATCCATACCTTAGTAAATGGTGTTTCATTTTGAATTTTACCATTAGCTGTTCCATTATATGCACATCCTCCACTTAAACATAAATTTCTATTACCTGTTAAAAGATATAAGTTATTTAACAAATAAAAAAATATATCTTCATATTTTTGTTGTAGTACAAGAGCTAAATCTTTGTGAATTTGTTCTACAGGTTCATTTGGTAATCTGTTTGGAATACCCAATAATTTAGATAACTTTCTATTAAACATTATTTTATCTGAATAATGATAACTAAAGTAATCTAAATTTAATTCGTATCCACCATCTGTTTTTTTAACAAGCTTATCGAACTTTGATGATAGTGATAGATTTTCTTTTCCATATGGAGCCAATCCCATAACTTTATATTCGCCTTCATTTGGTTTGAATCCTAAAAAAGCAGTTATAGTAGAATATAACATACCCAAAGAATGTGGATATTTTATTGACTTGTGTGTATTTATTCCATCATCATCACCCGTTGCCAATACAGTGGTGTCCCATTCACCAACACCATCTACACTTAATAGAGAAGATGATTTAAATGGTGATGTATAAAATGAATAAGCTAAATGAGATAAGTGATGATTACCCATCATAATTTTAGCTTTTGGAAAATAATCAGATAAAATCCAAAATGAAGCTTTTTTCTTTCTAAATTTAAATATATTTTTATACCAATATTTCCAATACATTTTATTGTTTCTATCATCCTTCAATACAGGATTTTCATAGAAACACACATAAGATATATCATCTACTGATATATTGTTTGATTTGGTAATCCATTCGATTGAATTTATAGGAAAGCTATTATCGTGCTTTATACCAGTGAATCTTTCTTCTTCTACAGCTGATATAACAATTCCATCTTTAACTAATGCAACCGCTGAATCGTGATATCCATATGATATCCCCAATACAAACTTTTCTTTAATATCCATCCTCTGTCCAAAATTCATTATCTAATGTTTCATCAATTACCTGTCCATCTAAGAACTGATTTAACATTTTCTTTTGGTGTTGTTTCATTGTGTTAACCACTTTGGTAATGTAGTGTGTTTTACAATCTGTCATTTCTCTGATTAATAAATACAGATGCTTCTTATTAAAGTTTTCAATGTAATCTGCTCTTCTGAACAATTCTAATACTGCATCAGCTATTTGTATATCTCTTTTCTTTGTAAATACAACTGTAAGGTTTTTATCCCAATAAGATAACATTATTCTTCTAAATTCAGAAAACTCATCATTTTGTTCAGATTGATAAAAATCATTTTCAGGATTCCAAGTTACAGGCATCTCTGATATTAATTGATTTTTTTGCCATCTTTTGTAATTACCATTGTTGTTTAATATTAAATAATTTTTAGCAATAATAGTAAAATAAGAAAATGCTTTACCACGTCCTTCTTTAAACATATGAATTTTTTCTACCATAGCAGATACAACTTCTTTTTGAACATCTGCTTTAGGTACATCAAAGTAAGTAAACTTAAATGTGTTTAGAACATTTTCAGCTAACTTCTCAAAAGGATATTTTATACCTTCATTGTATATTTTATTTTTTTCCTTTTGGTCTTTACATTTGTTATACGCAATAATAGCTTCTTGAGCCGGCGTACCAAAATACATTTTGGATTTTTTTCTTCTCGGTCTTGGCATAATTTATACTAAGTATTTTTCTTTTAATCTTTCTATTATAGCTTTGAGTGAATCGAATACAGAACCAACCTCATCATCTGATTCAAAAGAACCTCTGATATCAACTTGCTTCATTTGCTCTACTGCACTTGATATAGTTTGATTGGTATCTACAACCAAATCACTCAAATTATCTTCTAATTGTTCGTTTTGTCGGAGTAGGTTTCTAACTCCATATAAAAGTACTAAATTAGCTACTACAGAAATTCCTAATAATATTTCTATAACCATTCTAATTTAATTTAATATCGTATCCACTAAATTGTTTCATATACGATGTTATTTTTGTACCATAAGCATCTTTAAAAACTTTACCATTT
>MDTA01050083.1_pt1 | contig 13305 bp, 5 predicted proteins | sample 811151 | NCBI WGS metagenome assembly MDTA01 (sample SAMN05326648, study PRJNA326480) | marine metagenome | isolation source: seawater | place: Indian Ocean: South | collected 2010 | reverse complement strand
TATAACGGGAGAGTTCGGCGCCTCGGCGCTCGGCGTCGGCTCTCAACCGAAGCGCCGCGTCGACAACTTCTCGCCTCGCGTCGAGCGCACCGTCCGTCGGCGCGCCGTCGTCGTTGTCGTCGGTGGGCGTCGTCTCGAGGGGTGCGAACGAGGCGACCGCGTCGGTCGTCGCGGCGACGATCGCGTCGTAGACGGCGGCTCGGATGGGCTTGAGCGTCTTGAGCTGCGCCAGCGGCGCGGCGGGTACGCCCCCCCCGCGCGTGCGCACCCTGCTCGCGCGTTCGGCGTCGTCGACCCTGCGCGCGAGGTCCGCGTGCATGTTCTTGAGGCACCTGATGCCGCCGAGGCCCTCGCGCGCGAGTGATGACACGTGGTTCAGCGCCATCCCCTCAAACTCACTTTCCAAACGCCTGGAGGCGAGCACTTTCAAAATCAGCGCCTCCGCCGCCGCCGCCTTGGAAGTGAAAGTCTCGCCGATCAAAGCGCTGGGCTCCTCGGGGTCCTCCTCGCCGAGCCTTAGCTCCAGGCGGTACTCCCTCGCCCCGTCCCTGTTGAGCTCGTCCCAAGGGAGGCCGGCGTGTTCGACCCACATCCAGTACCCCAGCTCGCTCGCTCGCCGGACGCTCTCCGAATCTTCCGAGTTTGACGCGGCGAGCACCAAGCCCCGCTGCGCCAACGCAAAGGCTAGCGCCCTAAGATCCGGCATCGACCTGGCGTGCTTGTGGCGTTCGTCGCCGATGTAACCCGGGGCCGCGACGAGCGGCGCGAGGTCCCCGACCGCGAAGCAGAGGCACAGGTATAAGCGCGTGGCTTTCCTCGAAGCGGCGACGAATTTCCGGCCCGATTCGTTCACCCCAACCGTGTGCAGCCTGAAGCTCGATCCGATGTACGAACCGCGCTTACCCCCGCCAACGCCCCGCCCCACGCTCAGGTTGTAGTCATCAATCTCCCACATCCATATGTTGAACCTCGGCGCCTGCTCGTTGTACTTGAAGCACGCGTCCTTGTCCTTCATCGCAGCCTGCGCGTTGCTGTCCACCTTGAACAGCGGCGCGAGGGCGATTCTCGCCGCCGCCACCGCCGCGTCGACGCCCGCGTTTTGATGATGATGATGATGATTGAGCTCTTCCGGGACGATGTCCGGCGGTAACCGACCGTCCGCCCGGCCCGGGTACCTCAGCCGCGACCACGCGAGCCTGTAGGACGCCTTGTGGTACGCGGGGAGAAGCTTCGCGGCTGCTTTGATCGCGGCGGCGGCGTCGCGCCACAGCGCGTCCCATCGGGAGATCGGGTCCATCGCTCGCCACTTGGCGGACCCTCCCGAGTACCCGAGCGTCTCCGGCTCGAACGCGTGCGACGCGATCGTCTCCATGGCCCGCCTGCGCTCGTCCTGCGCCATCGTCCCGTTCGCCTTGCCCTCGGCGAGCCGAACGAGAAACTTGATCCGCCCGTCGTGCATCTGATAAAACGCTTCGAGGTTGCCGGGCGCGGCGTCGACCGTCGCCTTGAGCCGGTCGAAGAGCTCGTCGCACGGCTCCCCAATCTTCCTCGCCACCTTGGCGCCGTGGCACCGGTACGTCCACTCCGTCGGCGCGCACCTCGCGGCGCCGTCGAAGGCGTCCCTGGCTAAGCCCAACGCGGCTCGCCACGCCGCGTCTCTGGAGAGCTTCCATCGCCTTCCGTCGTGAAACGGGGGCGACGCCTGGACCATCTCGTACGCGGCCAGGCCCTGGCGCTCGTACCCCTGCGACCTGTCGTCCTCGTTCGGCGCGCACGCCACCGCGGCGCACGTCGCGCGGCGCAACGCCAGCTGTAACCGGCGAACGAGCGCGTGCGCCGTCGCGGAGTGTTCGCCATTCTCGTTCCAATCCTTCACCGTCACGAGCTTGGCGGCGTCGTTGAGCGCCAAGTCCTTGACGGCGTCGACGTGGTCCGCGAGCGCCAGCCAGCCCTCGAACCGCGCCGGGTTGTGGACCAAATCAGCCTTCAGCAGCTGGAACTGCCGCCTGGCAGCCTGCGCGGCGGTGAGCCCAGAGCCGAGCGACGAAGTAACCCCGCGCGCGGCTCGGCCGGACGTCCTGGAGTCTTCGCCGCCGTTGAGCTGCCGAACCGTCTCCGCGAGGGTGGCGTCATCGTCGATCGGCTCGCCGTCGATCGGGGGCTCGAAGCACGCGCGGAGCAGGTCGATGACCAGCGGGAACGTGTGCGCGATTCGCTCGAAAGCCTCGTCGTTTTCCCGGACGTCGGCGACGGCGGCGCAGAATCGGTGCAGCGTCCTGTGAACGCCGGCGTACTCCACCGCGGGATCATCCGAAGCCTTCTTCTTGGGCCTCTTCCGCTCAGCACCCTCGGCAACCTCGGCAACCTCGGCACCCTCGGCACCCTCGGCACCCTCGGCACCCTCAGCGGCCGGGGCGCCCCCCGCCGCGTCCACGATCGCCGTGAACGCGCCCTCCGCGTCGGTCGTCGCCGCGACGGCGTCGAGGGCGGCGCCCTCGGAACCTCCGCCCTCTCCCTCCCCGTCTTCCTCGTCCCCATCCTCCTCCCCTTCGTCGAGCGGCGCGGGCCCGGGCGCCGCGCGCGTGACCGCCGCCCTCGCGAGCGAGCGCTCCTCGTCCCTGCTCGCGGCGCCCCTGCTCACCCCGTCGTCGTCGAACATCGCGCCGTTCGCCGAGGGCGCGCCTTCGCGAAAGTCGGGCATCGCCGCCAGGTACGCCTCCACCGGATCGCCCTCGCACGGAGCCGCGGAGGCTGGCGGAAACGCCCTCCTGACGGCGCGGAGCACGGCCGCGAACCCGGGCTTGTCGTGCACAGCCTCGGCGTAAGGCTGCACGTACGCCCACAGCTCGGCGCAGTCCTCGACGGAATCCAGGGACGAAACCGTGTTCGCCGCTCCGCCCTCGTCCCTGCACCTGCGCGGTAACTTATCCCGATCGCAGAGCTCGACGCCGTAGAGGCAGTAGCAGCACTGCGCGATGGTGGCGTCGAAACGCTCCAAGATGGCCTCGACCTGCTCGCGTCGGGTCGGGGGCCCGGGGGGTTCATCCGCCGCGGGTTCGTTCGCCGCGGGCGCTCCACCGACGGCTATGACGGCGTATCCCTTGGGGACCTTAGCGCCGGGCGCGACGAGTTTCCCGGGGGACACGGCAGCCGCGTGCGCGCCGGGGTTGGCGGCGGCGTACGCAGCCTCGAACTCGGCGTCGATGGCAGCCTTCTTCGCGGCGTCCTCCTTCGCCTTGGCCTCGGCCAAAGTCTTGGATTCGGCCAGCGCGGCGGTCCATTTCTCTTCGAATTGTTCGTCGGTGAGGTTTTCCCTCTCGCCCTCCCTCTCGAGGTACCTCTTGACCGCGATTTTCGATCGCAGCAGGGGCTGGTCGACGCCCTTCTTGTACTTGCCCGTCGGGTCGCAGTCCCTGAACGGGTAGTGAACCTTATCCGCGCCGTACAGCTGGAAGGTGAGGTCGAAGTGAACCGCGCCGGGCCGCTGGGACGAGTGCACGTAAACGTCGCCCGAGTAGTGCACAAAGCCGGGTCCGAGCACGAGCGGCTCCGCGGGAGCGTCCCGTTCCGAGCCGCCCGCCCCGTCATCCTCGGCATCATCCTCGACGGTCTCCTCGGCGGCGGTCGCGTCCCTCCCGCGCCCGCGCCCGCGCCCGCGGCCTCGCCCGCGGCCTCGCCCGCGGCCTCGCCCTCGGCCTCGTCCTCCCCGCCCGCCGCGACCCCCGCCGCCCGCCGTCTGCTGCCAGGTACCCCCCGCGGCGGCGGACATCTTCGCCAGCTCCTCCAGCGTCGCCTCCTCCGGAGCCTTGTCCTGCGGAACCTTGTCGGTCGCCTCGGATCCGTCGTCCTCGTCGTCGGAGTCGGAGTCGGCAGAGTCCTCCGACTTGTCGTCGCCGTCGGAGTTGTTGGCTTTGTCCTCCTCCGCCTTTGCGGCGCGTCTAGCCTCCCGCTCCGCTTGACGAGCCTCTCGTTCCGCTTCCCTGGCGGCTTTTCTCTCCGCCTTTTTAGCCTCGAGCTCGAGTCGAGCCTCCTCCGCAGCCTTCTCGCGCGCCGCGGCGGCGGCAGCCTCGGCTTCGTCGTCGATCGCCTTCAGCCTGGCGGCTTCCTCGGCGACGGGCCTGCGAGCCGCCGTCAAACGGGGCAGCGCGCCCCGCAGAAAAGCCCCCTTCCCGTCGGCGCCGCAGCAGCACCTGCAGTCGGCCAACGTCTCGTGAAGCCGCTCGTGTAGCTCGAGCACCGCGACGGGGTCCGGTGCGCCCGCAAACTTGGGCACGGCGGGGCAAGGATTCGCGTCGTGCCCGTCGGTGACCATGGCGGCGGCGGCGTCGTCGTCCTCGGAGGGAGCGTCGTTTTCGGGCGAGGTGAGCTGCTGGATGATCGCCAAGCCGTCGGCGCACATCTCCGCGATGGCAGCCTGCGCGGTTTCCCTCTCCACCTGCTCCTTGGCCCTGCGGCGCTCCTTCGGGACCTCGCCCGGCGGGTGGTGCGCCTTTTTCGCGTAGTACGCGGCGATCATCTTGGCGAACACGGGCGCGAACGAGGCGACGGCGACGCGAGCCTCGCGGCGCCGCGTCGCGGCTTCTCCCTCGAGGCCGTCGATGGATTCGCGGCGGTTGAACCCGACGCCACCCTCGGGGGCCAGCGCGCCGTGTCCCCTCAGCTCCACCGCACCGCGAAGGCACGCGATGAGGTTCGGGAGCGCGTCGGTTATCGCGTGGGGGTCCCTCTCCACGTCGCCCTCCGCCATAGAATCGGGGGTTAAAAACTTGGCGGCGGCGTAAAAGAGCGCGCCCCTCGCCCTCACCTCAGCCGCGAGCGCCCTGTCAGCCCTGGCGATGGAATCCGGCTTGTTTCCCCTGAGCGCCTTGACCGTCTCCGCCCTGGCAGCCTCCGCGAGCACCCCGAGCGCCTCCGACCTCTGCGCGGACGTCAAGGCGACCATCTGCTGCTCAGAATCCGTCTTGCTTGCCGCGTCGGCGAGCGCCGCCGCCGCCGTCGACCGCTCGTTGAGCGACGGCGTCTCGAGGAGCAGCGGCGCGAGCGTCGCCAGGAGCTCGCCCGTGTTACCCGCCGCGAGCTCCTCGTCCGCCTTGTCCACCACCGTGTGAAGCCTCGCGTCGGCCAGGGCGGCGAATATGTTGGCGACGGTGAGCCTCTCGTGTCCGCTGGTATCCTTGGCGTAGGCTCCCTGTGAACAAAACGCGACGTCAGCCGAATTGCCAAAACGAAAATAAAAAAAAGTAAACGCACCGATTCCTCCGCCGCGCGAGCGCAGTCCATGGCGGCTTGCAGGTGTTCCTCCGCGAGGGTGATGGACCCGCCCGTCTCCGTCGCGGCGAGCGAGCCCGCGACGAAGTGGTACTCCGCGAGGAACACCGCGTCGTCGTCCTTGGCCGCCGCGACAGCCTTGGACAGGTGGGTCCTCGCGGCGTCCAAAAAGTGCGACGGAGGGAGGCCCTCCGTCGCCTCCGTCGCCGCCGCCGCCGCCGCCTTGGAGAGGACGGGTTGCCCGCCGGCGGGGACGCGGCGGCGCCGCGCGGCGAGCCTCGCGCGCGCCACCGCCGCCGCGACGACCGACGCGCGCGTGGCGGCGTCCGCGAGGCAGAGGTGCACGCGAGCCATGCGGCTCTTGTGGTTCGGGTCGCCGCCCTCGGGGCCCGGGCCGAACGTCTCCGCCAGCCGCAGAAGCGTCGCGGGCCTCGGCGCGTGACGCAAGCCGAAGCTCCCGCGCGACCTCGCGCCCTTCTTGCCGGCGTTCTTACCACCCCCGTCGTCGTTCTTACCCCCGTCGGTGTCGGCGGCGAGTTCGCGCATGGCGCCCTCGGAGGACGGCCGCCATCGCTCGGTGACGCGGGCGAGCAGCCGCCACGCCACGTCCGCGGCGCCGCTGTTGCGCGACGAGACCGACGCGAGGAAAGATGCCACGTCAGCCTCCTCCTCTTCGTCCCTCTCCTCGGCCTCCTCGGCCTCCTCGGCAGCCTCGGCGGCGCGCGCGTCGGCGGCGGCCTTCTCCGCGGCGGCGGCGGCGGCGGCTTTCTCCCGCGCGGCTGCTTCTGCGCCGGCGTCGTCGTCGCCGCGAGCCATCGGAGCCGCGGCGGCCATCGCGAGACAGGTCGCCCCCGCGCCGGCGACGAGGGATCCGTCGTCTCCCACCGCCGCCGCCGCCAGTGTGGCGCCGACGTCCGTCATCGGCTCCCACTTGCTCCGCTCCGCGGCTATTTGCGCCGCGACGGCTGCTTCGGCGGCGAGTCTCTCCTCCTCCTCGCGCGCAATCTTCTCGAGGGCTTCGCGTTCCTCAGCCTCGATCTGCCGCCGCGAACGCCTCGCGGGCTCGAGCTTGATCTCCTTGCCGTACTTGATCACCACCTTGGGTTTATTCGCCGCCTCCTCCGCCTCCTTTTCCCTGCGCCTCGCCGCCTCCTCCTCCTCGGCTTTGGCCCTCTCTTCCTCCTCCTGGCGGACGCGCTCCTCCTCCGCCGCCTGCGCCCTCCGCTTTTCCTCCTCGGCGATCCTTCGAGCCTCCGCCTCCTGCTTCGCGGTCTCGATCGCCGCCTCGCGCTCAGCCTCCGCGCGTTCTCGCCACTCGCGCTCGCGTCGCACCTTGTCGGCGTGCGCGCGAGATACGCGGGCCCAGTCGGCTTCCGTGGGCGCCTCGACGTCCTTCCACGCGTCCGCGCCGGGATGTTCCGAGCCCTCCCCGATGACCGGCACGACGAAACGAACCACGCGACCCAGCACGTCGAGCACGTCCACCGGCGCCACGCCGTCGCCAGCTGTGTCGTCGTCGTCGGAGCCGAGGCCGTCGCCGTCCTCGCCGCGGTTCGGGGTGGACGGGCCCCGCGCTTCGACGTCCATCGGTTGATTTTGAACAGCCAGCTGTTGATTCAAATTTTGATTCGCAGGGGGCGCCGTCGCCGGCGTCGTGCCCGGCGGCGTCTGGGTTCCGGGCTGGTTCCCTCCCGCGAAACCCCTCGCGGCGAGTGCCTTTGCGACGTTTCCGACGAGCGCCTGCGATTCGACGTCGTGCGCGTGCCTGGCCCTCACCTGCGATTCCTCCGCCATCACCATTTTGATTTTCCTAATTCTCGGGAGGTGGTCAAACAGGTACTTGACCGTCGCGGGGGTCATGTGCTGCGCGAGCCGCGGGTTACCCGATATTTCCACGTGGCGCAGCGCGGTGTCCTCGTCCGAATCGTCGGGCGGGATCGGGAGCTTGGGAAGCTCCATCAGGTCGTTGTCACTGAGGATGAGCACCTGCAAGTTGATCAGTTCGGATATGTCCGGTACGTACATGAGCCGGTTCTTTCCGAGGTCCAAATAGGTCAGAGCGGTGAGCTTGGAGATGGACGGCGGCGCCACGGTGAGCGCGCAGTTCCGCAACTCGAGGTGCCGCAGCGCGTCGAGCTTGCCCAGCTCGGGCTCCAGCGCAGCCGCGGTCAGCGTGCCCTGCTCCCCGCGGCCGACGACGACGAGCTTGATCAGACGGTCGTCGCTGTTACCCATCCCCGGCCCGTCGAACCGCACGCCTTGCCACGTCGTCGGGTCCCTCTCCCTGTTCCTGTACCGGAGGCTCATGTCCGGCCACTGCGTCTTAAACTCCGGCACGCGCTCGCGAAACAGTCGCAGTATGCCCACGTCCATCAAGTCGGCGCCGGCGTCTTCGTTGTTGTAATCCTCGGGCGGCGCCGAGCCCATCGCGGCGTTGAGGACGCGCGCCACGGACTCCCAGCTCTTCTCCGCGACTCTGAGCGTGATCTCCGCGCCGTCGAGGTCCTTTCGCTCGTCGGTCGACGACGGCGCGACCGACGAGGCGGGAGAAGAAGAAAACGTCGACCGAGAAAACTTGGCGAGCGGCGTCAACCCTCCCGGGTCGTCGCGCATCCTCGCCGCCCGCGCGTGCCCCGGGTCCACCTTCCGCAGGAGCTCCGCGACGTGCGCGCACGCGTCCAGGTCCCCGACCGCCAGCAGCGTCTCCGCGAGGTCCTCGAGCATGAGCGGGTGCGTCGGCGCGATGGCCAGCCCTCGCTCGAGCGCGTGTCGGGCGACGTGCGGGAGGCGACGGGACGCGGCGAGGGATCCGAGGCGCCTCCACAGCGAGGCGTCCGTCCCGTCGATCTCCACCGCGGCGGCGTAGCAGCGGAGCGCGAGGGCGAAGTCGGCGTCGAGGTTCGCGCGGGTGTCGTCGTCGTTGTCGCGGCGCGACTCCTTTTCGCGTCTCTCGGCTCTGTCCGCGACGAGCCTGCCGAGGTTCTTGAGCGCCAGGAACTTGACCTGCGTCATCGTCGACGTGAGCGTCATCTCCGGGGTGTCGTCTTCCGATTCGTACTCCGAGTTGTCGTCGGTGTCCGAGTCCTCCGCGTCCCGCTGGGGCTTTGGGGCCGGGGCGGGGTACTCCTCGACGGGGCGATGGTTCGGCGGTCCCGACATCATGTCGTGGTCGAGGATGGACCGAAGCTCCCTCTCCGCGTCCTCCAGTGCCCCGTCGCGCATGAACAGCAGCGCGTGCTCGTACTTGGACGTGAGTCGGGCTTCCTCGGCCTCGGTCGTGCGCCTGGCGGCGGCCCGAGCGGCGGCGGAGCCGTGCCGGCCACTGCCCCGGGTCGGGTCGTTGAGGGCTGCGATTTGAAGAGCCATGGCGTTTAGATCCCACGCGTCGGGCGCCTATCGCCCCCGCGTGACGTCCCTCGACGGGCCACGAGCGCGCAGCGTCGATGGGTTCGATCCGGGCGCGCGATATTCGGTCCAACGCGCGCGCGGGTTCCCCTTCGTCGCCCGGCGCCCCTCGCTACTGCGCTCCACCTGCGCCCCGAGATATTCAAACTGGGCGTTTGGAGTGGCGAGCTGACAACACTCGTCAATCGCCACGGAAAAGCCAAAAAACCAGAGCCACCTCCGCTCGCTCACAGCAGGTCCCCGGGCACCGCGCCGCACGACCGTCTCGACGCGCCTCGTCGCTCGAAGACCCGGGTATCTCACGCTCGGTGCGTAGTCTTGGCTCGAATCCGCTCGATTCACGCGCGCAAACCAGGGACAAAGGCCGCGGAAACCCTAGATCGAGTCAATTTAGAGCCGAGTAGCGGGCGGCAGAGGAGGAGGTATGTCGTTCAGGCGGAGGCTCAAGCGCAAGCGCCCGCCCGAGGGCTGGGATCTCATCGAAGAGTCCATCGAGGTTTTCGAGCAGCAGATGAAGGACGCGGTGGCGGAAGAACACGAGGGCAAACGGAAGAACGAGCTCACCTGGCGCATCCACCGAATCCACTGGGAAAAGAATCGCTTCATTTGGGACCTCCGATACAAGCGCAAGGTCATGGGCGACGAGCTGTACAATTACCTCTGCAGGGAGAAGGTCGCGGACCAGGCGCTCATCTCCAAGTGGCGCAAGCCCGGGTACGAGAACCTGTGCTCGCTCCTCTCCATCCAGAAGGGCGACACAAACTTTGGCACCGCGTCCATCTGCAGGGTTCCGATGGCATCGCGAGCCCCCCAGCAGCAGCTCACGCCAAACGTGAAGACCGGGTGCATCTCCTGCGTCAGCGGCGACGGGCAAAACGGCGGGCCCATCTGGTGGAACACGCCCATCACGGCGGAGATTCAGGAGAAGGTCATGAAGAAGAAGGCCGCGGCGAAGGCGGCGGGCAAGGACGCCAACGAGATGGACCCCGAGGTGAAGGCGCGTCTAGCCGCGCTCAAGGGGGCGATGTGACGCTACCGATGTAAGTAGACTACCATCAAAGAACCTAAAAAGGGACCATCAGACCTCGATGATGCCCTCATCGTCGTCGTCGATTTCGTCTGAAACGTCGCGGCCCACCGCCTGGGCCACGAGCCTGGACGTAGCCCTCTCCACCCTAGCTCGCCTCTCGCGAACCGTTTTCGACTCTCTCTCTGCCGATTCGACTCTACTCGACTCGGACTCCCTTCGCCCAGCCCCCTTCAGCCGAACGAAGTTGAAGAGGCGGACGTACTCCTCCATCGTCAGCTGCTGCGCGCGGGTCTTCTCGTCCCGGCCGAGGTCCTCGAGCGCCGCGGCGATGACCTCGTCGTCGCACACCGCGCGAAGGTTGTTCTTGAGCATCTTCCTCTTTTGCGCGAAACACGCCTGGACGAATGAGAAGAACTGCTTCTTCGTGCCCCGCAGCGCCGGCAGCTCCCGCCTGGGTTTGGGCCTGAACCCCACGAGACAGGACTCGACGTTCGGGGGCGGGTCGAAGCACGACGCGGTGACCGGCCTGATGTAGTAGGGTTCGGAGTAGTAGTGGACGCGCACGGACATTGGGCGGTAATCGCTGGCGCCGGAGTCCGCCCGAATCAGCCGCCGAGCAACCTCCTCCTGGAACATGAACACCATGTCCCTGAAGGTGTCGCCCATCGGCAGCAACTGCTTGAGGATGTCCGTGGTGATGTTGTACGGGATGTTGGCCACCACCTTGGCGCGGTGCGCGTCCCCGGGGTAGACGCCCCGCTCGTCGGCGCCGACGGCGTTGAGCTCTGCGACTTTCGCCGTGACATCCTCGAATTCCCTCGCCACGTTCCACTTGAGGAAGTCAGCCTCGTGCACGGTGACGGCGTCGTCGCCGTCGTACTGCGTCCTGAGTTTATCCGCGAGGTTCCTGTCCTTCTCCACCGCGGTGATCACGGCGCCGGCTTTGACAAGCTCCACGGTGAGGTTCCCGGTGCCCGGGCCGATCTCCAGGATCCTGTCGCCGTCCGTCACCGCCGCCGCGTCGAGGGCGTCGAGGATGACGGAGTGGTCGATGAGGAAGTGCTGCCCGAGCCACCGTCTGGCCTCGTGATCCGCCGCGTCCACGCGCTGCTGCGGCGTGAGCTCGCCCGGGGCGGTGGATCGCGAGTTCAGCTCGCGGCGAAGCTTGGTCCGCCGCGCCTTCTCCGCGTTGTCCCGCAACTTTGCTCTCTTCTTGTTCTGGCTCAGCCGCGTGGGCTTGCGGGCCATGCATCGCACGTCTAGACGACGCGCGCGGGGAGCCGCGGACGTCGAGGCGGTCGCACGAAGCGATGACCTCGCGCGACAGTCCATCTCTGCGACCCTATTCCGCGCCCAACTTTGTGCCCCCCCTCTTGCTCGTAAGGGCAAATCACTCGCGGGGCGCCGACTCTTCTCTCAGTGCGTTTCTCGGATTCGTAAGAGGTAGTGATCAGATGCGTTTTGGCTAAATGTTACCGTCGATTGCGTGGCTACGTCGCTATGCACCTCCTCAATCACCGGCGTCTGATACCCAGCCGCCTGTCCGCCCTGTCGATCACCTCGTGCAGCTCCAGCGTCTTCGCCCCCTGCTCCTCCGCGCTTCGCTCGATGTGCGCGGAGAGCGCACCGAACGTCTCCCCGTGGCGCGTCATCCGCCGCGCCCGACTGCCCGAGTGCCACCGCCCCACCCTCCCCACCGTCTCCGCCGCCACCTTCCTCTTATCCTCCCGCACGTCCTCCAGGAAATCGCGCGCGGCGCGGACGGTCCACTCGCTGACCTCGCGCTGGTGCCCCAACTCCGCGTCAGTGAACTCGCGCAGGTTGTCCAGCGCGGTTCGAGTTTGCGCCGCGTCGACATCCTGCGACAGCAACGCGACGCTAACCTCGGAAGCCTGCCTGCGCAACGCGTGCTCGGTCTCCTCCAGGCCCGTCGCGGCGTCCGCGTGGCCCCTGCGGAAGTGTGCGCACGCGTCGTCCGCCAGGGCGTCCATCGCGGCCATCGTCGCGTCCAGGCCGCGGACGTGTTCGTCGACAAACGCCGCCTGCTCGTCCACGTCCATCCGTTTCAGGCGTTCAAACTGGGACTCGGCGTACGACAGCTGCGGCGGACGGGGCGAAGGTTTCAGCGCGGGTTCGACGACGTCTCGCGAGGATGGACGAGGAACATGAGCGCGGGACGGGCGGTGGAGCGGGGATACGCGGGGACGCGCGTCGGTCGATCGCCCGGCGCCCTTTCCGAGAAGAGCGGGGGGGGTCTCCGAGAATATCAGGTTGCGGGGAGGTGGGGGTGCCCGATTCGGTGCCGGTCAGCGCCGGGGAACGGGGGATGCGCGGGGTTCGTCGGCACTCACGTCATCGTTGATCTTTATGAGCACGTCGCGGAAGTCGTTCAGGTGCGATACCAGCACGTCGGGGTCCATCCCCGTCCCTACCCGCGGGCGCCCCTCATCTGTCGCCCAAAAAAGTTTGAACTCCAGCCTTCACCGTGGTGCCGTGCCGTCTTGTTATATTCCCAAGGGACACGGCGTTGACCCCCACCACACCGTGGACCGGACGTTTAGCCGCCCGAGCGACGTCGCATCCCGCAACCTTCGGTGGATCGCCCGCGCATCGACGCGAGTTCGATCGATTCGGGAGACGGAGGCGTCCGTCACGGCAACCCGGTCCCGCCTTCGAGGGCACCCGTATCGGATACGCTTTTGGCACCCCCAATCCCCAACCACGCGTTTGGACCCCACACACCACCCACACACGCACACGAACGTAGCCGCATCGACACCTAGATGAGCAGCCCGGGCGGAACGGGTTGGCTCGGTAAGATGGGAGGAGCCACCAGACCCCCTCCCGGCGGCGGCGCGCCGGGCGCGGGCGTAGAGCCCCCCACGCCCGAGACCCAGAAGCGCGTGGATGCCGCCAAGGCGTACATCGAGAACCTCTACCGCAACCAGCAGAGGTCCTTACAGCAGCGCATGGAGCGACGCGCGGCGGTCGCCGGAGACGAGGAGCTGCCCGTGGAGGCCAGGCAGGAGCTCCTGCAGGAGTTGGACGAGCAGGAGCGCAAGTACACGAGGTTGAAGCGCGCCAAGCTCACCGCGGATGACTTTGAGCCGCTCACCATCATCGGCCGCGGCGCTTTCGGCGAGGTGCGGCTCGTGCGCGACAGGTCGAACGGGCAGATCTACGCCATGAAGAAGCTCAAAAAGACGGAGATGGTCCGCCGCGGTCAGGTGGACCACGTCAAGGCTGAGCGTAACCTCCTGGCGGAGGTTCACGACGAGGCGGTGGTGAAGCTGTACTACTCCTTCCAGGACGACGAGTTTCTCTACCTGGTGATGGAGTACCTTCCGGGCGGGGACATGATGACGCTGCTGATGCGCCGCGATACCCTGACGGAGGACGAAACGAGGTTCTACATCGCGCAGACGGTGCTGGCGCTGGAGACTGTCCACTCTGCCAACTTTATCCACCGAGACATCAAACCCGACAACCTCCTGCTGGACAAGGACGGGCACATGAAACTGAGCGACTTTGGCCTGTGTAAACCCGTGGACCAGAGACTTCTGGACACGCTTCCGGAGATTGCCGAGGAGGACGGCACCCCG
>MDTA01056391.1_pt1 | contig 13306 bp, 24 predicted proteins | sample 811151 | NCBI WGS metagenome assembly MDTA01 (sample SAMN05326648, study PRJNA326480) | marine metagenome | isolation source: seawater | place: Indian Ocean: South | collected 2010 | reverse complement strand
TGTTTCTATAGTCCAATGAATATTTTTTTCGTGAGATAGTTTATCGTTTGCAATTTTCCCACCTATACCCATGTGACCTAGACGAACACCTTGCCCTTCAGTCTGGTCATAAGAATTGCCAAAAACGAAATACCTGTCAAATGAGTTCATTCCATCTTCTCCTTTTATTTCGCTAAATCCAATTCCATCGTCAGTTATTACCACAGAATTTTCTTTTAGTTCTATCTCACAACGAGTTGCATTATTTTGTATAGCATTTTTAACTAATTCCGTAAAAGCCTGTGGAATATCTACAGTCGATTGAAGGATTTTAGTTATATTTGCTCCTGTCTTTATAGTAATTTTGTCCATAGACAAAGTTACACAAAATTATCTTCTAATCGGGCAAAGTACGCACTTTTTAGGCTTTTCGGGTTCAAATTTTTGTGGCATAATAATTGTGGTCGGACGAGGCTGATTAATAATTCTCGCTCTAGGAGCAGGATGGATAATCCTCGGTTGAACTTGTCTTGCGACAAACTTTTCGTTCATCTTCCTGACAATAGTTCCATAATCATGGTAGTTCATAAGTTTTGGATTGCACAAATTATCTGCCATAATGTTGCCTAAATGAGGTTGAGTTAATATGCATATATTCTTATTTAATGGATTCCGCTTTCCAACAAAAATATTTGGTCTATTTATAAATAAAGCTTGAACCTGATTTTTGTAAGATTGTGCTATAAAAATTCTATCTTGAAGACTAAACTTAAGGACATGCGTATTAAATACTTTGCCGTCAACCCTTTTGATTGTGACATTATTAGAATTTGGGTTAAAATCAATTAGGGTAGCTGTAATTTTTCTTGTATTATCTTTACTTGTAAAAACCCTAGGGGAATCTCCTAGGCAGAAAAAGCTTAAAGATACAAATATTAATATGATTTTAAATTTCATAAAATTCTTCTTTAAAATAAATCTGATCAGGATGATCGTCTTCATTTTGAGCTATATTCAGTTCAGCTTTATTAGGCTTTTTTTGTTTTAACCAATTCCTTTGAGCCATTCGAATAACAAAACGCATAAATGCAAAAGCGTAAACTTTATTTAGTTCAACAACTCCATATTCTTTATGGTCGGATATAAGAAACTTTTTTGTTTCTTCATCATATTCAAATGTCGCATTTTTTAATTCTTTAATGACTTTCATTTATATAAATAATACAGTATATTTGTTGAAATGTCAAGTGATTTTAATGGGATTCTATTAAAGTTTTCCATTTGACCGCCTGAACTTTCCAGTCAAAGCCGCTTAAATATTTTCTTACTTGTTTGGGATTATTTTTAAAAGAAAAATCTTTGCAATTAAAATTTCCTAAAGTTGTTTTTAACGAAGCAGTTTCGCTTGATACTGGGGTGATGTTGTGCCCCAACATCTCTAAGGCTGTTATACAAAAAGTTTCTTCATATTTTGCGGGATAATACCAATACTCCATTTTAGAAAACAAATCGTAAAGTTTATCTCTAGGTAAACAGCCATAAAACTTATGATCGACTAAACTTAAAGCTTTTTTGTATTCATCTCTCTCCCAGTCTTTTTCGCAATAATTTGGTACGCAAATATAAATTTTTGGATTACAAAGACTTTCTTGTACGAACTCCCAATTATTAACTACATCTAAAAAAGCCCTATTGGGTGCGGAGGAATAAACCAATGAGTCTTTTATTTTAAAATTCGATTTTTTAAAATTATCTAAAGCTATTCCATTGTCTATATGAATAATTTTATTCGAAAATTTATTAAAAATTTCTTTCATTTTAGATTTGTGCCACTCACTGACGCAAACAATTTTTTTTAACCTTCCATCGTGCAGTAGGTTTTTGCCACCCAAAGGTAATCTTTCGCCTTGGTACCACTCAAAGAAACTGAGATTATGCATCCAGAAAAAACTCGAAGTAAAGCTTAAGTCGTTGAGCTCGATTAAATAATTTATATAGTTAACAGCGATTAAGCATTTTATTTGAACTCCTTTAAGTTCTTTTTTAATTGTTTCTATGTCTCTATATTTTACGCCTTCGATATCTTCATTATTTGACTTATCAAAGCAAACATAAACTTCGTAAGTATCTTTTAGTTCTTGAGAAAGATAGTATGCACACTGCTCTGAACCTCCAAGACCTTTTTGTATTGGGTGATAATCTACCCAATTTCCTTTTTGGTAGCCAGTATAAATAACAATTTTTTCCACTACTGATTATACTTGACGATATAGCATTTTAAAGGAGAATCGCTAAAAATATCTTCAATTATTGCTTTTATTATTCTCCAACTGCCCCCTGCAAGTCCACATGAGATGCCGTAGGGTAAGCCAAGAATAGGTGGAGCAGAGCCATCATATTCATGTTTATTTACATTCATTTGAAAAAGGTCTTGCTCTACTCTTTTTAGTGCTTTCCAAAACACTTCGTAACTAACTTGCCTGCCTTCTCCAACACTCGCTTGCGTATACATATTATATATATATTTGCGATCATTTATTTCAGCTTTTGAGAATTTACCTAACCAATGAACATACTGACCATTTTCATCGTATTCAGTATCATAGGCTTTTGTGTCTGCCTCGTATGCTTCGGGGTAACGATCCTTTATTTGTTTTGCAATACCTGCCCCCATAATATTTCTAGTATTACAAGAATGCGCTATGACATTGATAGGTTCTGGAAAATCAAGAAGATTTCCTTCTATGGTTAAAACTTTATCTGAATCCATTTTTGCCAAGCTCAATTATAGAATTTTCTACCGCTTCTTCTACATGTCTTAGGTTAACATATTGCTCTACTTTAGAAGTATCGAGTACGCAATTTGATCTGGGTGCAGTTATTTCTTGCATAAAGTAATCTAAATTACTAAAAAACTTGAATTCTTTTTTAATTTTTAAATGTTTTTTCATCATACAGGTGATTGATCTTGCATCTATACTGCCTTTATTTGTTATGTTATAAATTCCTTTTGGAGCTTGCTCTTCTATTAATTCAATACAATGTTCCACAAAATCGCCTAAGTGACTAAGGGAGTTTTGCATACTTATAAGTTTATCATAACTTAAAAGTTTTGTCAAATAATTTCTTTCGCAATTTTCTCCGTTGAAGGGTATTCTTAATCTAAAAATATGAGACTCGGGATTTGATTTTAAAACTAATTTTTCTCCAAAAGATTTTGAACCGCTATAAAAGCTCCCATTATTAAAATTAAAGTTTGGCTCATCTTCTTCGCAAAAAGTCTTTTTATAGCCGTTATAGATGCACCCCGACGATATGTGGCAAAAATTATAATTTTCTTCTCTACACAGGCTAGAGAGTAGGAATGGTAAAATAGAATTGGCTTCAAGACATTCTTCTTTATTGTTTTCGCATGCATCTACATTTGGTTTTCCAACAAAACCCGCGCAATTAATTATTGTAATTTTACTATCAAGTGATTTTATATATTCTCTAAGCCTTGTTTTATCATAATAATTTACCTCAGATCTACTAAGCGATTTATGTGGTAGATTTTTTGAATTAAGCGTTTTTAAAAAAGCTTTTCCTACATAACCTGAGCCTCCCAATATTAAATATTTCATTTTCTTAAAAGTTTAACTTTATAAATAATAAGAATAACTATTGAACCACTACAAAAATTGCTAACGCAAACTGCCCAAGCTTCTTTTAGGAAGCCATAAATGCACCAAATAGACAATGCAGCTAAAATTATTGACAGAGTTCTTAAATCAACACCTTCATGGAGTTTTTTTCTCCATACTGTACTTAACTGCGGTAACCAAGCAAGCAACCCTATTGCTCCCGCTGTAAAGCCAAGCATTTCTATAAAAAAATTCATACTATATCCCACCTGTTATCATAATTTAATCTGAAACTTCCTTCATGTTTTTCTCCCCAAGAACATTCTTCGGGAGCAAAAAGGCTCATAAAATATTTTCCACTATCTTTTTTGTATAAATGATATATGTTGCCTATCACTGGTTTCATTCTCATCTCTGCGTTAAATATTATTTCATTCCATTTTACATCCTCAGCAAGTTTCTCCAACTCTTTTTTTATTTTGTCAAACCGCTCTTCATAATGTTTATTTGCAGAATGTACTGCACCAACTTTCCAACCACCAAGGCTATGGTCGGGTTTAATTACAGGTGCAGATAAATTACTGCCGTAAGACAAGGCGTAGGCATTTGGAACATAGCTATCAGGCAATTTTTTTTTACTCATTACCAATTTTTAATTATGTTCGCCATTATAAAAAAACAAGTTGTTACATTTATAACGACAATCAGCGTTCTTAGGATTAAACTAAATCTAGCTTCTTTTAAGGAGAGAATTGGTATATCGGGCTGATCTTCGTCTGTTTTACCAACACGATGATCTAAAGTTCTCGCCCAAATTAACCAAAGCTTTTTCAATTCTTGCAAAATTTATCTTGAGTTAAATCGTTAACGTAAAACTCATTTGTAAAAATATCTCTTATATTTTTTCCGTTATTTGTGATCTTGTTTATATCATTGTGAACTAGCGAGATTACTTCTTCAGCCTCTTTTATATTTTTTGTTTTAGAAGAAGCTTTGTTTCTTAATGCTCTGTATTCTTCATAAAGATTAATGAGATCATCTAATTTTTCGTTAATTTCTCTTGCTAAGTTTTTCATAATAATGATTGTTTAATTGATTCAAATAAGTTTGTTGCAGAAAGCATTGATTTTTTAAGATCGGTAGTTAATTTTTTTAACTCTTCGAGGGTTTCTTGTGATAATTCTCTCTCTGGGGGCATATCTGTCAAACCAAATGATTCTATCTCTTTTATTGTGAGTAAGTGTTTATTATAAAAAGAAATTAATGCGTTTAGACTCGATATTCCTTCATTTAAAAACTCTAAATATTCTTCTGTAGAAATGTCTAAATCGCCATCCCCTTTGTAAAAAGTGGACATTTCGTCTAGACTGTTTAAATAAAAAGATACATCGTCTTCGTACTTTACGATGTTTACGATGGTAAAATCATAAGTCTCCCATAGGGTTTCTATTTCAGGGTCAACCATCTTTAAACATTGATTCTTTTAAATCTTTTAATTGAGTCCTTAAAACGCTCACTGCAGTTTTTAAGTGTCCACAATCTTGGGGTTGTATTTGTTTTTCAATTAAATTAATTTCTTCGTACAAAAAAGACATTCTAAGGGTATTATGATATAATTCTTGCCGTTCCATTGCTTCTTTGTATTTATTTACTTGTTGATTGCTCATTTTTAATAAAGAAATTTATATAAAAGATTAAGTTGGTTTACACCAAGATGCCTTGCAAAGTAACTGCAAAATTCTGCAACCCTTGCTTGCCCCCAATCTTCGTCTGCAATAACTTCACCTACTTCAAAGTAGTCTCCATCTTGCCACATTTCAGTTAAATTTAAGAATTCGCTATATTTTGTATTTGTCATAGTATATACAATGACATTTTTTTGAACAGAAGTCAACATTTTTTTTAGTTTTTTTGAAATAGGGGTGTATTTTATGATATGCGAAAAGATGAGAAAATGCTCATGTATTTGCGGTGTCACGTTTTAAAATCAATGCTATTTATAGAGAGGTCAGATTTCGAAAGAGGTATGCGCGCCGCAGAGTGGGCCAAAAGAAGATTAATTGCTATGAATCAAAAGGAGAAAGATGCTTTATGGAAAAAAATTACGAAAGAGGATCAATAATAAATTATTTAACTGTGGAATATATGAAAGAAGCCGAAGACCATTCGAACCCCGCAACCAGAGTAAGAACTGCATACATAAAAGCTTTAAAGAAGTTCTACAGATTGAGTGAACTTGAAAAACAGAACATAATTAATAAAATAAAAGAATGAAAAAAAATAACACAATATTTTGCGATATCGATGGAACGCTATTTAATTATAGAAAATTCGAATCTTATAAAACATCAAAACCAGATGTTCTCAGTGGAGCTGTAGAAAAAATGCAAGCTTGGAAACAAGAGGGTCATATGATTATATTGACTACGGCAAGGCCAGAATACTTGAGAGAACATACGGTCTCAGAGCTGGAAGAAAACAAAATTCCATATGATAGGTTAATTATGGAGATTGAAAGAGGTCCGAGATTTTTGATAAATGATATGGATCCCTCTAAACCTGGAGAAAGAGCTATAGGAATTAATCTCCTTAGAGATGAGGGGTTAGGCTCTATATTTTGGGATCAATGGGATCGCATGTAATTGGGACTTGTTCCCATTTTCTTGCATATTTATCGTAACGCTCAACTGAAATCGTTTCAATTTCCCAATGTTTTTTTTCAGCCATGTAGTCCTGAAATGATAAAGCTTGGTCTGCATCTTCGGCAAGGTAGTAATGGTAACTCGTTGTTACTGCGTGATCATGCCTGTATTTTATTCTAAATTCTTCCATATTAAATCCAAGGAATGTTGTAAAAAGGTTTTTCGTCAACCTTTGCGTTTAAGTAATCTATTGAGTATTTTATTGTTAAAATTTGATTGTTAATTAATTCTTTTTTTCTAGAGTCAGTATATTCTAAACGAGAATAAGCCTCGAGTAGATCATGTAAATGTTGTTTTGCAATATTAAAGCCTTCTTCTACTCCCTTGTCATGCTCGATTTTTAATTCTTCTTCATCTAATATGCTTAGGGAGTTTGAATTTTGATTTTTTTTATTATCTGCAAAATCTTGTTCGCAATCTTCATATCCATGATTATAAGCCTCTAGGTATTCTTCTGTATACTCTTCATCCATATTTGCAAAAAGATATTAGGGAATATTTTTCTCCAGAAATAACAGGGCGAACTCCGTGTTTATGAGTCAATCTTCCTGGGTGTATTAATACCTTGCCTTGTTCTGCCTTTAGTGATAATTTATGTTGAGGCATGTACAAATCTCCTCCTATATAGTTTAAGTCGCTGGAAAGTTGTATTCCACAAGTAAAGAGAGATGAGTCATGGTGAAGGTCAAGCATTGACTGATTCGAAGGTTTGTATCTAATTATGAACGTTTCTTCTTTTACCTCTTTCGGCTTAATGTGTATGCTATAAAGTTTGTTTGTCGCAGGAATTAATATATTTTTCAATATACATTCATATATATCAAAAAGAGGTTTATTGAAATCCTTAAGTAGTACATCATTAGTAGGGTAATTATCGTGCCTATTCTCCGTCCAACCATCAAAAGACTCAAGGTCCAATACTAATTCTTCGCAAAAATCTTGAGAAAATAAGGGAAACAGGAAGGCGCCATTGCAAACTTCGTCAGCTATAAAATCATATTTATATTCAGACTTCAATAAAGTCTTGGAGAGATATTTTTCATCCCAGTCGTTGTCGTATGAATATAATTCTGCCATTATGTTTATATAATATATAAAAACTAATGAATTGTCAAGACAATAATATTTTTAGCATTATTGCTATAGCTAAGTTTGAAAATCAATATCTGGAAGAATGGATTAGTTATCATCTCAAGATAGGTTTTGACTTTATACATATTTATGACAATTCAGATTATGGTGATATTGCAATACCCGAAAAATATAAAAATAAAGTTATTGTTTACCCATATTCTGGCGAAGCTATGCAGTTAAAAGCATATAAAGATTTTATTGTTAACAAAAGTGGATCAAATCTTAATCAATGGATATTGCCTATGGATATAGATGAGTTTTTGGTGTTAAAAAAATATAAAAACATAAAACAGTTTATAAGCCAACGAGGAAATCAAAAAGCTGTCGCTTTTAATTGGAGGATTTTTGGTTCAAACTTTCATTTGGTAAACAGTGGGCAGTCAGTATTATCGAGATTTACCAGAGCCTCAAGAGATATTTGCAAGCCAATAAAATGCATATTCCATAGGTCTGCAATAGATGACTGTAGCGATTGCGTTATCTTTTCAAACCCTCATCTACCTAAAATGAAAAGAGATTTTCCTATATATAACTGCGAAGGTGGAATCATATTAGATGAACCTCCTTATGGAGGTAACACAACTAACAAAGCTTTGGATATAGCGTATATCGCACATTTCTACACGAAGTCACAAGAAGAATTTAATATAAAAAGAAAAAGAGCGAGGTCTGACAATGGCAGGCTTCGTAATCAAGATAGGTCATTGGAGGACGTGCTTTCAATGTTTGGATACCTAGATAGCACTGCTGTAGAGGATTTGTCTGCACTAAATTTTTACAAATCTAATAATTAAATCTATCAAAATCTGTTTTATATATGCGTTTAATTAAATTTATAACTTCCTCATTGATAAATGAGTCGTAGCTGGGCACAACTCTTTTCCAAAGCTTATCTTTTATTTTTTGATTGCCTTTAGGATATGAATTAAATTCATGCGTTTTAATTAATGTTTTTTTAATTGCATTATCTACTTCACTGGCTGGTTGATTAAATAAGCCTTCGATATGATTACCTTTTTTCATGTGATGGAATGAGTCAAAAATCTTTAAATTAAGATTATATTTTGTATTCAAATACTTTGTTTGAGAATGAATATCTTCTATTTTTATGATTTCTTGGTAATCAATTGAGGGTAATTCATTTTGAACTTGCCAGTGCAGGCCCCCTTCAGTCATTGAAATTTTTCCATCACGCAAAAATTGTAAAAACTCAAGAAAAGAAGGGTTTAAATTTTTAAAATTAAAAAAATCTTCTGTTGTTTTTTTAACATTTATTCCGTGTATGTAGGAGCTTATAGCTCTCTGAATAGGGTCTCTCACATACTTTATTTTTATAAAATTTTGAGAAAGAAGATCTTCTTGAGAGGGATGCATATTAAAATCTTCTCTATATTTGTGGACCCAAGGGTGGTAATCTAAGGCTTTTTGAAGAAGCCCTGAGTGGCTGAGCCAGCTTTTAAGGACAGTCGTGCAGCCAGATTTTTGAGAAGAATCTATAATAAACTTGTCAATTTTAATAATCATAGTTTATACTATTTATACAAAGAAAATTCAACAAGTTTCTGAAATGGGTGACCATAATCGTGTATGTACTTTAGTTCAAATCCTGTATTAAAGTTTTGTAAATTATTCAATGTATGTTCTGTGTAATGATATGGGTCGTGAATTGATGATGATTTTATATTTGACCCTATTTTCTTTAAGTAACTCCAGTCATAACTCAATTTTTCAGTATTATCTGGTAAAACTATCATTGAAGTAAAATAACTTGATCCAGCTTTCATTTTTGAACTAAGGTTTCGCAAACAAAGTATAATTGAGTTTATGCTCAAGTGTGAAAAAAGTGAATTAGAAAAAGCTGCATCAATCTCACCCTCCTCAATTAAACTAAAATCAAAATCATGTGAAACCATCTCACTAAAAATACTTGTGTCTATATTGGTTGATTTAAGTCTTTGTAGACCAGACTCTATTGCTAGTTTATTTAGATCCTGCACGTAAAACTTTCTTGGTTTTCCAATTTGATCAAGCACTTCCCCAAGAACTATATCACCTGCACCAATGTCAATAAATACTTTGTCAGTTAAATCTCCAATATGTTTTTGGATGGCAGGTACTTGCCAAGATGTTAATCTATTACGATATTTTTCTGTTGTAATTCTAGGGTTTTTGAGATAATTATTTTCTGTATATTTCATAATTTATTCTCCAAATTTATATCCAAAATATTCTATGTCCTTTGCATATCGCTCCGCAACGATTTCACGGGTTTCGTCATCGTAATATTCGGTGTAGTGCTTGCGGTTACTTTTGTTTATGTGTGGAAGTTTTCTGCGAGAAATGCCAATTTTGTCGCATACAATGTTAAAGCCTTCTTGGAAGTTTTCAAATTTTATTATATAATCCATAGCAATTTTATCATTTAGTTTTAAATGATTATAATTTACAGCGTCGAACTCATCATCAGCAAATTTAAATAAGTATTCATTAAAACCTCGCAAGCAATGCATATGATTTTCGTGGCCTTTATCTTGTTTGATGTATTCGTATCTTGAGACTTCTCGATCCCAAGGGTTTCGTACAATGCAAAACTTAAAATAGGTTTGAAATATCATTTCGGATAATTTCTCTTTAATTTCAAATAAAGTTGAGTGATGGGGGTCATGCAATTCATCATACATGCCTTCCATTGCTACTCGCAAGCTTGTTCCTGCTGTTTTTGGCACATGCACAAATATGAATTTATATTTGTGACTTATCATCTTTACTCTCCAAATTTATAACCGAAATATTCAATGTCTTTTGCGTACTTTTTTTCAACTATAGATTTTGTCTCGTCATCATAGTATTCGGTATAGTGTTTGTGTTTTGTTTTGTTTTTGTGTGGAAGTTCTTGATGTGGAATTCCTATTTTGTCGCATATCGTTTTAAAGTCTTCTTGCAGGTTTTTAAATTTTGCAATATAGTCGATTCTTTTTTTATCTACAAAAAAATTAATCTGTGGGATGTTATGATTTGGATAGGAGTGTGTGTCTATTTCACCATTCACCACAAATGTTTTAAAATCACGAGATTGTGTCAACCCTCTCCTTCTCGAATAAAAGTATTCACTTACGATCCTGTCAAACGGATTTCTTACTACTGTGAATTTAAAGTAACTCTTCAATTCTTGTTTTGAATAAATTTTATAGTAATCATCCAGCGTTCTATGTGGATTGCATAAAAATTGGTTAGGTCCGTTAAAACGTCTAGCATTATCATCCATGCCACACGTATCAGTCAAAGCCATCTCAATTGATCGTCCTGATGTTTTTGGGATATGAATAAAAAGAAATTTATGTTTATGGTTTATCATTTATCTCGCTGACTGCCGAACTTTCTTTGTGCCAGTCTTTGAGTTCTCTGTTTAAAAGATTAACTTGCCACGCTGCAGAAAGAAGTAGGGGAACCATGTTTTCATCTTGGATTTGACAAATGAGTGAGTTTATGTCTTTAGGAAAGCAGGTTCCTCCGAAACCTTTGTTTCCATCTGGCCCTGGAACTTGGCAATGGGACTCGCCTATTCTTTTATCTAATGTTATTCCTTCTATTAGGGTGTCCCAGTTAACATTTTTCTTCATGCAGAAATCAAAAATCTCGTTAAAAAAAGAAACTTTTGTGGCCAAAAAGCAATTCGCTGTATATTTTATCATTTCTGATTCGTTGCTTGTTGTTATTAGGCATGGTGTCGATGGAAACCTTTCTATAAAAAGGTCCCGAACTTTTTTTGCATAAGGTTGTTTTCCTCCTACGATGTTTCTGTCTGGGTTTTCGAAATCTTTGTTTGCGTTTGCTGCGGTTAAAAATTCTGGAGAGTGTACGATTTTTAAATTTTTGTATTTATTACAATATTTTTCTGTTGTTCCTACTGGAACTGTAGATTTTATAATAAAAATTGCATCTGAATTTCTTTTTGAAAGGTCTTCCATTACTTCATTGAGTATGGAGAGGTTTGTTGTTCCACCGTTTGGCCTAGTCATTGGCGTTGGAACGCAGACAAAAACATAATCTTGATTTAAAACTTCATTAAGCGAGTCTTTTTGCCTGTCTTTACTTACGTCAAACGCTTTTGTTTCATAATCTTTAAAGCCGTTCTCTACAGCTCCTCCTACGAAGCCTCTTCCTATTACTCCTATTGTTTTATTTTTCATTTTTAAAATATTCTATTGTTTTTTTTAAGCCTTCTTTTAATTCTATTTCTGGATTCCAGTTATTCAGGTGTTGTTTTGCCAGAGATATATCTGGTTTTCTTTGTGTTGGATCATCTAACGGAAGGTCTTTGTGAATTATTTTTGATTTTGTTTGAATTTGTGACAAAACCTCTTCCGCAAGTTCGTAAATTGTAAATTCGTTGGGGTTGCCTATGTTTATTGGCCCAATATGTACTTGCTGATTCATTAATCTAACCATTCCTTCGATTAAGTCGTCAACATAACAAAAGGATCTTGTTTGTTTTCCGTTTCCATATATTGTAATATCTTCTCCCTCTAAGGCTTGAACTATAAAATTGGAAACTACTCGCCCATCATTTCTTAACATTCTTGGTCCGTAGGTATTAAAAATTCTCATAACCCTTATGTCTACATTTTCTTGTCTATGGTAATCAAAAAAAAGAGTTTCTGCGCATCTCTTGCCTTCATCATAGCAAGACCTAATTCCTATAGGATTTACGTTTCCCTTGTAAGATTCTTTTTGCGGGTGAACTTCTGGGTCTCCGTAAACCTCTGAGGTTGATGCGAGAAGTATTTTTGCCCCAGTCCTTTTTGCAAGCCCGAGCATATTCATTGAACCTTGGACGCAAGTTTTGATCGTCTTTATTGGATTGTATTGATAGTGGACTGGGGATGCTGGACATGCTAAATGGTATATCTCATCAACCTCTAATTTTATTTCATCTACAACGTCGTGTCTAATTAGTTCGAAGTTAGGGTTTTTTATTAAATGTTTAATGTTGCATTTTCTTCCAGTAAAAAAATTATCAAGACAAATTACTTGGTTTTTTTCTTTGATAAGTCTTTCACATAAATGACTGCCGAGAAATCCTGCCCCTCCAGTAACTAGAATTATTTTTTTCATATTTTTCACCTTACACTGCTATCGCTAAGGTGTGAATGCGAATCCTGTTTTCATTTCTCATTCTCCAAATTTATATCCAAAATATTCGATATCTTTTGCGTATTTTTCTGCAACAATTTGACGGGTTTCGTCATCGTAGTATTCTGTGTAATGTTTCCGATTTGTTTTATTTTTGTGTGGAAGCTCAGGATTTGCTATTCCAAGTTTGTCACAAACAGTTTTAAAGTCTTCTTGCAGGTTTTCGAACTTTCCCACAAAATCAACTGCAATGTTTTCGTTTTCTACAATAAAACTAGATTGAGTTGCAAAATGATCTGCTCTACCGTCACGGTTATTTAAGTGGTTTATTGTAGCAAAAAATCCCTCTTGGAGAAGATAGTTTTTGAGTGGCTCAGTAGGTTTTATATCTGCTTGCTCTTGGAGATAAATCCAATCAGAAACAGCTCTGTCCCAAGGGTTTCTAACAAATGCAAATTTAAAATAATCTTTTTTATTACTAAAATCTTTTATACTTGCATGTTGTAGCCATTTTGTTCCATCAAAATAATTAAACCAATAGTGTTTGTAAAAAGAAGGTATTTCTAATATTCTGTTTTCTTTGCACCCAGTTTCCGAAAAATGAAATTTGCCATAATGATGTTTTGACCAACTGACTTTTTTTAGTTCCTCGGTTAAATCTTCAAAATGGTCAACATATTCTTCAAAATTAAGGTATTCAAGGCATTCGTTTATTATAAAATCCTTTAGAGGATT
>MDTA01105993.1_pt1 | contig 13307 bp, 11 predicted proteins | sample 811151 | NCBI WGS metagenome assembly MDTA01 (sample SAMN05326648, study PRJNA326480) | marine metagenome | isolation source: seawater | place: Indian Ocean: South | collected 2010 | reverse complement strand
TGCGCTCGATTTCAAGTGCGGGGTGGAGCAGTCTGGTAGCTCGTCGGGCTCATAACCCGAAGGTCGTAGGTTCAAATCCTGCCCCCGCTACCACTTATCGGAGCCGATCCCGGTTCCGTAGAACAAAAAGCCCCTCTATAGGGGCTTTTTGCTATCCACAACCGGGGTCGCTAGTGGGAATGGGCGTTATGCCCATTTTTTGTTTGTGGCGCCGGAAAAGAGGCAAATGTCAAAACGCACTGAACAACTCAAGGAGCTGCTGACTCCGCTGGTCGAGGACCTGGGTTATACGCTCTGGGGCGTGCAATACCTCCAGGGTCGCGGTGCCGTATTGCGTCTTTTTATCGACCACGAAGAAGGTATCACCGTTGACGATTGCGCGCGGGTGAGCCAAGAGGTCAGCGGCCTGCTGGACGTGGAAGATCCGATTCCCGGTGAATACAACCTGGAAATTTCTTCCCCGGGCCTGGACCGCCCCATCTTTGAACTTTCCCAATTCGACCGTTACCTGGGCGAGGACGTGCAGCTCAAGCTGCTGGCCCCGGTGGCGGGCAAGCGTAAAATGACGGCGACCCTGGTTGCCGTCGATGGCGATACGCTGGTGGTGACGCTTGACGGCGACACCCTGCGTGTTCCCTACAGTCAGGTGGATCGCGCCCGATTGCAGCCCCGCTTCGATTGAGCGCGCCCCGGAGACATAGGTAAAGGCCTGGCCATGAACAAAGAGATCCTGCTGGTAGCGGAAACCGTTTCCAACGAGAAGGGCGTCAGCCGCGATGTGATTTTCGAGGCCATCGAATCGGCCCTGGCGGCGGCGACCAAGAAACGCTTCAAGGAAGAAGACGTGGAAATTCGCGTGCAGATCGACCGCGTCAGCGGCGATTACCGCACCTTCCGCGTCTGGCACGTGGTACCCGACGAAGATCTGTTCGAATTCGGACGTCAACTGACGCTCGATGAAGCCCACGAGCAGGACGAAAGCCTCCAGATCGGCGACACCTACGAAGAGGAAGTCGAATCCGAGGCGTTCGGCCGGATCGCTGCCCAGACCGCCAAGCAGGTGATCGTGCAGAAAGTGCGCGAAGCCGAGCGGCGGCAGATCATCGAGGAATACCGTGATCGCATCGGCGAGCTGATCAGCGGCGTGGTCAAGAAAGCCAGCCGCGATTCCATCGTGCTGGACCTGGGCGCCAACGCCGAGGCGCTGATCACCCGCGAGCACATGATCACCCGCGAGAGCGTGCGCCAGAACGACCGGCTGCGCGCCTACCTGATGGGCGTCAACGAGGAAAACCGGGGCCCGCAGCTGTTCGCCAGCCGTGCCTGCCCGGAGATGCTCATCGAGCTGTTCAAGATCGAGGTGCCCGAGATCGGCGAGGAACTCATCGAGATCAAGGGCGCCGCCCGGGATCCCGGTTCCCGCGCCAAGATCGCGGTGAAGACCAACGATCAGCGCATCGATCCGGTGGGCGCCTGTGTCGGCATGCGCGGCGCGCGTGTGCAGGCGGTGTCCAATGAACTGGCCGGCGAGCGCATCGACATCGTCCTGTGGGACGACAACCCGGCGCAGCTGGTGATCAACGCCATGCAGCCGGCGGAAGTGGCCTCCATCGTCGTCGACGAGGAAAGCCACACCATGGACATCGCGGTGGAAGACGAATCCGCCCTGGCCCAGGCCATCGGCCGCAGCGGCCAGAACATCCGCCTCGCTTCCGAGCTGACCGGCTGGGAACTGAACGTGATGACCATCGACGAGGCGGAGAACAAGCAGCAGCAGGAAGCCGAACAGGCTCTGGAAACCTTCATGGAATTCCTCGACGTGGACGAGGACGTGGCCGCCGTGCTGGTGGAGGAAGGTTTCTCCACCCTCTAGGAAGTGGCCTACGTGCCCACCGAGGAGATGCTCGCCATCGAGGGGTTCGACGAGGACATCGTCGAAGCGCTGCGCCAGCGCGCCAAGGACGCGCTGTTGACCCGGGCCCTGGTGTCCGAGGAGAAATTCGAACAGGCCGAACCCGCCGACGATCTGCTGAACATGGACGGCATGGACCGGGACCTGGCGGTGGAAATGGCCTCCAAAGGCATCGTCACCATGGAAGACCTTGCCGAACAAGCGGTGGATGACCTGCTCGACATCGAAGGGATGGACGAAGAGCGCGCGGCCCAGTTGATCATGACCGCACGCGCCCCCTGGTTCGAAGGTGAGGAAGCCGGCGAGTAACCTCCGTCGGAGAAAGCAGGGCGCCACCAAGAAGCGGACAGGAGAGTGTTGCTGACATGGCAGAAACGACCGTAAAAAAACTGGCCGACGTGGTTGGCATTCCGGTGGATACGCTGCTCACGCAGATGAAGGAAGCCGGGCTGCCGCACACCGATGCCGGTGAAGAGGTCTCCGATGAACAGAAGCAGAAGCTGCTCGCGCATCTGCGCAAGTCCCATGGTGCCCAGTCGTCGGAGCCCAGCAAGATCACCCTGAAGCGCCGCTCCACGAGCACCATCAAGACCACCGGCGCGGCCGGCAAGGCCAAGACCGTGAACGTGGAAGTGCGCAAGAAACGCACCTACGTGAAGCGCGCGGCGATCGAGGAAGAAGAGCGGCTGGAAGCCGAGCGCAAGGCGGCCGAGGAAGAAGCGGCGCGTCTGGCCGAGGAAGAAGCGAAGCGTAAGGCCGAGGAAGAAGAGGCCAAGCGCAAGGCGGAGGAAGAAGAAGCCCTGCGCCGCGAACAGGAGGCCAAGGCCCGCGCCGAGAAGGAGCGCGCCGCCGAGGAAGAGAAGGCCTCCCAGGAAAAATCCAAGCGCGCCAGCGTGCCGAAGACCGCCAAGAAGGCGCAGAAGGAAGAAACCGAGGAAGAACGCAAGCAGCGCGAGGCCGAGGAGCGCAAGCAGCGCGAGGCGGACGAGACGCGCCGCAAGCAGGAAGCCGAGCAACGCCAGAAGGCCGAGGAAGAGGCCGCCCGGCGCACCGCCGAGGAAGCCAAGCGCATCGCCGAGGAACTGGAGAAGCGCGGCGGCGAGCAGGAACAGGAAAAGAGCGACGAGGAAGAAGAGAAAGGCTCGTCCATTGTTCGCGATGCCGTGGAAGCCGGCTACCGTACCGAGGAGCGGCAATCCCGCCGTCGGCGCCGTAAGCCCCGTGGTGGGGGCGTGGCCCACGGCCAGATGCGCAGCTCCATGAACAAACAGCACGGGTTCAAGAGCCCCACGGAGAAAATGGTATACGACGTCGAGATTCCCGAGACCATCACCGTGGCCGAGCTGGCTCAGCGCATGAACATCAAGGCCAAGGAGCTCATCAAGGCAATGATGAAGATGGGCGAAATGGCCACCGTGAACCAGTACATCGACCAGGAAACGGCGGTGCTGCTCACCGAGGAAATGGGCCACACGCCCAAGCCGGTGAAAGGCGAGGAAGAAGCCCTTGAGGACGATCTGGCCAACCTGGCGGACTACAGCGGCGTGGACGAAGTGCCGCGCGCGCCGGTAGTGACCATCATGGGCCACGTGGACCACGGCAAGACCTCGCTGCTGGACCATATCCGCAAGGCCAAGGTGGCCGCCGGCGAGGCCGGGGGCATCACCCAGCACATCGGTGCCTACCATGTGCAGCTTGACAAGGGCATGATCACCTTCCTGGATACCCCGGGCCACGCCGCCTTCACGGCGATGCGCGCGCGCGGTGCCCAGGCCACCGACATCGCCATCATCGTGGTGGCGGCGGACGACGGCGTGATGCCGCAGACCGAGGAGGCGATCAACCACGCCAAGGCGGCCGGCATTCCGCTGATCATCGCGGTCAACAAGATCGACAAGGAAAACGCCGATCCGGACCGGGTCAAGAACGAGCTGGCCGGCAAGGACGTGATCCCCGAGGAGTGGGGCGGCGAGTACCAGTTCGTCAATGTCTCCGCGCACAGCGGCCAGGGCATCGACGACCTGCTCGAGGCGGTGCTGCTGCAGGCGGAACTGCTGGAGCTCAAGGCGCCGGATTCCGGCCCGGCCAGCGGCGTGGTGATCGAATCCCGCGTCGAGAAGGGCCGCGGTACCGTGGCCTCCGTGCTGATCCAGTCCGGTGAACTGAACGTCGGCGACATGCTGCTGGCCGGGGCCCATTACGGCCGCGTCCGGGCGCTGATCGACGAAAACGGCAAGCAGGTCAAGAAAGCCGGCCCCTCCATTCCCGTGGAAGTGCTGGGCCTGGATGGCGCGCCGGAAGCCGGCGAGCAGATCCAGGTGCTGCCCGACGAGAAGAAGGCCCGCGAAGTGGCCGAGTTCCGCCAGGACCGCGACCGCGACGTCAAGCTCAAGCGTCAGCAGGCCTCCAAGCTGGAGAACCTGTTCGAGAACATGGGCAGCGCCGAGGCCAGCCAGGTCAACATCGTGCTCAAGACCGACGTGCGTGGCTCCCTGGAGGCGCTGATCGGCGCCCTCAACGACCTGTCCACCGACGAGGTCAAGGTGAGCCTGGTGTCCGCCGGCGTGGGCGCCATCAACGAGTCCGACGTCAACCTGGCGATGACCAGCGAGGCGGTGCTGCTGGGCTTCAACGTGCGCGCCGACAGCAAGGCCAAGAAGCTGTGCGAGCAGGAAGGCATCGATCTGCGCTACTACAGCGTGATCTACGAGCTGATCGACGACGTCAAACAGGCCATGAGCGGCCTGCTGGCACCGGAGAAACGCGAGGAGATCCTCGGTGTCGCCGAGGTGCGGGACGTGTTCCGCTCCTCCAAGTTCGGCGCCGTGGCCGGCTGCATGGTGGTGGAGGGGACCCTCTACCGGAACCGGCCGATCCGCGTGCTGCGCGACGACGTGGTGGTCTTCGAGGGCGAGCTGGAATCCCTGCGCCGCTTCAAGGACGACGTCCAGGAAGTACGCAGCGGCATCGAGTGTGGTATCGCCGTGAAGAGCTACAACGACGTCAAGGAAGGCGACAAGATCGAAGTGTTCGAAGTGAAGGAGGTGGCGCGCAGCCTGTAGGCGCGCCCAGCCATGAGCCGTCATCGTCGCCCCAGTGGTTTTCAGCGCACCGACCGTGTCGCCGACCAGATCCAGCGCGAGCTGTCCCGGTTGCTCCAGTTCGAGCTCAAGGACCCGCGCGTGGGGCTGGTGACGGTGCAGGACGTGACCGTGGCCCGGGATCTGGCCTTCGCCGACGTGTATTTCACGCTGCTCGGTGAAGGCGAGGACGCCGGCCTGGAGGCGGAGCGGGTGCTGTCCGGCGCCGCCGGCTTCCTGCGCTCGGCCCTGGCCCAGTCGCTCAACACCCGCACCACGCCGCGTTTGCGGTTTCACTACGACAAGACCCCGGAGCGGGCGTCGGAGCTGTCCAAGCTGATCGACGAAGCCCGCGCCGAGGACCGGGAATTGCGCCCGGACGACGACACCAACACCGATAACGATTGATCACGGAGCAAGAACAGTGGGAAGACGGCGCCGTGGAGGTCGTAATCTCAATGGCATTCTGTTGCTCGATAAGAGCCAGGGCGTAACCAGCAACGGTGCCCTGCAGATGGCCAAGAAAATGTTCGCCGCCGCCAAGGCGGGGCACACCGGGAGCCTGGATCCGCTGGCCACCGGCATGCTGCCGATCTGCTTTGGCGAGGCGACCAAGTTCAGCCAGTTTCTGCTCGACGCGGACAAGCGCTACCGGGTGACCGCCCAACTGGGCGTGAGCACGGAGACCGGCGATGCCGACGGCGAGGTCCGCGAGACCCGGCCGGTGGACGTCACCGAGCCCCGGGTCCTGGAAGCGCTGGACCGTTTCCTCGGCGAGATCGAGCAGGTGCCCAGCATGTACTCGGCGATCAAGCACAACGGCACGCCGCTCTACAAGCTGGCCCGCGAGGGCATCACCGTGGAACGCAAGCCGCGCCGGGTCACCATCCACGAAATCAGCGACGCGCGCCTGGAAGAGGGCGACCGGCTGAGTTTCGACGTGGCCTGCTCCAAGGGCACCTATGTGCGGTCCCTGGTGGAGGATCTGGGCGAGATGCTCGGCTGCGGCGCCCATGTGGCGGCACTGCGCCGGCTGTCCGCCGGGCCCTATCCGGCGGAGCGCATGCTGACCCTGGAGCAACTGGGTGAGATCAAGGCCGCCGGCGGGTTCGAGGCGATCGATGAATTGCTCTTGCCTTTATCCACCAGCGTGGCAGACTGGCCGCGCGTTGCCCTGGGCGAGACCTCGGCGTATTACCTGCGCCAGGGGCAGCCGGTAATGACCAGCGACCGGCCGATGGACGGCTGGGTCAGTATTTATGAAGCTTCCACGGACACCTTCATGGGTGTCGGTGAAGTACTGGAGGACGGGCGGATTGCCCCCCGTCGTCTGGTTTCCTGAGGACGGCGGCTGTAAATATGCACGGCCGGCCGTGACATCAATTGCATATTGGAGCAATGACAATGGCTTTGACCAACGAGCAAAAAGCGCAAATCCTGAAGGACTTCGGCGTTAAGGAAGGCGACACCGGTTCCCCGGAAGTGCAGGTCGCCCTGCTGACCGAGAACATCAACCAGCTGCAAGGTCACTTCAAGGATCACCACAAGGATCACCACAGCCGTCGCGGCCTGATCCGCATGGTCAACCAGCGCCGCAAGCTGCTGGACTACCTGGCCGGCAAGAACCGCGATCGCTACCTGAAGCTGATCGAGCGTCTGGGCCTGCGCCGCTAAGCGAGCCCCGACCCCGGTGACACTGGAAGCTCGGCCCCGTGCCGGGCTTCCTTTGTTTATGGGGGGCGGTTTTCCGCCCGGGAAAAGGCTTCGGTGCCGGCCGGTGCCGGGTTATCATGCCCCGGCATGTAAAGGAAAGCGTAAGCGATAGCGACGAGACGTAACGTCGCGCAGTCGAAGAAAAGAGACGACGAAACGAAGAGAAGCGATATGTTCAATATAGTGCGCAAGGAAATTCAATACGGCGACCACACCGTGGTGCTGGAAACGGGGCGCATCGCCCGCCAGGCCACCGCCGCCGTGATGGTGACCATTGGTGATACCCAGGTACTGGTCACCGTGGTTGGCAAAAAGGAAGCGGACCCGAACAAGCCGTTCTTCCCCCTGACCGTGAACTACCAGGAAAAAACCTACTCCACCGGCCGTATTCCGGGTGGTTTCCTCAAGCGCGAAGGCCGTCCCAGCGAGAAGGAAACCCTGACCTGCCGCCTGATCGACCGGCCCATCCGGCCGCTGTTCCCCAACGGCTTCATGAACGAAGTCCAGGTGGTGGCCACCGTGATGTCCTCGGACAAGAACCAGGACCCGGACATCGCCGCCATGATCGGCACCTCCGCCGCCCTGGCGATCTCCGGCATTCCGTTCAATGGCCCCATCGGCGCCGCCCGGGTGGGCTTCAAGGACGGCTTCTACCTGCTCAACCCGAGCTACTCCGAGCTGGAGGAATCCAACCTGAACCTGGTGGTGGCCGGCACCGAGGCCGCCGTGCTGATGGTGGAATCCGAAGCCGAGGAACTCAGCGAGGACCAGATGCTGGGCGCCGTGCTCTTCGGTCACCAGGAAATGCAGGCGCTGATCCAGGGCATCCAGGCGTTCGCCGCCGAAGTGGGCACCCCCACCTGGGACTGGCAGCCGCCGGCGGAAAACAGCGAACTCAAGAGCGTGATCCAGAGCAAGTACCAGGCGCCGCTGGCCGAGGCCTACACCATCACCGACAAGATGTCCCGCCAGCAGAAAGTGGGCGAGCTGCGTGATGCCTGCGTGGCTGAGTTCGCCACCGAGCAGGAAGGCGCGCCGGAAGCCGGCGAGGTGAAGGATCTGTTCGGCAAGATCGAGAAGAGCGTGGTGCGCCAGGCGGTGGTTTCCGGCAAGCCGCGCATCGACGGCCGTGCCCTCAACGCCGTGCGCCCCATCGACTGCCAGGTGGGCATGCTCAACAAGACCCACGGTTCCGCCCTGTTCACCCGGGGTGAAACCCAGGCCATCGTCACCGCCACCCTGGGCGGCATGCGCGATGCCCAGCTGATCGACGCCCTGGAAGGCGCCCGTCAGGACCACTTCATGCTGCAGTACAACTTCCCCCCGTACTGCGTCGGCGAGACCGGCATGATCGGCTCCCCGAAACGCCGTGAAATCGGCCACGGTCGTCTCGCCCGCCGTGGCGTGGAAGCGGTGGTCCCCAACGAGCAGGACTTCCCCTACACCATTCGCGTGGTGTCCGAGATCACCGAGTCCAACGGCTCCTCCTCCATGGCGTCCGTGTGCGGCACCTCGATGGCGCTGATGGACGCCGGCGTGCCGCTGAGCGCTCCGGTGGCCGGCATCGCCATGGGCCTGGTGAAGGAAGAGGACGGCCGCTACGCGGTACTGTCCGATATCCTCGGCGACGAGGACCACCTCGGCGACATGGACTTCAAGGTGGCCGGCACCGAGCGCGGCGTCACCGCCCTGCAGATGGACATCAAGATCGAGGGCATCACCGAGGAGATCATGGAGAAGGCCCTGGGCCAGGCCCGCGAAGGCCGTCTGCACATTCTCGGCGAGATGGGCAAGGCGATCAGCGAATCGCGCAGCCAGGTGTCCGAGAACGCGCCCACCCTGATCACCCTGAAGATCAACCCGGAGAAGATCCGCGACGTGATCGGCAAGGGCGGCGCCACCATCCGTGCGCTGACCGAGGAAACCAAGTGCACCATCGACATCGAGGACGATGGCAGCGTCAAGATCTACGGTGAAACCCGCGAAGCCGCCGCCGAGGCCCAGCGCCGGGTGGAGGAGATCACCGCCGAGGCCGAGATCGACAAGATCTACGAAGGCAAGGTGATGCGCGTGGTGGACTTCGGCGCCTTCGTGCAGATCATGCCGGGCACCGAGGGCCTGCTGCACATCTCCCAGATCGCCGAGGAGCGCGTGGAGAAGGTCACCGACTACGTCAACGAGGGCGACGTCATCAAGGTGAAAGTCCTGGACGTGGACCAGCGTGGCCGCATCAAGCTGTCCATGAAGGAAGCCAAGGAAGCGTAAACGGCGCTTTCCCGGCGTCCGGCTCCTCGCGAGCCGGAATAAAAAGCCCGGCCCACTTCGGTGGCGCCGGGCTTTTTTGTGGCTCATCGCAGCAGCACCGCGGGCCAAAAACATAAAGCAAGTTGCCTTAATGGGTTCCATATAATAAGCTTGCTTACTATAAGTTGCCTTATGAATGGGTCTCCCATGAACAAAGACACCACCGTGGGCCTTGGCCTGCACGATGTAGCGCGCATGCTGCGCCGGGAATTCGACCGGCGCGCCCGGGCCCAGGGCCTGACTCGCGCGCGATGGCAGGTGCTGTGGACCCTGAACCATCGGGAAGGCATCCACCAGGCCGCCCTGGCGGAAATCATGGATGTGGCGCCGATCTCCCTGACCCGCCAATTGGAGCGTCTGGAAGAGGAGGGGCTGGTGGAGCGCCGGGTGGATCAGACCGACCGCCGCCGCCGGCGTCTGTACCTCACCGCCGAGGCGGCGCCGGCTCTGGAGCGGCTGCGGGAGCTGGCCATGGAGACTCGCCACCAGGCCCTGGCGGGTATCGAGGCCGACGACATCGACACCCTGACGCGCGTGCTGGGCCGCATGCGCGCGAATCTCTGCCAGCGAACCGAAAAAGAGGAATAACGACGTGACCACCACGCAACGCAATCGCCGCCTCGCCATGGGCCTGGGCCTGATCGTCGCCCTGGCCGTGGTGCTCTGGCTGGTGTTCGGCGGCCGCCGCTATGTCGGCACCGAGAACGCCTACGTGAAGATCGATATGGTATCGCTGACCGCCGACGTGAGCGGGCCCCTGGTCAGCGTCAACGTGGATCGCAACCAGGCGGTCACGAAAGGGCTGGTGCTCGCCGAGGTGGATCCGGAACCGTATCGGATCGCCCTGGAGGAAGCCCGCGCCGATCAACAGGCGGTGCGCAATCGGATTCTCTCCGAGCGCGCCGATTACGCCCGCCTGGAAGCCCAGCAAAGCCAGGCGCGCCGTGATCTGGCCTACTACCAGCGCGAGCTGGACCGGTTCCAGGGCCTGGACCGGGTGGCGGTGTCCAAGTCGCAGCTGGACGGCGCCGAGCAGAAACGGGATCAGGCCCGTTCCCAGCGGGACGTGATCGGCCAGGAGCTGGCCAGCCTCAAGGCGCGGCTGGGCGGCGGCCCGGGCGTGCCGGTGGAAGAGCACCCGGACTATCAGGCGGCCACCGCCAAGCTGGAGAAGGCCCGCTACGACCTGGCGCACACCCGCATCGTGGCGCCGGCGGATGGCGTCGTCGGCGGCTCCACGCCGATGCAGGGCGAGCGGGTCAACGCCGGCGTGCCGGTATTCACCCTGGCCAAGAACCACTCCGCCTGGGTGGAAGCCAATCTCAAGGAAACCCAGCTCACCAATGTGCGCGAGGGGCAGGAGGTCGAGGTGGAGGTGGACACCTATCCCGGCGTCACCTGGAAGGCCACGGTGCAGAGCCTGAGCCCGGCCACCGGTTCCGAATACGCCCTGATCCCGCCCCAGAACGCCAGCGGCAACTGGGTGAAGGTGGTGCAGCGGGTGCCGGTGAAGCTCCACCTCACCGATGTGGACGGCAAGCCGCCGCTGCGCGCCGGCATGAGCGCCGAGATTTCCATCGATACCGGGGCGTCGCTGTTCGGTGACGGCCAGGAACAACCGGCCAGGACCGCCGATGCCACGCATTAACGACCAGCGCCTGGTCACGGCCAGCATCATGCTGGCCACGATCATGCAGGTGCTGGATACCACCATCGCCAACGTGGCCCTGCCGCACATGCAGGGCAGCCTGTCGGCGAGCACCGATCAGATCACCTGGGTGTTGACCTCCTACATCGTGTCGGCGGCGATCATGACGCCGGCGGTGGGGTTTTTCGCCGGGCGCATGGGCCGGCGCCGTCTGTTCCTGTGGTCGGTGGCCGGGTTCACGGTGGCGTCCGGTCTGTGCGGCCTGTCCGCCAACCTGGACCAGATGGTCATGTTCCGCATCCTGCAGGGTGTTTTCGGCGCCGCTCTGGTGCCGCTGTCCCAATCGGTGCTGTTGGACGCCTACCCGGTGGAAAAGCACGGCCAGGCCATGGCGATCTGGGGCATGGGCGTGATGGTGGGGCCGATTCTGGGGCCCACCCTGGGTGGCTGGCTCACCGAGTGGTACAGCTGGCGCTGGGTGTTCTACATCAATCTGCCGTTCGGGCTGCTGGCGTTCGCGGGTATCTGGCTGAGCGTGGCGGAGACGGAAACCCGCAAAATACGCTTCGACTTGATGGGCTTCGCCTATCTGGGCCTGGCCATCGGCGCCTTCCAGTTGATGCTCGACCGGGGTGAGCAGGAGAAATGGTTCGAGAGTTTCGAGATCCAGATCGAGGCCCTGCTGGCGGCGCTGGGTTTCTATCTGTTCCTGGTCCACTCGCTGACCAAGAAGGACCCGTTCATCAATCTGAGTCTGTTCAAGGACCGCAACTTCGTCACCGGCGTGGTGTTCATCTTCGTGGTGGGCATCATCCTGCTCGCCACCATGGCCCTGCTGCCGCCGTTCCTGCAGCAGTGGAAGGACTACCCGGCGGTGACCACGGGGCTGGTGCTGGCGCCCCGGGGCCTGGGGTCCATGTTCTCGATGATGCTGGTGGGGCGGCTGATGCGAACCCGCCTGGACCCGCGCGTGCTGGTGGTCGCCGGCCTGGTGCTGGTTACCGTGTCGCTGCACGAGATGGCCGGTTTCACCCTGGAGGTGAGCCGCGACACTCTGATCTGGACCGGCGTGCTTCAAGGCCTGGGCCTGGGGCTGGTGTTCGTGCCCGCCAGCGCGCTCACCTACGCCACCCTTAAGCCGGAGCTGCGTACCGAGGGGGCGTCGTTGTTTTCCCTGTCCCGCAACCTGGGCTCCAGCGTGGGCATCTCGATCATGACCGCCATGCTGTCGCGCAATATGTGGATCAATCAGCAGCAGCTGGGTGAGCATGTTCAGTTGGGAGCCTGGATCAGCCAGGGGTTACCGATGAAGGACATGGTCGGCGGGGTGCCGGCCGCGCTCTACCAGACCCTGATGGGGCAGGCGGCGGAGATCAGCTACATGAACGATTTCCGGCTGCTTATGTGGATCAACATGGCGGCGATTCCGCTGGTGTTCCTGCTCAAGCACAGCCGGCCGGCGACTCCGTAGCTTTTGGGGAAGCGGTACGCCGCCCGGTCGCTCCTACGGCAATGCCGCCGATCCGCGAGAACAAAAAAGGGCGCCGTTAAGGCGCCCTTGTTGGTGGTGGCCCGGCCGGCGTTAGTCGCCGTTGCCGTTCTTGCGGGTCTTGATCAGTTCGTCCACCACGCCCGGGTCCGCCAGGGTGGAGGTGTCGCCCAGGGAATCCAGCTCGTCGGCGGCGATCTTGCGCAGGATGCGGCGCATGATCTTGCCGGAGCGGGTCTTGGGCAGGCCCGGCGCGAAGTGGATCAGGTCCGGCTTGGCGATCGGACCGATTTCCTGGGTGACCAGCTCGCGCAGCTCCTTGATCAGGTCCTCGCTGCCCTCGGAACCGCTCATCAACGACACATAGGCGTAGATGCCCTGGCCCTTCACGTCGTGCTGGTAGCCCACCACGGCGGCCTCGGAGATGCTCTTGTGCAGCACCAGGGCGGACTCGATCTCGGCGGTGCCCAGGCGGTGGCCGGACACGTTGAGCACGTCGTCCACGCGGCCGGTGATCCAGTAGTAGCCGTCCTCGTCGCGGCGCGCGCCGTCACCGGTGAAGTAATAGCCCGGGTAGGCACTGAAGTAGGTGTCGATCATGCGCTGGTGGTCGCCGTAGACGGTGCGGATCTGGCTGGGCCAGCTGGCCCTGATCACCAGGTTGCCGGCGTTGGCGCCTTCCAGTTCCTTGCCGTCCGGGTCCATCAGGGCCGGCTGCACGCCGAACATGGGCAGGGTGGCGGAGCCCGGCTTCAGGTCCACGGCACCGGGCAGTGGCGCGATCATGATGGCGCCGGTTTCGGTCTGCCACCAGGTATCGACGATCGGGCAGCGGTTTTCACCCACCACCCGGTAGTACCACTCCCAGGCTTCCGGGTTGATCGGCTCGCCCACGGTGCCCAGCAGCTTGAGGCTGGAGCGGTCGGTCTTGTGCACCGGCGCGTCGCCCTGGCCCATCAGGGCGCGGATGGCGGTGGGCGCGGTGTAGTAGATGTTGACCTTGTGCTTGTCCACCACCTGCCAGTGGCGAGAAGCGTCCGGGTAGGTGGGCACGCCCTCGAACATCAGGGTGGTGGCGCCGTTGGCCAGCGGCCCGTAGACGATGTAGCTGTGGCCGGTGATCCAGCCCACGTCGGCGGTGCACCAGTAGATGTCGCCGTC
>MDTA01073314.1_pt1 | contig 13309 bp, 14 predicted proteins | sample 811151 | NCBI WGS metagenome assembly MDTA01 (sample SAMN05326648, study PRJNA326480) | marine metagenome | isolation source: seawater | place: Indian Ocean: South | collected 2010 | reverse complement strand
ATTTTTTTTTTATCATAATGACCGAATTTAGTTTTATGACTTACAATAAAGATTTTTGCTTTCGAGAACTTAGATTTTAAAATAAAATTTTCAAAACCATATGATGCTTTTGCTAAATGCATATACCTTCCATATACTTGTCCTTGTAATTTCTTCCATACTTCTACATTTTTTTCTTTAATTATTTTCTTTTTTAATTCAGTTTTATCTCCATGCCACTTTGTATTTATCAATTTGAACTTTTGTGCGACATGACTAAAAACATCATCGTAATTAGCTATTGTATTATCGAAATCTATACCAATCCTTAACATCAAAAAATTTAATTGATTATAAAATTAGGATGTTCGTTAGTTTTTTTCATAAATTAATTTTTTAAGTCCATCCTCAACTTTTATAAACTTATATTTACCAATTATTTTTTTTAGATATGAATTATTCATTATATGATTGACTTTTGGTCTTGTTCTTTTCTTATACCTAAATTTAAAATCCATCTTCGTAATCTTTTTTATATTATTAATTATCTCAATGAACGATACAGAGTCACCTGAGCAAATATTAACAAGTCCTGAGAAATTTTTATTGATTAATTTGAGTATAATTGAATTCAAATCATTTATATAAAGATAATCTCTTCTTTCTGTTCCATCCCCCCATAAAATAAGAGTTTTATTTTTTTTATATAAATCTATAAATTTTGTTGGCCCGTAATTTGCAGGGTCGTCTCCCGGACCATAAACTCTTGGAATTCTTATTATAATTGAGGGTATTTGATGTACACTAGAAAAAATTTTCGTGAGTCTTTCACAGGTATATTTTGCAATGCCATAATAAGAGGTTGGATCTGGCATTGTTTTCTCTGTTGTATTATTGTTATTAGTATTTTCACCATATATTGTTTGTGAGCTAAAAAAAATTAATTTATATGGTTTAGATATTTTTAATATCTCAAAAAGATTTTTTAACATTCTAATATTTTTTTCATAATCATTGAAAGTTGCATTGGATTGGTTTTTTTTAAAAGATAAGTATAAAATAACAGTTTTTTTATTTATAAATTTTTTAATTTTTTTGCATTCATTCAACGACAATAAATCTATTTTTTTTGAACCGAAACCTAAAACTTTTTCTCTCTTTTGTTTCAAGAAAATTTGTAAATTTTTTCCTATAAAACCTGTATTACCTATTATTAAGTAATTAAACTTCTTCATTAAATTTTGAATACCAGCTTAAAATATTTTTGTATATATATTCACTATCAATTTTATAAAACTTTCTTAACCAATTTCTATCTCCATAAGATTGAGAATACTCATCATTAATTCCAAATCTTTTTATGGGAATATTAATTTTATTATCTGCAATAATTTCTGTTAATATTGATCCAATTCCTCCATTAAGTAACTGCTCTTCAATGGTAACTACACATTTACTTCTTTTTAAAATTTTAATTATTTCTTTTTTATTTATCGGCTTAATTCTGTAAATGTCTATGATCTCTGAACTTATACTCTTTTCATTTAAATCTTGTTTAATCTTTTTAGCCTGTTCTATAATATTACCTGTGGTAAAAATAATTAATTTATCATTTTGTATAAAGTTACAATCTATAGGATTAATTCCTTTTTTTATCTGAGAATTTTTTGAATAAGTATCCGGTAAAAAACCTTTATCTAGCTTAATATAGACCGGTTGATTGGAGTCGTAAGCTTCTCTAACAGAAAAAGAAGCTGATAAATTATCGCAAGGATTTAAAATTTTGAGGTTGGGAAGTGATCGCATTATAGGAATGTCCTCTGTGGCCTGATGTGAAGTACCATGATAGGCATATGTAAGGCTAGACCCATTTCCAATTATTGTTACCGGAAGATTTGGAAAACATAAATCAACTTTGATTTGTTCTAGACACCTTTGAGTAATGAATGGTGTAATAGTGAATAAAAAAACTTTTTTTTTATTTAATGCCATTCCTGCCGCAAATGAAATCATATGCTGCTCGGAAATTCCTATATTCATATATTGTTTTTTTAAACTTTTCTTAAAATTTGCAAGTGCCCATGCACCATGATCTGCTGTTATGAAAAATACATTTTTATCAATTTTAGAAATCTCCTCTAACTCTTGAAAAAAAGCGGTCATTATATCAATATTTTTTTTATTGGGCTTACTCATCTGACAACTCGTTAAGTGCTCTTAAATATTCTTTTTTTTGAGGGATCGCATGATGCCATTTGACATTTTTTTCCATAAAAGAAATACCTTTTCCTTTAATTGTGTTAGCGATAATAACTACTGGCTTGGAAAAAGTTTTTTTTTGTATTTTGTTAAATGTCTTATTTAGTTGATTAAAACTATGTCCATTTATTTCAAATACTTTATAGCCAAATGATTTTAATTTTGGTTTAAGTGGATCAATTTTTATACATTCTTCAGTTTTATCCATTACTATTTGTTTATTTCTATCGATTATTATAATCAAATTAACTAGATGATGATGACTTGCGAATAATAAAGCCTCCCATGTAGAACCCTCATAAAGCTCTCCATCACTTATCAGGCAAACAATTTTATATTTTTTTTTGTCTTTCTTTGCCGAAAAAGCTATTCCACATGAAACCCCTAGGCCATGTCCAAGCGACCCAGTATCAAATTCAACCCCAGGAACTTTACTACTTAAATGTGTAGCTAAATGTGTGTTATTTCTGCAATAAGTCGAAAGTTTTTTTTTTGAAATAAAACCTAATTTAGTTAAAACTGAATAATAAGCTACAGATGCATGTCCCTTACTTACTATTAATCTATCTCTAGTCTTCATATTTGGTTTTTTTGAGTTAAACTTAAGAAATTTTCCAAAATATAGGCTTATAAGGATGTCAACACATGAGAGACTTCCTCCGATATGTCCCGCTTTTGAGTTGTAAATCGTACTTAAAATTAATTTTCTTATTTCTTTTGAAATTTTTGGAAAATTCATTAATCTTGATTAATTAAGAGGTTTTAACCAACCACAATTATTGCAGGCTTCAACTGTACCCTCTTGAGCTATGACTTCTTTAAATTTTTTGAACTTTGTTCCAAATATAACCTTATCTAATCCATCTTTTACATTGCCCATATCAACAGCTAGGCAGGGGAAAAAAGTCCCATCCACATTAATATGTGCAGTGCCCCAGGGAGCGACACACGGTTTAAAATTTTTTTTGTTGTGATTTGGTTCATTAAAATAATCCATGTCAATTTTTTTATCATCGTCAGCAACTGATGCTAATGCAGGGTGAAGAAATGCAGTTTTATTAAATTTTTTATTATAATCTTTAACTTTTTTTAATTGGTCTATAATGTCTTTCCATTTTTTATAAACTGGAGCAATACTTTTTTCAAAAATTTTTTCGAATTCAAACATCAAATCAGAGTGTTGAATGGGAGAACCTTTTAAAAATTGAAAAGCATGAGTATCGCATTTTAAATCTTCGACACAATATTTATGAATTTTTAATAAATCGTTAGCATTTTCATCCAAAACGACCGTCTTTGAGTCAAGATTACAGTGATTGTAACCCCTGTCAAATTTTCTTTTTTGAAAATATCTCATCATATTTTCAACGTGAGACCATTTCTCATCCCATTTGTTTTCTTGGATGTTAGCTTGTTTTCTTATGGTATTATTTACATTATCTATAGAAATAGAAAGCACTTTAAAATTTTTATACTCTAACATAAAATTTATTAAATCTTCAGTAAGAAGAAGACCATTTGTAATCATGTTACATTCAAATCTACTTGCCACATGATCAAAAATTTTTCTGAAATCTTTAATTACCACAGGTTCTCCACCAGTGAGTGTAACTCTTGAACCCTTTGGTAGTTGATCAGCTAATTTAATCCAGTCTTCAGCTGTCATTGCCCCACTCTGCCTTTTTCTATCCTGAAAGCAAAAACTACAAGCTAAATTACACAAGTTAGTCAAAACAAAACAAAATCTTTTTGGATATGGAAGATTACTATTTTTAGCTTGGTTTGCATAATCTATTAAATCGTTGTGATATTTTCCTTTATTCATAATTTAGATGCCAAATCTTAGTAATAAAACCACAACAGATGTCTTTCTCCATTTTTTGGTAAAACACCGTGGTGGACTGTTTTTAAATCAATAAGACCTAGATCTCCCTTTTTGCAATTCAAAGATAACTTTTTACAATTTTGGCCTAATCTATTTAGTTCAGTCTCATTAATATAATGAGAGTCTTTGTCTTCTATTTGAAAATCAAAGGCCTTTAGAAAAAGGTTCAAATGATATTTCCTCAGCATTTTTGAATTATTAGACTTATCATAATAAATTGTAGCTCCATTATCTGAATTTATATCATTTAAAGCCACAAAACATCTTAACTTATGAATAAATAAATCAACATGTGGTTTTCCTGCAATAGCTTCTTTGGTTTCATTTTTGCTATAATCTTTCAAAACTGGATGAGTGACATTACCATTATGAGTGACATTATAAAGAATATAAGGTTTATTTAAATTTAGATGATAAGTTAATGTAATCAAGTTTAACTCTAATTTTTTTGCAATTTTACTAAAGAAATTGTTTAAAAAATTCAATCCTTTGATTTTTATTGATTTTCCAAGTTTCTCTAAATATATGGTGCTGTTATTTATACTTACGCTTGCAGCTTGTATATACTCTGTGTTAGTTGCTTTTTCTAAAGGAATTTTATCTAAAACTAAATTACATTCTTTCTTTATTTCTTCTATCTCTTTTTCGGAGTAAAAATTATTTATAATTGCAACTCCGTTTTCTTTAAGGTCTTTTAGCGCTACTTTAACCTTATTATTTTTTTTTAAAAAAATTGAAATTAAAAATATTCTGAGTTTTAAAAAATTATGATCAAAATTTATTATTATTGAAAACAAAGGTTTAGCAAGTTTTTGATTCAATTTGCTTAAAAATTTTAATCTGATAAGTATTTTATATATCATTTATTAAGATACCTTTTCCAAATTTTTTCGACCAATATCAAGTCATCATGTGCTTCTTTTGCGTTATTAATTTTAATTTTTCTATTCTTAATATCAATCAAAAAAGCATCACATTGATTTTTAAATGACCAGCTTTTTTTTGACTTGAATATTATATTTTTGCCATTTCTACGATTTTCAATTATAAATGAGGCAGATTTATTTTTAAAGTGTTGAGGTGGAAAAAAAATTTTCATACTTCCCTCTTGAAAATAAAATTCTAGTCGCTCATCCCAACCTTTTTTTGTAAAAAATCCTGTTTCTAAACTTGCAAAATATTTTTTATACTTTAGACGAACAATCGAAATTAAATTATTCGACAAATGTGCAGCATCTACTTTTGGTTGCTCATTTATGAAATATCTCAAGATACTTATATTGTGACAATATAGATTCAAATATTTTTCATAAGATTTATGAAATTTTTTAGGCAACCATTTTGGAACTTTAGGCCAGCTTGGTTTTCTTAAAGAATTTTTTTCCTTTGAAGTTATGTATTTATTTCTTTTATCGTAACCACTTCCAGATAAACGATGAGATCTAACATGTATAAGTTTTCCCATAACGTTCTGCTCTTGTATTTTTTCAAAATATTTTTTTGCTGTTACTACACCTTCATCATAAATTTTATTATAACCAATTTTATGTAAAGATTTAAACTTTTTTGAAATTTCTAATAGCTTCTTAGACTGGACTGAATTGCCTGCCATTGGTTTTTCTGACAATATTATTTTTCCCTTTTTTAGAAATTCGTAACTAATTGGTCCAATCATTTCCCTTCTGGTAATAACAGCTATTCCATCAAAATATTTTATATCTTTAATCATCTCTAAATGACTTTTGTAAAGTTTTTTTATTTTAAACTTTTTTCCGACCTTTTTTCTTAATTTATTTCTCGCCTCTGCTAAGCCAAAGATTTCACATCTTTTATTTTTAAAAAAATTTTGAATAAAAGATATTTGTCCATTAAAACCCGCACCAACTATACCGATTTTTATTTTTTCCATTTTATATTTTTTTTGGACTATATTTTAAGAAGTCCTTTATTTTCAAAAAAGTTTCTAACTTATTCATATCTTTTGTATGTTTGATGAGGATGTTTTCTAAAGAGAATAAAGCGGTCTTTTTTTTTTTTTGAATTAATTCATATAATTTTTTTCTATCTTTTTTTTGCGGAGGTAATTGAGCAATACTATAAAAAGCTATTCCATCATATTTGTTTGCTTTTAATTCCTTAATCAATTGAAAATATGTTAAAAAACAATTTTTTATTCCATACTCTGTGGAACTTAATTTAAACTCAAATCCTCTTTTTTCACATGCATCTCTAATTACCAAATTTTGAACTCTTTGGTGATTTGTTGTTCCGTCCGGTAACTTTCTGCTTGAAATATATCCTTTGAAAATCATGGACTTTACCCAGGTAATTTATAATCTAAACCTAATTTTGTAGCTGCTCTTAACTTAAGTGGTGAAAAAAAACTTCCTAAATCTTTTTGCATGTAAGGAGTAAATAAACCTTTGAACCTGCAATTTAGTGAAACTCTTGTTTCATTTGTTCTGTTTATTAAATTTCCATGAGGAAGATTTTGATTAAAAAGTAGGTATTCGCCATAATTAATTTTTATGAATTTAAGATTTTTTTTAAATTTCATATAAAGATCATCAACTGACTTAATGCTTTTTTTTGAGAAGTTTTTGTTGAAATAATCGATTTTCTTAGCTTCTAATATAAACATTGATTTAGTTTTATAACAATCAACCATTGGTAACCACAAAACGCTTTCGAAGGGAGAGTCTCCAGACCATGTATCTGAGTGTATTGGTAGTAATGAACTTTCATCATTAGGAAATTGAATTGACAAATTTAAATTGTTTTGCATTGCCAATTCATTTCCTACAATATGGTGAATCATTTTTTTAGCAACCAAGAAATAGTTTTTTCTGAAACTTAAATCTTTATTCAACTGGCCAATAAGTTTGAGTCTTATCTTATTTAGCTCATTAGGTTTCACGTATAAATGTAATTTGTTCAAATTTAAGTTTTTGAAATTTATTTTTAGATTTAATAGACTTACTAATCTTTTCTTTATAAAATAGTTCATATATTTTGTCGATTTGAGATTTTCAGATTTATTAATAATGAATCCCTTGTTTATAAAATTTTTTTCAGATTTATTATATAATTTCATTAAAATGGTCCTTTAAAATCTTGGTATGGTATATCAGTATAATCATTTTTGTATTTTCTTATATAATTACTTAATTTGTTTTTGTTGATATTTTTATTTAAAATCTTAAATACGTTTTGAATAATTTTATTAGAATTAAGATATGTTTTTTCAGCTAAGGTCCTGGAACTTGAAATCGATATATTTTTAACTCCTAATTTTTTTGGCGGTGATTTTAAAAATTTAAATCCTTTTTCAACAACCAAAGATATTACTTCCGAAGCAATACCATATTTAGTCCAACCATTATCAATTACAATAATTTTACCTGTTTTTGAAACAGATTTTAAAATTGTCTTTTCATCTAATGGCCTCAATGATCTTAAATCAATAATTTCAGCAGAAATATTATTCAATTTTAAAAAATTATATATTCTCATAACTTGTATTAATGCTTCTGAAAATGAAACTATTGTTAAGTCATTGCCTTTTTTTATAATTTTAGCCTTTCCTATTTCAACCTTTTTTTTATTTTCAACTTTACCTTTAATATCGTGCAGCCATCTGTGTTCAAAAAAAATTACAGGATGATTTTCTTTAATTGATGTAATAAGTAATGCTTTTGCGTCTGAGGCATTCGACGGTGCAACCACTTTTAGTCCTGGTATGTGAGAGAAAAGAACCTCTAAGCTTTGAGAGTGTTGTGGGCCCTGACCCCAACCTTTTCCAATGATCATTCTTATAACAAGTGGCACAGACTGTTTTCCAGCTGACATAAAATTCCATTTTGCAATCTGATTTATAATCTGCTCCATGCTTAATAATGCAAACTCAACTCTTTGATGAGTTATGATCGGCTTTAGACCTTTTATAGATGCGCCCAATGCAATTCCTGTTACTGCATTTTCGGAAGTTGGAGTCTCAATTACTCTATTAACACCATATTTTTTTAATAATCCTTTTGTAGTTCCAAATATTGACTTTGGATCTGTTATTCCTAGACCCATTAAAATCACAGATTTATCTTTTTGCATGGACTGGTCTAAAGCCTCCAAAATAGCTTCCGAGAATTTGATTTTTTTCATTTAGAAATAAAAATTTTTTGTAATTTTGTAAGAGGGAAATTTACTATTTTTTGCAAAAACAAATGCGCTATTAATTTCTTTATCTACCTCTTTTGTAACCCGGTTTATTAAAGTTTGATCATTTATTTGTTTTTTTATTTTAGCTAAGGGGCATTTTTTAATCCACTTTTTTAATTCACCTATGGGTCTGTACCGTAAATTATCATCCCAATTAGGTCCGCAATGTTCAAGCCATCTATATGTGCCTAGCTCAATTAACGAAGGTTGATTATTTTTCCTCATATTTTCAATAATTTTTTTCACTTTGTTGTGAACCTTAATAACATCATTCCCATCCTCATGGTAATATGCAAGGGAATTTCCCTCACAAATTTTTTTTAAACTCCTTTGTTTAGGTTGTCGTTCTTTTAACCCCGTGTAAACTGAGTAAAGATTGTTTTCACAAACAAACAAAATAGGAAGGTTGTGTAATCCTGCAAAATTGATACTTTCATGAAATACACCTTCCTCTGTAGCACCTTCCCCAAAAAAAATTGTCACTACGTTATTTTTTTTTTTTAATTTATTAAATAGGGCTATACCAACACCTATCGGTATAGTACTTCCAACAATAGGGACTGAACCGTTAATTCCCTTTTTTAGATCTTGCAAATGCATTGACCCGCCTATACCTAGAGCGCAGCCAGACTTTTTTCCGTAAATTTCAGATATCATTGAGTTTAGGTTTCCCCCTTTTGCTATGTAATGAGCATGAGATCTATGAGTACTTATAATTTCATCCTTTTCTTTTAGATTTGAGCAAACTCCTGAAGCTACTGCCTCCTGACCAATTGACAAATGCACCGGACATCGCATTTCATTTTCAGAATATAATTTTGAGATGGTTTCTTCAACTTTACGAATTTTGTAAATTGTTTTAAATAAATTAAGTCTTGTTTTATTATTCATAAAAGGCGTTAATTTTTTTTACAACATACTTTAGTTGCGACTTTTTCAAATTATGATGAATTGGTAGTGAAAGAATTTTTTTACTCTGGTTATCAGTGTTTTTTAAATTTCTAATATCTAATTTCAATTTTTTTACTGGTTTTTGTTTATGTATTGGTATTGGATAATGAATGTAAGTTGTGATGTTATTTTTTCTTAAATATTTTTTCAAAGAATTTCTTTTATTAGCCTGAATTACGAATGTGTGATAAGTATTAAATTCATTTTTACTTTCTTTAGGGAAAAAAATATTTTTATTTTTTAAATTGTTAAAATAAAATTTAGCATTATCCCTCCTTTTCTTTATGATTAAATTTATTCTTGTTAGTCTAAAATTTAAAACAGCAGCCTGAATGTTGTCCATTCGCGAATTGTATCCAAAATTGTCCATTTCGTCCCTATTTTTTAGACCGTGGTTTCTGGTTCGATAAATAAACTTTGCAATTTTATTATTGTTAGTGACAACGAAACCTCCATCACCAATCCCACTCAAATTTTTTAAAGGATGCGATGAGAAACAACCAGCCTCACCCCAAGTGCCACAAAATTTATTTTTATATTTACTCCCAAAAGATTGAGCACAATCTTCAATAATTGGTATTTTAAATTTATTTGATATCTTTTTAATTTCGTCCATCTTACACGACCTACCGGTAAGGTGAACTGGTAGTATAGCTTTTGTTTTTTTTGTAATTCTGTCAGTAATTGTTTTAGGGTCAATATTTTGATCAGGTAGAACATCCACAAATACAGGTTTTGCTCCTAAATGTATGATAGCGCCAGTTGTAGCTAAATAAGAATTAGCAACTGTTATTATTTCATCACCCTTTTTAATTCCTAAGGCGTGAAGGGACAAGGTTAAGGCATCTGTTCCACTGTTAACAGAGATAACGTGCTTAACTTTTAATAATTTAGAAATTTTTTTTTCAAACCTAAGTATTTCCTCACCCTTTACACCTACAAAATGACCAGTGTCCAAACTTTGTGAGATTATTGGGAGTAATTTAGTTTTTTCCTCTCTCCACTGCTCTGACAAATTTAAATATTTTACTTTCATTTTATTTTATCAATTTTTATAAAAACTTTTGACTGTACTTATAATATAATTTAATTGCTTTTTATTTAAATGCTGGTCGCAAGGAAAGGAAATCATGTTTTTTGCATGAAAATCAGCTCTAGGAAATCTACCTTTTTTGTAACCCATTTTTTTAAAAGGCTTTTGCAGATAAATGGGCGTTGGATAATGAATTTTTGCTTCAATGCCTTTTCCTAAGCAATATTTTAGCAGCTGGTCTCTTTTTTTTGCAAAGACTATGTATAAATGAAATACATGCTTAACTAATTTTGGCCTGTCAGGAATTGTGATTTCACTTAATTTCGATAATTCTTTGTCTAAAAACTTTGCATTTTTAATCCTCTGGCTTGCAATACTTTTTGCATTTGGCAATACCCAGTTTCCGACGACGGCCTGGAACGTGTCCATTCTTGAATTGTAACCAAGTAGCTCAATCTCATCACGATTTTTAAGACCATGATTTCTTAATAATGAAATTTTTTTATAGAGGTCTTTTTTGTTAGTAACAATCATCCCAGCATCAGACCATACGTTTATATTTTTAAGTGGATGAAATGAAAAGGCTCCGGCGACTCCCATGGAACCGCTTATCTTATTTTTATATTTGCCTAGTATTGATTGACAAGCATCCTCAATGATTGGTATTTTGTATTTTTTTGAAATTTTCATTAATTTATCCATCTCACAAACACAGCCTGTAAAGTGAACGGGAACGATAGCTTTTGTTTTCTTAGTAATTTTTTTTTCAATTAAGTCGACATTGATACAAAAAGAGTCGTCACAATCTACAAAAACTATTTTTGCTCCAACTTCATTAATAGCTCCAACAGTTGCCACAAACGTATTTGCTGCAGTAATTACTTCATCTCCAGATTTTATATCAATTGATTTTAAAATTAGTTTTAAAGCATCTGTACCTGAATTAACACCCACTGCGTATCTTGTGCCAATTAATTTTGAAAAATTCTTTTCAAATACAGATAATTCTTTGCCAAGAGTAAAATCACCAGTTGGAACAAACTTTTTTAATTTATTCCACAATTGACCCGTGTTTTTAAACTGTTGGGGCAAATACGAATATCTAACTTTCCAATTTTTCATTTTAGTTTTAAACTATTCATTCTTTTTATATTAAAATAATACTCGTTATTTAACGGATCGTTTAATAATTTATTTTTAAATGCATTTAAAAGATCTTGAACAGCATTATCAATAGTATGTTTTGGACTAAAGTTTAAATCTCTCTTAATTTTTTCTGAAGATATGTGGTAAGAGCGATTATCATTTGTCTCAGTTTTAATAATTTGAACATCATCACCAACTTTGTTTTTGACTATATTTCCAAGCTCAGAAACTGAATTATTTTCATAACCTACATTGAAAATATTTCTATTTATTATTTTATCATTACAATTAAGTAGTGAAACATATAATTCTGTCATATCATTTATATGAATATTGGGTCTTAGTTGATTTCCGCCAAAGATAGAAATTTTTCTATTGTGAAATGCTAAATTTGTTAAAATATTTACAACTAAGTCTAATCTTTGTCTAGGTGAATAACCACAAACAGTTGCTGGTCTTATAACTGTTTGACAGAAATGTTTTTCATTATACTCGCTCAATATTTTCTCACAATCAGCTTTAAATTTTGAGTAATCAGTTAATGGCTCAAGTGACATTTCTTCACTCACATTTTTTTCTTTTTTAATTCCATAAACACTAGACGAAGAGGCATAAATAAACCTCTTTACTCTAGATATAATTGATTGTTCTAATAAAGGCCTAAATGAGTCGAGGTTAATCGATTTTCCCAGTTTTTTGTCCAGTTCAAAACTTGGATCGTTTGAAATACACGCTAAGTGTATTACAGCGTCAACTCCCTCTAGAGATTTTTTAACTAAATCAATATCTCTTATATCTCCTTTAAATATTTTTAATTTTTTATCTTTAGGTAGTGTTTCTCCATAAATCATTAAATCGATTACATTTACAAAAAAACCTCTTTTTATCAACTTTGGTACTAACACTGAGCCAACATAACCTCCTCCGCCAGTTATAAGTATTTTTTTTATTTCACTCATTGTTATTTTAAATAAGATTCTGCTGATTTAATTATAGATATTTTATCTAATATTAAACTGTTAGCCTCTGTTTGTACATTTGTAGCTGCAGCTAAGGAGGATATAAACATACTTAATTTAGAATTTAGTTTCTTGAATACACATAATGAGAGAAGAGCTAGCATTGTGTCGCCAGCACCTATTTTATCAACAATGTTTTTTGCAAAAGCAGGGCAATGATGCAATTTTTTACTTTTCATTGAGAACATTTTCATACCTGTGTTTCCCGAGGTAACTGCAGTATAATCAGAGTTAATTTTCTTAGATATTGATTTAATAAGAACATCTAGTTTCTCTGATTTATTTCTCATTTCGTGTCTCATCTCGTTTTCATTAATAATAGCAAGGTTCGGTTTTAAATATTTTGATATTGTATGATGGCCTATATTCGCTGCATTCACTTGGGCATTGACAGATGAAAACTTAGCTCGCTTTAGAATTTCTTTAGCTATTTTCTTTGAAATTAAACCGTGTCCGTAGTCTGAAATAATAACTAAATCATGCTTATTTATTTCTTTAATAATATTTTTTTTCAAAAGTTTTTCCTCTTTAGTGTTCAAGTAGTTATCTTCAATTGAGTAGACTCCTAATACTTTTGTTTTATTAACTTCGTCTACGTATCTTTTCTTAACAATCGTGCAAGAATTTTTTTTGGTTAAAAAGTTTAATTTTATATTTTTTCTGATATTTTTTTTTGATAAATCCTAATTCTTCTTTTTTTTCTCCAATATAGCTAATTACAGAAATTTTTTTACAGAAACTTGACAAATTATTAGCTATTGCTAGTGTCCCACCTATAAATTTTTTTGAATTTAATTTTTTTACAACTAAAACAGGCTCCTT